>Ga0209541_10003713_pt1 | contig 27761 bp, 34 predicted proteins | sample RifCSPlowO2_01_FD_184027 | JGI IMG/M metagenome (GOLD analysis project Ga0209541, IMG submission 184027) | Groundwater microbial communities from Rifle, Colorado - Rifle CSP2_plank lowO2_0.1 (SPAdes) (version 2) | ecosystem: Environmental > Aquatic > Deep subsurface > Groundwater | place... | reverse complement strand
CCAGAAGTTTAGGCGGTTATGCAAATTCAGGCAGTTTGGACAACGGCTATGTTGGCGGCTTATCAAGCGTCTACAAAGGCTCTTCTGGAATGGGGAGATATGGAGGATGATTGAGATATGACATTAAGAGAATTAGGCGAAAAAGCAAGGGAAATGTACAAAGGAGAATTAGCGCAATTGAAAAAAAGAGAAGAATGGATACAAAAAAGAATAGGCACAGGTGGCGGCCTTAACGAAACATATATTGGTCATTGGGATGGAAATAAATTCGAGTATTCAGAACCAGAAAAACATGATGTGGGAAAATTTGTAGTTGATCTAGAAGATAAAATGAGAACAATTGCTGGCAATGGCACGATTGGCGGTTGTCCTAGAGATCCTAGATCAGTAGCTCTTGATCCTTTGTACAGAGCTATAGAACATAGAACAATGACTCAAGAAGTTTACAATGCAATAGTGATTGGAGAACATCCAGATGTAAAGCGTGCTGTTGCTTTTATTGAAGAGTGTGGATTTAGGCCTCCAGAATGCGCTTCTAAACCAGTTGAAGGGGATCAACTAGATCCAAGTGTAATAAATCAATTTGAAAGAAGCAGGCCATCATTTCTTTTTCCAGATGCAGAAGACTACAGAATGGAGATGAGAATGCTGAGAAGAGGACTGCTAGAAAAATATGGGGAGCAAGCCGTGTTAGTTGCGTGGGTGGGGACTAAAACCAGAGAGAAATGAAAAAATTAGCAGAAAACTTTGGAGGAGAATGATTGAGATTATGACAAAACAAATAGCAAATTTGAAAAGAAATTTGGAAATTGGCGGTTGCGATCCTGAAGGTGTTTATATAATATCCGGAGATGCGATAGATTGCGTTCCCTACTTAAATTTCAGGTTTAGGGATGGAACAGATCAGGGATCTGGCAAGGAGCCTGTTTACATAAAAGGACGGCTTGATACTGGCGCGCGCGATGGAGTCCTCTTACCAAGAGATCTTTTCGATGAACTGGAAGCTAAAAAAGCTGTGACAAGAGTTTCCCATCATGAGTATGCCAGATATGGTGATGGGCCTGTGCCTTGCGGAACAGCAGATCTTCTTGTTCCAGCCAGAAATAGCAGAGGGGACACAATAGAGGTTCCTGTTAACATGGTAATTGTTCGCGGAGTGGATGCAAAATATATACGAGGCGAACCGGCTATTGGCATGGGATTTATACAGGGTTTTATGGGAAGGCCGTTTTCAATTGGCTGGGAAGAGAATAGTTTTGAGATAGCGGTAATACCGAGCAAACAGAAAAATATGGAGGATGATTGAGATATGGAATATTTAACAGACGGCAGTAATGCGGTTGAAGTTGTGCGAGCTACTAGAGGGACGCTGTTTATCGATCTTCACCGCAATGTTCCACAAGGATCTCCAGCAGAAATTGGATATCAAGAAAGAAGAATGCAGCTGGAAAGGCAGGTTTTGGCAATATACGAAAAAATTCAAGGTGTTAACAATCACATAAATAGAATCAAATCGCGTAGGGACACTACCGAGTTTTTTGATTCATTGGGGACACCAAGGCTATCAGGACTCACACAGGAAAATTCTCAATCAGAACTCAGAAATTATTTGAGCAGTCTACACGAGTCTACATACAAACCTAAAATCAGAGAAGACGAGTGTTCTGGGTGGGTGCCTCTTTGCGGTTATGATAGAGATGTCTACAATCTTGAGAGAGCCATAGGATTTCTTTTTGGCCATCGCTCTGACAGGGCAATGACACAGGAACAGTATAATGATGCAGTCAATGGGAAGTTCAAATATGGCGATCAAACTGTCTCAACAGACTGCCTCAAAAATTACCCGGTGAATATCCCAAAGGCATCAGAATTTGGATTGACAGAAGTTGTTGGTGACCAGTTAGATCCAAATGTTTCAAACCCAGTTGAGGAAAGGCCTTCTATACTTTTTGGAGATTCTACAGAATACAAATCTGAAATGAAAAAATTGGCGGAAAGGTTTGGAGGAGAATGATATGACAAACGAAAAACCAACAGTGGTTAGTGATAAAGTAAAAAGTATTTATCTTGCTTTGGATGCAAGGTGGCATAGCTTAGATGAGAGGTCAAAGAGGTATCAAAGCGATTCTTTACATGATTTGGGATTGTCACCAGAAACTAAAAAAGCCATATACAAAAGGATGGTTCGGCCTTGTGATGCTAATGAGTATTCTAACATAACTTCTGATTTGAAAAAAACACTGGATACAATTAGAAGGTACATTGGTTGTTTGGATGAAACTAATGGAAAGCATATTGATGGTTTTGATGATAGGAATGGAAAGTTTACTCATTATGGCGAAGCAAATCAAGAATGGCACCCAGCAAAGCCTTATGTTGATCAAGAAAAGAGAGACAAACAAAACAAAGGTGATCCTGTTTGGCAAAAAATTGAACTCATCAATGAAATTTTATCCCACTGGGGTTGGGTGCAGGCTAGTGGTGGGAGGCGTTCTGATGGGTTTCGTCTCAGGAGTTTCGATAAAGGAGTTTTCAACAATACGAATAAGTTTGTTAAAGAAGCTAGAGCCAGGTTTTCTGGAAGAGAGATGGGAGAAGACGAGTATAAAAGTATAGCAAGCGAAGAGCATCCTGCTATCATTGGCCTTAAAAACTGCGATGCACTTAAACCGTATTATATTGAAAATCCTTCTCTCGTAGATCTTGATGGACATTCAATAATATCACCAGCAGAGTGGATGGATAGAAAAGATGCTACGTTTTTGAAAAGAGTTCCACAGGATTTTGTTGATGAGACGCCAACAAACCCAGTAGAGGAAAGACCATCTATTCTTTTCGGAGATTCTACGGAATACAAAACTGAAATGAAAAAACTGGCGGAGAGGTTTGGAGGGAGAATAATATGACAGACGATAACTGGCTTCAGGATTTGAAAGTGGAATTTCCTGGAGGAGTTAGAAGGGAAGGAAAAAGGTACATCGGAATTGATATTAACAGTTATGGGGACGGAGTTGAATATCTTCTTGATGATTCTGGAAAGGCTGTTTCCAGAGGATTTAAAAGCATAGATGCTACTGCTCGAAACCGATTAAGCGGAACACAGTATGCCATTGGACTTTTAGGATTCGAATCAACTTGGGCCTTAAGGAAAGATGGTTCAGATGATGGTGACCCTCGCTATGGACGTTTCGGTCACAAAAGTGAAGGTATGGGTAATTATGATATAAGTGAGATCCTTAGAGAGGTTTTTAGAAGGTATAGAAAAGGGATAAGGAAAATTGGATATCAAAGTTATGGAGGATATGATGATAAGGATGTGGGAGATGGTGTCAGAGATAGATATCTTGGATTAGATGTGATAAACGGTTTGCCTGGGATGTGTCTCCTTGATACTACAGGCGAAAATATTACAGATTGGTTTAGAGAAATTATTGCGTATGGTGATGTGTTTGTTGGTCATGATAGAATTTCTGACGGAGAGCGTGAGGATAGAGATGAACTAATTCGTTCAGATGGTATAACGCTCGCAGTACACAACGAAATTAGATCGGCAGGCAATGAAAGATTTATAGCAGAGGATAGAAAACCATGTAAACACCCTATAAGTGTAGTTATTGACAAAGACGGAAACATAATTTCTAAAAAATATCTGTTTATTAGAGTTAGCAAAGCTATTCCGGAAACTGATTTAGATCTTATCAAAGGTGAGCGATTTGTTGGTGTAAGATCATCAAAAAGGTTGACAAGCAAACATCATATAGACAAAGTTGATATTTTAGACAACGACTGCAATGTACTTGGAAAAACAACAGAAGAAACATGTTATTAATCTCCCTTTCGATAGAATACAAAAATTGGTAAAATATAGAAACTTGCTGAGAGATTTAGATGATCAACTTTTCACAACTTTTATTTTCTTCCCAGTCAAATCTGGATATGGCCTTGGAAATACTCCAATCCTGTAAAATTTTCCCTTGTGTTTTTTAACCCTGCCTTGTTTTATAAGATCTTCATGATAATATCTCATCAGACCGACTGATTCAAACGTCTGCTGGTAGGGTTCAAATATTCTCGCTTCCTCTTTCCATGTTAAATTATCTAATCTATAAAGTAAAGTCAGAAGCAGAATAATAGTGAATGTTGTCAGTATAACTATTATAATCCCTTGCAATGCTGTTGTTCCGATCAAAAGCAGAGAGAACACAATTATACCAGACAAAACAAAAAATACCAGCCATTCAATTTTCGATAACCTGTCTTCTATTAAGCTGATTGTTTGTTTTCTGGATGTCCACAGGTCTTTTATTATGCCAGCAAAACTGTTATATGCTTCTACATGTGCCTTGCTTTTAAGCTCTAAAGAAATTACGGTTTTAACCAAATCCTTGAAGTGCTTCTCCGTTTTACTATAATCCCATATAGTATAGTCCATTGTGGCCATTAGGTAGGCATCTATTTTTGTCTTTATTGTGGTTTGAGCTTTTTTGCCAAATATCTCCAGCATGGCAAATAGATATTCTAACCCCGACCTTTCATTTGAGTCATTTTCCCTTATGCCATTAATTCTGTTATGCCTATCGGATATTGAAAATGTTATGAAGACGCCGAAAAGGAATGTTGAAATGCTTAAGGAGCGCCTGCTAATGTCTCGTTTTTATTTAGAGGTGAAAGGATAGCAATACCAGAAGCGACTATAAAAAGCACGCCAAGGATTATGTAAAAAGGTTTCATATTTTCTCTAGTAGGTATTAATAATTAGGTAGGTTATTTATTACCTTCTTTCTTCAATATTTAGACATGGCAAAGCAAAAATTCTATATCACAACGGCTATAGATTATGTCAATGCTAAACCACATATAGGACATGCGTATGAAAAGACGTTAGCTGATGCTGTGGCAAGGTGGTATAGGTTAAAAGGCACGGATGTATTCTTTCTCGGCGGGACAGATGAACAGGCGCAGAAGAATGCGCAAGCTGCCAAGGACGCTAAGATGCTAGTAAAGGATTTTGTTGACAAGAATGCGACATACTTCTTGGAGCTGGCTAAAAAACTAAATATTTCATTTGATTTGTTTTACAGGACAACAGAAAAAAAACATGTTGATTTTTCACAGTGGATGTTCAAGAAAATATATGATAATGGGGATATTTACAAGGCTGTTTATGAAGGTCATTATTGCTTAGGATGTGAGGAGTACAAAGTTGAGAAGGATTTAGTTAATGGCAATTGCCCAGATCATGGGAAGAAACCTGAATGGAGGGAGGAGGAGAATTATTTTTTCAGGATGAGTAAATATGAGAAGCAGATAATTGATCTTATATCAAAGAAAGGGTTTATTGTGTCTGAGGAAAGGAGGCATGAAATAATACAAAGGTTGAAAGGAGATGGATTGAGGGATTTGTGTGTGAGCAGGAAGGGACAGGAATGGGGAATTAAAACTCCGATAGACAAGGAGCAGACAATTTATGTGTGGATAGATGCACTTGCCAATTATGTTTCTGCTTTGGATTATCCAGATGGAAAATTATACAAAAAATACTGGCCTGCAGATGCGCATGTAATAGGAAAGGGAATAAATTGGTTCCACACTGTTATTTGGCCTTCTTTACTTTTGTCTGCTGGAATTCCATTACCCAAAAGTGTTTATGTGCATGGCTACCTCACTGTTGATGGGAAAAAAATGTCAAAGAGTATTGGTAATGTTGTTGATCCGATAGAAATCTCAAAAAAATATGGAGTTGATCAATTGAGATACTTTTTATTGAGGGAGATCCCATTTACAAGCGATGGCGATTTCTCTGAGAAGGCTTTGATTGCAAGAATAAATGGGGAGCTTGTGTCTGATTTGGGTAATTTGGTTTACAGGACGCTGACGTTGATTGAGAGGTTTGAAGGGGAGATTGTTGGGAAGGACGAGTTGAGTAAATACTTGGATTTGAAAAAGGCTGAACAAAATATTGAAGTGTTCAGGGTTCATGACTATATTGAAGATGTGTGGAAGTTTATCAGGCACGCGAACAAGTATGTGAATGAGAAGGAGCCATGGAAATTGGTTGGAAATGATTTGGGCAATGTATTATATAATTTACTGGAAGCAATCAGGATAATATCAATTTTGGTTTCACCAGTTATGCCGGAGACTTCAGATAAAATAAACAAACAACTTGGTGTGAAATGTGGCAACCTAAAAGATTGCAAGTTTGGGAAGTTTACAGGAAAGCCGAAAAAGGGTGAGATGTTGTTTAAGAAGATTGATATAGAGAAAATAATTGAGAATGAGTTTGCCTGGTTAGAGGTTGAAAGAGATAAGAGAATTGAAGAGGATAGCATTTTGATCCAATTCAACGGGATAAAAGTACAGTCTAGGAGTATGTCATTGGAAAGATTAAAAAAAGATTTTGTTGAAAAACTTGATTTGGATAAGATCCAGAGCTATGAACATGTTGAAGAATACAGAAAGTTAATGGGATCAAAGGATTGTGGTGAAGGGGTCTCTGTTGATAACCTTATCAACATTGTTAGAGAGAATAAAAGATTACCAGGCATAAATACTGTAGCAGATTCTTACAATCTTGTATCTTTAAAATATGGAATTGTAATGGGAGCATATGATAAAAAGAAGATTTCTGGAAAGGTTCACCTTAAAGTAGCAGATGGTTCTGAACACTTCATTCCAATCGGTTCTAAGCAACCAGTTGAAATTAAAAGAGGTGAATATGTTTATACCGATTCTAAAAATGAGGTTATTACGCGTATAGCATCAAAACAGTCAGATGTTTCTAAAGTTGGTCCGCAAGCCAAAAGTATATTGATGTGTGTACAAGGGAATAAGAAGATTTCACATAAAGAGCTGAAAAAGATCGCTTTAGAAGCAGCTGAAATGGTGGTTAAATTTTGCGGCGGTAAATACAAGATTTTATAAACTGTGTGATAATCATGTGTATGGTTAAACGACCGAAAGGTGGGATGTTGTTTAAGAAGAAGGTTTGATATATGGCAGAAGATTGTGAATGCGAAGTATGCAAAAAGGGCCCGGCGCTGTGTGACAAATGCGATATAGAGATGAAGAAAGGAGAATATAAGAAGACTGATGAAGGTATTGAGACTACAGAATTAATATGCCCCAAGTGCAAAAGGAAGAAAATGGATATAAAGGTGCCAAGGCACTTATATGATCAAAATGTTTTTGCTGGGTGAGGGGATTGTTTGTTTAAGAAAATCCAATAATTGCCGCTATCATAACGGGTAAGTATATAAACTCTGAGTTTATATATATAAACTATAGGTTTATATGAGAAATTTAACTAAAAACGAGATGCTGGCTGTTTTGACTATTTTAAAGAGTCCTGAGACTTTATACAATGCTAGAAATCTTTCTGGTATATTGGGAATCAGCCATATGGGCTGTTTCAAAATACTAAAAAAGCTGGAGAAGGAAAATATACTAAAATCAGAGCACATTGGAAGGTCAATTGCTTACAGGATAAACGTTGAAAATCAATATTCAAAAACTTATGTTCAGTTTTTGCTGTCAAATGAAGCTGAAAACTCATCACCGGCTATTAGTAGGTGGGTGCATGAAATTAGGAAAATAAAAAACTGCGATCTGGCCATACTTTTTGGATCGCTTTTAAGGAAAAGTGAGCCTCAGGATATTGATATTTTGTTTGTTACAGATCAACAGAAGTTTGATAAATTAAAAAAGGAAGTTAGTGAACTAAATCAACTGAATGTTAAAAAAATACATCCAATTTATCAGTCGAAAACTGATCTCATTGAAAACATAAAGAGGAAAGACAAGGTTATACTGAATGCCATAAAAGGTATTGTAGCAATAGGTGAGGAGAGGTTCTTGGAGGTGTACGAGAAATCGACATAGGTCTTTGGTTAATTGATTGTAGATCTATGTCCACCTGAATATGAGTCACGCAGAGAATAAGGTTGAATGGTGCCTAAAAAAGTCTGAAAGAGAATTGGAACAAGGCAACAAACATAGGGGTTTAATTAAAATAAATCCTGACATAAAAAAAGCAAGAGAACATATAGAAAAATCTGAACACAATCTAAAGACAACTCTCTATTTACACAAAGGTGGATTTACGGATTGGTGCTCCAGCACTTTATTCTATACAATATATCACTGTTTTCTGTCTGTTCTCTCAAAGTTTGGGTTTGAAAGCAGGAATCAGGAATGCACATTTACTTTGATAAATAATCTAATTGAAGAAGGAAAAATTGGCTATGATAAAAAGGATATTGATAAAATTAATCTGCTTGATGTCGAAGAAAAACACCATTCGGAAAAAACAGCTGTCAATATAAGAGAAGAATACCAGTATACAACAAAACTAAGCCTAGAAGATGAAACATTTAAAGAATTTTTAGAATTAGCAAAAAGAATATTAGACAAAACAAAGACAATAATAGAGGAGTAATATGGCACTTCAATTTTTCAACACACTGGTAAGGAAAAAGGAGCAGTTTCAGCCGCTGCGCGGGAAGGTTGTCAGGATGTATTCTTGTGGACCTACGGTCTACAATTTTGTGCATATAGGCAATATAATGGCTTACACGTTTGCTGATTTACTCAGGAGATATCTGACATTCAAAGGTTATGATGTCATACAGGTCATGAACCTCACGGATGTGGATGACAAGACGATAAAAAAATCCAAGGATGAAAAGGTGCCTTTACAAGAGGTGACGGAAAGGTATTCAAAGGCTTTTTTCGATGATGTTAAAAAGATGAATATTTTGCCAGCGTCAATTTACACGAAGGCCACAGATCACATAAATGAGATGGTGGAGATCACAAAACAGTTACTAGAAAAGGGTGTTGCGTACAAAGGGAAGGACGGGTCAATTTACTTTTCTATTTCCAAATTCCCAACATATGGGGAGCTGGCCCACCTTGATCTCAAGGGACTGAAAGCTGGGGCAAGGGTGAAACAAGATGAGTATACAAAGGATGAGGTGCAGGATTTTGCGCTGTGGAAGGCATGGGATAAGGATGATGGGGATGTTTTCTGGGGGACAGAATTGGGAAAAGGGCGACCAGGCTGGCATATTGAATGTTCTGCAATGAGCATGAAGTATCTTGGACACAGTTTTGATATTCACACAGGTGGGGTTGATTTGATTTTCCCACACCACCAAAATGAGATTGCCCAATCAGAGGGGTCTACTGGCAAGAAGTTTGTGAATTTCTGGCTGCACAACGAACACCTGATGGTTGATGGAAAGAAAATGTCAAAATCCCTTAAAAACTTTTACACTCTAAGGGATTTGGAGGCCAAAGGAACGGATTTAAGGGCCTTTAGGTATCTGCTTCTATCAGCCCATTACAGAAAACAATTAAACTTTACTTTTGAGGGGCTGGATGCTGCGAAAAATTCGCTGGACAGGATTGATGACTTTATCAGGAATATAAAAACTCATAAGGGGGCGGAATATTTGAAGGAAGTTTCTGATCTTGTCAAAAAGGTCAGGGGAAGCTTTGAGAAGTTCATGGACGATGATTTGAATGTTCCTGAGGCGCTTGCTGTTGTTTTTGAGTTTGTCAGGGAGGTTAATAGGATAGCAGAGAAAACAAAATTATCTGAAAAAAATACAGTTGAAATAGTAAAAATGTTTGAGGATTTTGACAGGGTGTTTGGCCTGGATATTGGGAAAGAGAAAACTATTGAAGGCATTGAGAACAATTTAGAAAAGCTTGTTGGTGAGTTGGGAGGCAAAATTGTCAAAGGTAAGGATAGGCTGATCCAAGAATTGATAGAATTAAGGAAGTTCTACAGGGAGAAAAAGGAGTTTGAGAAAGCTGATTTGATAAGGAAAAGGTTGAAAGAGATTGGCATTGTTTTAGAGGATGAGGATGGGAAGACTAGCTGGAAGGTTGCTTAGAAGTATTTAAAAGGTTTTCTTTCTAATTATAATTAAGCAAGGTGCAGGTTCCCTATGGGAGTAAAGAAAATAGGCGATATTATCATGGTCCAGCTGTCTGACGTAGATTCCAACATTTACTTAGTCGGGGATACAATTGTGGATACAGGTGTTGGCTTTAATTTTATCAGGTTGAGGGATGTGTTAAGGGTTTTCAAGATGCCTATGGACACCATTAAAAATATTGTAAACACACACTACCATTTTGACCATATTGGTGGAAATGGGTATTTTACGGCTGCACAAATATCAATACATGAGGCTGATGCTCCTGTTTTAGAAAATGGTGATGCGGAAACTTCTGTAGCTGAGTTCTTTGGCGGGAACATGCACAAGATGAAGGTGGCCAGAAAACTTAAGGACGGGGATGTTGTGAAGATGGGTGCAAGGGAATTCCAGGTTGTCCACACTCCAGGGCATACACCAGGGTCGATTTGTTTGTATGACAAGAATGACAAGACGCTGATTTCTGGTGATACTGTTTTCGCAGGTGGGGTTGGTAGAACAGATCTACCTGGCGGCGATTTTGAACAGCTAAAAGGTTCTTTGCAGAAACTGTCAAAAATGGATGTGCAGAAGATATTGCCTGGCCACGGACCTATTGTAGAAAAGGATGGGACCAAGGTGATCTCAGCTTTGCTAAAGGCAGCCAAACCACCAGCAGAGGATGAGGAGATAGACGCTTTTGATAACCCTGTTTAATTTTACGGGCCTGATGGGAGTTGAACCCACGACCATCCGATTAAGAGTCTCACCTAATTTATAGTTAACGGGTGCTCTACCAGGCTGAGCTACAGGCCCTAAATTTGATAGCTTAATTAGAAATAGTGTCTTATTAAACTATAAATATTAGACTTCTGCGGTTTTCCACATAAGCTGGAAAAATTTCTCATAGGAGTCGGCAGCATCTTTGTTGTGTATTAAAATTCCTATTGGCTTTTCTGTCCAGATAATTATTCCTACTTTCTCATTCCTTACTATAGTCTCAGTTAACGGCTCGAACCCCTCTTCTGTATATCTCACCTCAGACTTGGGATACTTTTTCTCGGCTGCCCATACTTTAAGTGATTCGTTGAAAAGGAGCTTAGCCTTGATTCCTTTCTGTGCTCTTTTTTTATGATAACCAACCCACCAAGCTTCACCAATCAACAATGATTCTTTTGTCGAACCAAAAGTATGATGTTCTGTTCCACCAGCTTTTAATAGTTCATACAATAATTCCTTTATTCCCTTAATTCCCCTATAGGTCACAATTTCAGGCCTCTGTTTAGCTGTTTTCTGTTTCAGTAAAAGCTGTGGCAGGAGCTTTTCAAACCTCTCTTTTTTCTCTTCTATGTATTCAACAATATTTTTCGGGTTAGATGCTTGATAATAATTTCTTTTTCCTTCTTTTACAAAAGAAACAAATCCTTTGTCAATTAGTTTGTTCAATGTCATGTGGACAACCGAGCTTTGCAGTCCTGATTTCTCTATTATAGGGCCTGCTGTTGCTGTTCCTAGTTCTAAAAGAGCCAAGTAGGTTTTTATTTCTGCGTTTGTTAGACCGATGTCTTCAAGTATTGTTGTATCCATCTGGAATCGTGTCTCCTATCTTATAGTTCACGAGACATCTCAGCAACTACGCAAAATGAGATGCTGAACCTGCTGGGATATTGTTTCCGGTTCCCAGCCCTCCACTTATTTTTTGCTTTTCAGGCTTATAAAACTTGCCTATTTATCCTCCAAAAATGGAGAGCGAATGTTTATATCACGCCAATACCATTGTTAAATAGTTACTATAGGGTGATTAAATATGAATTACAGAATAGGAAGTTTCAAACCAAGTAGGAATGTAGTAAGCAAGTTCATTGTAGCCATACAGGGCGATGATCTTGTGTTCTATGCAACAAACCCATCTGTTTGTCGATATCATAAAGAAATTGCAACAATAAATGGGTTAGACGCAGAAAACAAAGCTCTTGGTGGGGGTGGATTGGTGTACTTGAACGATCACGAAATAGAGCTACATGAAGACAGCACTGCATACGGCGCAGTTCCTAAAGAAGTGCTGGAAGGTTTCAGTGATCTTATTTTAGAAGAAGCCAGAGGCATAAGACCAACGATAAAAAGAGTCGAAATTCACCCATATGAAAATACTGTACGACCTCACTGGAAGCCAATACTGGAAAAACTGAACGCCGAGAAGAGTGCATGATATGTCAAAATTAATTTCAAGGCATTCGGAATGGGGAGAAGTGGCGAAGGAATTGGACGCAGAGAAGCTGAAGCTGGCCTCATACGATGGTCCTTTACTGGATCGGTTAGGAAATGTTGCTGGCAAAAGAATACTTGATTATGGTTGCGGTCCAGGAGTTCTTGCTTTAGCTTTGGCTAAACTTGGAGCTGATGTAAGGGTATTTGACATTGACCCAAAAATGTTAATGTTTGCTGGGGAAAAGATAGGGCAAGATAAAGTGTACACAAAAACTGTAGATATACCGTCAAATTTCTTTGACGTTGTGATCTGCAATCTGGTCCTTTGCATTAACCCAGACGATGAAGTTAGAAGGATTGCTGAGAACATTAAGAAAGAATTGAAGACTAAAGGAAAAGCCTATGTTGGATTTTGCAACCCAAAGATATTTGATGTGCCAGAATCAAGGCTCGACATAAGGTTTTTCACAGGCAACAAATATGAAGAAAACCACAGATACAGGAAGCTGAAGAAGGAAGGATGGTATGAGATTGTTGAAGATCACAGACCTATTGAGTGGTATGAAAAGGTGTTTGGAGATTGTGGTATGAAGATAGTTGGAAGGCATTTCACTCCGGAATACGAGTTCGGTGGAAGGAAAGTAAATGATTTTGTGATATTGGAATTTGTGAAGGTGTGACTACTGAAGGCTTTAAATAACTAACACTTTCACTATATTCAAGGTGTATAAAATGTCAAGAATATTATTGGTTGAAGACAATCCGAGATATGCAGGTCCAGCAGAGCACTATTTAGCTTCAAGAGGCCAAGCTGTAGCTAGCGCTAGAGATTATGCTGAAGCAATGGACAGATTAAGAAATCCAGATTTTGATGGTGTGATTACTGATTGTTTTTTTCCTGAAATTACTGGCAGGGGGGACACCAGTCTAGGACAAACTTTAGTTAGAAGAATGGCAGATTCCGATCCACATGAAAGAAAAATAGTCCAAGGTTTAGAAAAACTCGCGCAATATATTGATTTAGAAGATCCTGATGTGAAAAGATATGCGAGATTTGCAGCAGCTGTATATCCAGCCGATAGCCCAATTTTCAAAGCAACAGAGACAGTTTTTAACTCGCTGGGTATGATAGGGGCAACACTGGCTTTCAAAAACGCATTAGAATTATCATATAGTGAACACCGATTACCAAGAGATTATTATGGGACTCTTATGAAGGCTATGGAAGAGTCAGAAGCAAACCAACCGTTAGGTATACTGATTGCAGAAAGAGCCGATGAATTAGCACTACCTTTTGTTTTGGCTACTTCAACATCCCATCACGATTTATTGACACAACCCATCCAGAATTATGCTTCCAGTAAAGGATGGAAATTGGTAGACTGCGGACCAAACAGAGAAGATGATAAAACAGGCTCTGAGTTTTGGGAAAGAGTATTAAGTGAACTGCAAAGGAAGTTAAGATAAAAGTATTTGCTATTCACTATTTGTTCGATTGTTTATTCAAAGTAAATATACAAAAAAGAAGTGCTATTTTGTTTCTAGTGCAGGTCTTTTGATTTATGCACAGAAAAGAAGTGCTGCTATTTTAATCGTCTATCCCTTGTAACCGACTTCCATTGATGAGCGAAGTGCTTTAGTTTTTTGGATTTGCCGAAACTGCAGGCAGAACAAACCTTTTTGGTCCTATGGTAAGAATGGCGACCGCAACGTCTACATAACATGTGGTTTTTCTTGTTTTTCTTTCCAAAACTTGGTGTCCCTTTTCCAACCATAAATTACCTTAGCATTATTTAGAAGGAGATACAAAAATGATGTTGTCGCCTCGCAAGAGGACTTTGCCTAATTTGAGGTCGCCACCGTTTCCTTGGACCTCTGCTTCGTCAAGCCAGATGTTTATGTGCTGGTCGAAAGCCTTTAATATTCCTGCTATGCTCTCCCCAGACTTCATTTTGACAATAACCCTTTTGTCTTGGGAACTGCCTAAAACGTCCAAAGGCCTCTGCATTTTTTCGTTTGAATCTAATGTCATTTTAATCTACCCTTATATTGGTTGGAAGATTTATAAGTATTGTTAACCTGATATTTATATCCCTTTAGTAAATTGTTTATTTAAATACACCATGTATATTTGATAGTAAGTGATATTATGACAAAATGGCATTTGAGATCCAACAGGAAACCAACAGGCGGTTTGCTTAGGTTGAACAGGAAGAAAAGGAGAGCTGATAGGGGCTCTGAATTCCTTGAGACAAAGATAGGGCCGAAAAAGGTTAAGTTTATCGGGACTAAAGGCGGCGGCACAAAGCTTAACTTGCTCGCAGCCGACAGCGTCAATGTCGCTGACCCAAAAACAGGGAAGATCACAAAGACCAAGCTTTTGACAGTCAAGGAGAACCCAGCTAACACAAACTATGTTAGGAGAAACATCATCACGAAAGGCGCAGTTGTGAAGACAGAACTGGGATTGGCAAGGATAACTTCAAGGCCTAGCCAAGCTGGTGTTTTGAACGGTGTTTTGGTTGAGGAGAAGAAGTAGTCTAATTAAATAAAGAGGTTTTCTAGTGCAGGTCTTTTAGACAAATCGCACAGAAAAGAAGTGCATGGCAAAATATCGATGCGGTTGTGGTTGGGAGGGAAAACCGATAATAATGGAGCCTGTACAAAAGGTGTGCCCTAAATGCGGATCAGTCAGGTTGGAGAAAGTTAAGAAAGAGTAGGCTATAAATCATCCTCTGATTCTACAAGCTGTCTAACTGTTTCTTGTATAAGACTTATATGTGCTGACCTTGATTTTGCTCTTTTCAACATGCTTAAACTTCGTATAAAATCTTCTTGGTATCCATTTCCTCTCCCTTTCAACTGGTTTAGCAAAAAATCCAGTTTTATTACAGAATCTTTTTCCGCATCCCCGGGATTTTGCCCCACCAAATAAACAAGTGTAGATTCAAGTGACGGGTCTTCGGACAGTATCCTGCGCGCTTGTATTTCTAACCCATATTCAGAGCACATGCCTAATAGGATATCATGGCCTTCGTCGTCATCTTCTGGCTCTTCTCCATAAAATTCTCTGTCCTTTGCCCCTCTAAGGCGCCTTATAGCCTCGCAGTCAATTTGCCCACCTTTGTAGCTTCGTATTGCTTCAGCGTTCTTTTCATCATATGGTATTAATGTTTGATCGCCCTCTGTTAATGTTCTTAAGGCCCCTGTCGCCATTAAGGTTTCTACATCCCTTTTTGGGATTCCATATATATCTGAGAACTTTTCAGGGGAAAACGGACCGGTTGATTTCGGCCTGCCCCTACCTTTTGCAGAAACATTATCTTCTGCCCATTCTGGAAAACCTGACAGGTCTGACTGTTTTACCAGGTCGAAGCCGTCGGTGCCTTTTGGAAGGGTTTTTGTGTCTATTCCAACCTCTTGTATATACCTATTAAGATAGTGTTTTGTTGTTCCCAAATCTGCTGCAGCGTCCCTTATAGACCGATATCCCTGATCCAACAGATCGCGTGGAATAATTACTTTTGCCATAGCAGATTATATCACAGAAAAGAATAAAAGCCTTTCAGTACCTCAGAGTTTATAAATCTATCGCTCAAGATCTTTAAGTAAGCGTTGTATTTTCTTTTTTGTCTGATTTCTAAATTTCCTACGCTCTTTATAGGACATGTATTGTGTGTCTTTTGATATCCAAGTCTCGACATTATTTGATTTTAATAAAAAATCTGGCCAGGTGCGCCTGTCGCAAAAAACTATTATCTTGCCTAAGTGATCAGTCATTTGTTTGTTTAGTTTCTTAACTTTTTTCTTGGAGATGTCTATGCCAATTTCTTTTAATACTTTGACATTTTTTATGCTTACACTCTTCACTAATTTGCCCTTGTTTTTGGCTATAGTGCCAGCACTAATGGCACGATGTTTTTTTGTTAAACTGTTGAATATACCTTCCGCCAACTGGCTTCTGCCGACGTTTCCTTTACAAACAAATAGAACTTTCATTTCATCTCTTCTTTTATTAATTCTGCGATTTTCTTGCCGTCGGCGCGCCCTTTGACAACTTTCATCACTTCGCCCATCAGGATAGAAATTGGGTTGTGTTTGGTCAGGGCGTCTTTGTTTTTGGAGATGACTTCTTTTACTATTTTTCTCAACTCGGATTCGTAAAGGCCTTTTTCTATCTCTATTTTCCCGGACTTTGAGGCACTTTCAAGAGCGTTATATAGAGCCTCCTTGGATATGTTTTTTGGGGACTTTTTGAAGACTTCTAGAAGCAGTTCCCCAGGCACGCCAAGGTTTTTTGCGTCTGACAAAGACCGCAAAACCAAGTTTTTGTCAAAGCCTAAATTTACTAAACTTTCAAACAAATCTGTTTGGTCCGACTTCAACAGATTTTTTACTGTGTCTTCCGGCAGGCTGTATGATTTTACAAGCCTGGAGATTTTATTTTCCCAAAGTTCTGGTGGATTGGATTTCATAAGTTCGAGAATTTTTCTCTCCACCTTTATTGGCTGGCAATCTGTTTCCGGGTACAGCCTTGCAGCGCCTGGAAGAGGCCGCATGAAGGTTGTTGTGCCGTCTGCGTTCACTTTCCTCACTTCTCGTGGAATTTCTTTGGCTGATAAGTTTAGCCTTTGTGAAGCTGCCTCTATTGATTTCGGCGCGAGGTTTTTCGTGTAGGCAGTTATTACAAAGGTGTCATCTTTTTTGCAACCAAGAACTTTTTTTATTGATTCAACTTCTTGTTGGGTTATCCCGTAATTTGGCAGCTCGTCCGAATGGATTATACCTGCACCTGTGCAAGACTTTACAAATTCAGAGACTTCAGTACCTAGCCTTCTGTTTGGTAGAAGCTCTTTTCCTAACAGACCTGCAAAACCAGAGGCTTTGATACCATATACAACCCCACCAGTTGACAAGCTCTTTTTGATTAGGTTGGATTGAGTGTTAGAGAAAATGGATGTTAAGTCTGTCGGTTTTCCAAAGCTGATTTTTTTATCGGACAAAATTGTTTTTATTTCCAGAAGCTTTTGCTGCCGCTGGATTTCTTTTTCTATTACACCAGGTATTGTGCTTAACTCCTGGAAGCCTTTTAACTCTTGTCGCGCCCCACCTTTTATGGAGACGTTTAGGTCCTGCCTTATTGTGCCAAGACCTTTTTTCACTGCGACAGTAGACTTTAGAATATTACCTATCTTTTCAGCAGTCTCCATTGCTTGTTCTGGTGTTTTGATGTCGGGCTCTGTGCCTATTTCTATCATTGGTATGCCCAGCCTGTCCAAACCATAGATTGTCCCGTTATCGTTTTTTTCCACAATCTGAGAACTATCTTCTTCTAAACTGAGATTGGAAATTCTAATCTTCCCTTGCGAAGTTTCAATAAAACCATTTACACCAATAATGGCGGTGCGCTGGAAGCCCGATGTGTTCGAGCCGTCAACAACCGTCTTTCTCATCACATGGATTTCGTCTGGGATTTCACAGTTTAGAAGTATGGCTACCTGCAAAGCGATTGAAAGGGCTTCTGAGTTCACTGTGTGCGGCGGCTCTTCGTCAGTACAAACCAAGCATGTCTCATCAGGGTATACCAAATACTCAAACTCTTTATCTTTGATGGTTTCGTGCACAGCTGCAACATCTGTATCCCCTGTTTCGCCAGACACAGCCCTCAATTTTCGCGTAATCTTAACTACAGATTTATCTTTGGAAAGTCTTGACAAACAGTTACAAAACAGCTTGTATTTAGTATCCAACTGCTGGTGAATTTCAAGGCCTGATTTCAAGCCGATTTCAGAATAGTCCATATTATATTTTACTGCGCGAATTTAAGAACTAGATTATAACTACCCGCGGTTCCTGTTCTTCCTCACTATGCCTCTGTGCCTTGCACAGGAAGGGCAGGCGTACATCTTGTTTGCTAAGAAGGATAAGCTGCTGCCAGATTCCGCAAGCTCTTTTCTTAAAGATGGGTCATTTATTCCAAAGCCTCTCACAACTGCAAAGGTCCTGAACTTTGGGACTATCCTGCTGCAAAAGTCACAGTTCACTGTTGTTTCATGACCTCTTCTCTTTGTATGACTCCATCCCCTTTTATAGAATTGTCTTTTCTTGTCGCCCATAACAATCTTTGTTAATATTATAACTAGGGGGTTAATAACCTTTTGTGGCATTTCACACACACGTTAGAATCCGCTGTTGATCCCTATCTCTTCTTCACTTTGATATTCATGTTCTTGTTTCTTTTTCCGGAAATGGTTAGGATTGCTATTGCAATCAAGGCTGCTACAACTATGACTATACCAGCAAGTGTTGAGCCGCCAATAACTAAACCGGTTGGACCGCCTATTTGTGGGCCTGAAGATTGTTGATCAGAGCCTTCTTTTAACTCTTCACCAGAGATTGCGAATACAGAGAAGCCTGGTGTTTCAGCTTCATAAACAAGTGTTATATTGTCTTCGCTCAGAAGTTTTGTGTTCAGCTTGTCCCATTTGCTTGTGAACCTGCTCAAGGCCACTTTGCTCTTGTCGATTTTATTTGCTCCGAGCCACGATTTCTCGATTTTGAATTTGATTGTGGCCTTGCCTATCTTGCCTTCAATGTTGTCGTGGATGATTTCAAGGTATTTGTATACAACCCCTGTAAGGTTTTCTATATTGACTGGTTTTGAAACAAGGGTTTTTACTTTTATGTTGGCGCCCTCTATCAGATCTTTCGCTGTGATCGAGATTTCCTGTATTGAGACATCTTTTTCAAATGTGATTGTTTGAGTCGCGTCCTTTTCTATCTTCTCTATTTTCTTTGACTCCTCAACTGGGACAGCCACAAAGACGCAGGACTGTGATTCTTCTGGCTTGCCTTCAACACCTGTACATGTCCCTTTGTTTAAACAGGACCTTGCCTGCTTGCTTTCTGAAGAACAGACTGACCAATCACCACATTCCCAGTTATAGGTACAGGCTGTGTTTATTGTTGGTGATGGCGATGTTGGATTGTTTGCGCTTGAGCCTGTGTTTGGGTTTGTGACTGCATTGATTGTCAAAGCTGCGGTTTTTTGGGTGTTGTTTAGGTCGCAATCGCCGTCAAAGGCGTCGACTACAGCCAATATTGTTGGTGAGCCTGCGCCAGATGATGTCCATGATGTTGAGACATTTCTACTTTCTAAATAAGCGAGGGTTGAGTTGCTGGTTGCCGTTACTAACCTACTGGAATCTGAAACAGTGTTTTTGTAGAATGTGACATTGAAACCAGTTGAATTTCTTTCGGCTATGTTTTTTACTTCTGCGCTAAAGGTTACTGCTCCGCCTTCTGTGACAGAGGCTGCGCTGAGTGAAAAGGAGTTTAGCAAAAGGTCTGAGCTGTTGGCTACATACTGGTCCAAGTTTTGGACATTGGTTCTTGAGTTTCCTGATGTGTCCTTGTACTTAATTAAAGTTGTCAGCTCGTATTGCCTGCATGCCAAAGGTGTGAGTGTAAAGGACTGGGATGCTGAAGTGCTGTTTGGAATTGGTGAGATTGACAAAGGTATTGAAGGTGTGATGTTGGATTCAAAAATGTCCAGTTCGATTGTGATGTTTGTTGCATTTTCATTTCCGGTGTTGTTTAGATTGACTGTATAAGTAAATGGTTTGTTTGCAGCCACTTCTGTTTTGTTGTCGGTTGTCAGGACAAGGTTTGGATCAGTTGCTTCTGTCACGTTTAGGGAAAGTGTTTTTTCACATGCAGAGCCTGTTGAATTTGCAACAGTTAGATTGAGAAGTTTTGAGCCTAAAATTGTGCTGTTTATTTTCCATGTGTAGGACGCAGATTCATTTACAGGTGATGTTAAGAAATCTAAAAATGATGTCCCGTTTTGGATAGTTAAGCTGTCTGTGTTTAGTGTGGAGTTAGTATAGCTTCCCCATGGGTTTGAAGGGCTGCCTGCTGTAGTTGATAATACAACATTAAAGAGGGAATATTGGTCTATGCTGGAAGCAGGTGTTGTTAATGTTAGGTCCGTGGAACACGGCAAGGCTTGGGCTTGCGGGGCTGATAAGAGTAAAAAAAGTGCCAGTACTGCCAACATCGGTGCGACTTTCCAACTCATATTATACTTAATAACTTTTTAGAATATAAAAATCAGTGCTTTAATCTGCTGTAGCTGTGCCAGCTGCAACCTGTCCGCCTCTTACTGTTCTGTATCCATATGCAGCTAAGGCTCCACCAAGAGCTAAAAGGCCTAAGATGCCCGCAACTGGTAACCATGGAAACCCATCATCATCTCTTGTCGGGTACCTAATAGGTTCTATCGGATCTGTGCCAACTAAAGGCACTCTCTTCAAATCGTCAAAGCTGGCTTGCCTAGCAGCCACTGCTTCCTGTTCTTTTCTGACTACAGCTTGACCATCTTCATAAACTTGCCTTTCAAAACCTACTCTTGCAATCTCGGCTGCTGACGTTGTTCTTGCAGCTTCGGCATTTAGTCTTGCTGTTTCCACTGCTCCAGCAGAGTTGATCTTTAAAGCATCAGCCATGCTTTCTGAAGTAGCTATGTCCCTTTCCCTAAGGCTGCGGTCTTCAGCTCTTTCAATGTATGCGCAGTCTGCAAGCAGTGGCGCTGATAATATTGCTAAAACCCTTAGAGGTTTGTATACAAAATTCTCCATGATCCTGCTATTATATTCAAGATTTCTTTTTGACATACTTAATCACTGTCGCCTCCTACTCTTTTAGCCACTACAGGCTCCTGTACTGGTTTGTCCCTACCTGTCCTTGGGTTATTGTGATCGTATACAGCTTTGAGTGCAGAAACAACTGCAGCAACTATCACGCTGTCTGCTCCCCATCTCGAATAATCATTTTCATGTAAAGATTGTTCCATCCTTGTTCCGAACCAACTGTCTAGCTTTTTGGCTGCTCTTGGACTTGGGCTGTACCAAGGCGCTCGTTGGGTTTCGCCTGGTATGAAAGCCAATGGATCCTCTTTCTGCATTGATGCGCAACCGTTTAAAGCAAAAGCTCCATACAAAAACAGCGCAGCTATATGATTTTTTCTTGGTCTGCGTTCCCTAGAATTTACTGTTTCAAAATCTCCTCTGTCAACTTCCACGTATCTTCCTTCCATATCCATAATGACAATAAAGGGCCATTTTCTTTTTGTTCTTTGCCCATTAATTTAGTTTTAGACTACCTAAACAACCAAGGGTAGCTGAAATTGCAAGTTGTCTAAATCTAGCACAATACAAATCAAGGTCCGCCTGGTCCTGTTGGTAGTGCTGGTGGATGCAATTTTGCGTTTACTTCGTCGTTTGACCAGTCAACTGCTTCCTGGACTTGTGTAGGCTCTAACTTACCATCCCAAAGTCGGTTTGCTGTTTCGTCTGCTGCCTTGTCTTCTCTTATTTTTATATACAGCCTTACTTCTAAACCGCTCTTGTTTGCATACCTTGTAGATTCCAAAACTTTGTCAAAGTATTGCTGTAGGAATGCTTCGTCCTTGACTTCGTTTCCCGGTTCGCCTATTACCTCAGGTTTTGCTTTACAACCTGGCAATATCAGTTCTGCTGTTATATAGGACGCTAGTGCTAGCCTTTTTAAAGTTCTGCTAATATATCCTTCGTTTCTCATGTTTTTTTCCTCCTTGAGTATAACCAGTTGTCACTGGCTAATGGGAAATATGGTAGTAAGCTTTATAAGCCTTTCTGTGCTGGGTTTGGCCGGTGTTTGGATAATGAGGATTAATATACTTATTATTAATTATATAGCGTAACTCTTCAATGTTTTTCTTTTGGGTTATAAGGCTTTTCTTTTTACAAAAAGAAAAGGGTATATTATGGACCTACTTGTTGAGAAAATTTCCAAGGAATCTGGTGTGGACAAGGGCGAAGTTGAGAAGAAGATTTTGGAGAAGCAAGAGGAGCTGTCAGGACTGATTTCCATGGAAGGGGCCGCGTACATCGTCGGCAGGGAGCTTGGTGTTAATTTGATCAAGGAAGGGAAGAGGGAACTGAAGATAAAAAATTTGGTGGCCGGTCTGAATGCGGTTGACATTAATTTAGAAATACTGAGAATTTTTGAGAAAAGGAATTATGAAAAGAATGGGAAGAAGGGTTCTGTATTAAATATTTTGGTTGGAGATGACACTGGAAAAACAAGGCTGGTTTTGTGGGGCGATGATACTGGTTTGGTTGAGGAAAATAATCTGGCCCAAGGCGACCTTATCAAGGTGACAAGGGCAGTTGCCAAAAAAAATAATTTGGGTGAAGTAGAGATTGGTTTGAGCAAAGGGGGGGCGATTGAGAAGGTTGGAAAAAGCGAATTCCAGAAAGGCGCAAAAACAAAGTCTGATTTTAACATGTATACGAGAACAGAGCTTGCAGATATCAAGGATGGTTACTGGGAAATAAAGGGCTGTGTTGTACAGGTTTTGAAGCGCAACCCATTCTTTTTTGTTTGCCCAAAATGTGATGGTAAATTGGATGGGAAAACCTGCGGGAAAGATGGGGAGGTTGAACCAAAAAAACAGTTGATAATTTCTGTGGTTGTGGATGATGGGACCGGGACAATTAGAACCGTGTTTTTCAGGGAGTTGGCACAGAAGTTAGTTGGGAAAACCGAGGCTGAAAACCAAGAAGAAATTTATGGTGCGATCCAACTTGGCCGCGAGCTTGTCATAAAAGGCAGGGTCAAAAAATCAAACTTTTCAGGGGAATTGGAAATGGTCGTAAATTCTGTGGAAGATGTGGATGTACGTAAAGAGGCAGAGAAGATTTTAGAGGAGCTGGAGACAACAAGCTGAGATTTATATACAACCAACCAATAATATACTATGGTCACAACTGCTGGATTCTGTTTTATTTGTAAGGATTTGGGAAACAAACAATGCGAGCTGTGTGGTAAGCTAATTTGTGCAAAACACTTCGCAGGCGGCTGGTGCTCTGCTTGTAGGGAAAAGATGTAGGTTTTTAAAGCTTATTTTATCATTTCTATCCATGCCAACAATACATGAACAACTTCTTAGCGAAGGGTTTAGTGAATCAGCTAAATTTGATATGTCAGAGTTAGTTGACAGAGTACAGAGAAATATTCCAGATTTGCAGACATATGATTATAGAATAGTCCCGTTTTATATCGCGCACGGATTAAAGCCAGAGGAGACCCGAGATCTGGACAGGTCAACTCACATAATTTACATACGGCACTGATTTAAACTTAGCGGCCCGTAGCGGAACGGATTAAACAGCGCCTGTATGTACTGGTTTTGTTTCTATCAAGAAGCTAGCGGAATTGTACCATCTGCTCAACTATTTAAAGTCTAAAATTATGGTATTATTAAATTAGTTTTTTGACTTATGCCAGATGAAATTGAGAAGCTGCCCGGAGTTGGGGAGAAGAATGCTGAGAAACTGAGGGAGGCTGGTTTTAATAATTATATGGCTTTGGCTGCCGCTTCTGCATCTGAGCTTAATGAGGCTGGGGTGGCTGGAGAGGATACTGCCAATAAAATAATCAATGCTGCAAGGGCCAAATTAAAAATGGGTTTTGAGACCGGAACAGAGGCATTGAAAAGGAGGTTGTTGATTGGTAGGATTACTACAGGTTCAAAGTCTTTGGATGGTTTGCTTGGCGGTGGTGTTGAGACACAGGCAATAACAGAGGCCCATGGGGCTTTTGGCTCAGGAAAATCACAATTAGCTCACCAACTGGCGGTTACAGCACAACTACCAAAGGAGAAGGGCGGTTTGGAAGGGAAGGTTATTTTTATTGACACTGAACAGACTTTCAGGCCAGAAAGAATTCAGGATATGGCAACTGCTTTGGGTTTAGACACAGAAACTGTGCTTGCAAATATTCTTATTGCCCGGGCTTACAACTCAGACCACCAGATCTTGCTTGTTGAAAAGGCAGAGGAATTAATCCAGAGCCAAGGTGTGAAGCTGATAATTGTTGATTCCCTAACTGCAAATTTCAGGTCCGATTACACTGGTAGGGGGCAGCTTGCTGACAGGCAACAGACCTTGAACAGGCATTTGCACAAATTGCAGAGGCTGGCAGATGTTTATAATTTGGCGGTTTACATCACAAACCAGGTCATGTCAAGGCCCGATGTCATGTTCGGGGATCCAACTGCTCCAATTGGTGGGCATGTCCTTGGGCATCAGGCAACTTACAGGCTTTATCTAAGGAAAAGTAAAGGTGAGAAGAGGATTGGAAAATTAATTGATTCACCAAATTTGCCAGAAGCTGAGACTGTGTTTAAGGTTGGCAAAGACGGGATTAGGGATCATGAAGATTCAGAGAATGAGTAGTTAGTCTTTTATTTCTTTTGGTTTGCAGATCGCAAAGTGTGGGTAAATCAACAGCTTAACAAAACTAGAGCAGAAATTAGTAAAACTAGAAAAAGTTTCACACTATAGACTGGAGTTTACTAAATAGTTTTCTTTGGTTATACCTGTCTTAACTCAGTTGGAAATAGATTTCTTATCCAATTGGTTTGAAATCTATTTCGTCCTTTGAAAAGAAAGGGTATAGTTTCTTTTAGTGTAGGTTCATGTCTCATCTGTTCAATTAGGACATGAGACATCTCTTCATTTTTGGTGTGGTGTGAGATGAAGATTTCTTTGCAGTTATGCACTGAAAGAAAAAGTACTAACCCATGGCTCTTTCAGACACTAGGATGAAGTCGCCAACAGATTTGACAGCTGCAAAAGGAACTAGCATTCTACCTTTGTCATCTTCTCTTAAAGCTAATTCAGATGCGTGTCTTGTTGGGTCAACCAGTATCAAGTTTACAAGCTCGCCGGATTCTGTTATGAAGTCCAAGTCTCCTACTGTTCCCAATTTCTTGCTGCTCTCTTCAGAAATAAGGACCTTTCCTACAAGCTCTTTGCTTTTAACTCGTTCAATGGTCATAAAACCCTCCAAACTTTATTGATATAATATTAGTGCTAATTAATAAATAGCTAACTGGCTTAAAAAGCTAGATGTGAGGGAGGGTTAGAGGAACCGTAGGTTCCCTACTAGGCTGTGACTAGAAGTGACTGGGTTTTCGGCGCGACTTCGTATTTGTAGGCCTTGCCAATCTTCTTTCTTATTATCAGGTTGTCTTTCATCAGCCTTATTAGGATGTTGTTGAGGGCGCGGATTGCATTGTCCTTGCTCTTATATTCATTCATCTCTACCTTTGCTGCAAGCTCTGTGGGCGTTAAAGCAGTATTCTTTGAAAGGATGTCCAAAACCTGCTTCTGCCGCTCTGGAAGCTCCTCTAAAACTTGTGTGGATGTCCTTTGGGCTGTGTTCTCTTCCACATCCAGGAAATCTTTGTCAATTATTGTGAGGTTCTTGGAGGCGGCCTTTTGGACCAGCTGGTCACAGACCCTCAAAACTTCGCGGGGGAAGCCTGCTGTTTTTTCGTAGATAAAGTTTATGCAGTCGTCTGTAAAGGGCCTTGTGTCTGAGCCCCCGGAGTTTTCCACGCGCCGCTTTATCAGTTCCTTGACTTCTGACTTGTTGAGGTTACCCAATTCCACCTTTAGTGTGACCCTTCTCAAAAGGGTTTCTAAATTATCCTTTAGGTTTTTTTCGAATTGTGGAAGGCCGGCCATAACAATCGAGATGTTTTCTATTTGATCGGACAGCGCGCGGAGCCATTCCAAAGTCTGTTGCGAGGCCTCTTGTGCTTCATCAATCAGGAAGATGATTTTCTCGCCGCCAACCTTTTTGTTTATAAAATCTCCGAGGTTGTAGAGGTTTAGTTCCCTTGTAGATAGCTTTTCAAGGAAGCCGCCTCTCAAATTGGTTGCGAAAATGTCAATCAGGTCCTTTGGGTCGTTTGGTGGCTTTGGCAAGTAGATCAACCTTACCTTATCACCAAGTTTTTTCTCAATGTTTTTTAGCAAAGTCGTTTTGCCTGAGCCAGTTGGTCCAACAAGGAGGGAGAACCTAACACCATCTTGTATTCCGCCCATCATTTTATTTACTTCATCTACATAGCCCGTGAAAATTTCTGGCACAATCTTGAAAGAAAAAGGGTTAGATCTCCAGTTGAATAATGTCAGGGAATTTTCATAAGGGTTTTGGCTACTCAACATAGGATCAAATTACAGTATTTACATTCTACATTTTTCTGATTTATATATCTTGGTGTTGTGAAGGTGTTGTGAAGCAGGAATAAACACTGTTATGTAGTTTTGTTCTGCACTTCGAAGTGATATTTATTTACCAAAACCAAGTTTTCTTATGTCAAGGCTTTTTGCTGCTGTGGATATCCCTTCAAGTTTAAGGGAAAAGATTGTGGATATTCAAAAAGATATTGGGCAGAAAAACGCAGAGATTAAATTTGTGGAGCCGCAGAACCTGCACTACACAATAAAATTTTTAGGCAAAGTTGATCCACAGAAGCTTGAAGAGATAAAAAATATTTTGTTTGCGGTTGGTGAGAACTTCCAGAAGTTTACTGTTTCTGTCCGCAACCTTGGCTACTTCGTATATGGTAACCAGATCAAGGTTTTGTGGATAGGCATGGGGGAAGGTAAGGATGAGTTTGTCAAAGTTGCTGAGGTCGCTGACAAAAGGCTGAGTTATATAAGGGAAGGTGATTTCGGGCCTAGCCCACACTTGACAATTGGAAGGGTCGAATTTGTCAAGGACAAGGAAAACCTTGTTGGGCAGCTGAAGAGGTTTAATAATATTGAGTTAGGCAGTTTTGTTGTTGAGGAGATAAAGTTGAAGGAGAGTGTGCTTAACCGCAGCGGGCCTGTTTACAAGGATCTCGGTGTGTTTAAGTTGGGTTAGCTACCAATCTTCTGGAATTATTATAGACAGCATATCTTTGCCTCTTTTCAAGGTTTCCCTGTCAACCATGCTTAAACCTCTGGCTTCTCGGATGGCTTCGTCCAAATCACTGAGGGCTTCTGCTTTGGTTGTAGGAGATTTAAAAAAGGCCTTTGTTTGCTCCACGTCTATTATACCGTGCCGGCGAGGCGCAACTAATGCTAAAATGTGATTTTCCTCTTCGTCTTCTTCATTGCCACCACCAAATAAGTTGATGTATGTTGTATTTCTCAAATACTTCCATTTCATATTATTTACCTTTTCGATAACAACTGGGTTTTCTTTAGACTGTCTTTTCATCCATTCCACAAACTCCTGGTTAGTTGATATTGCACTGTCAATATAGACAACTGGGACAACCCACATTTCCCCAATACCATCATAAAAAAATTGGTATATGTATCTTAATTTTGCTTTTCCAACATTGGGAACTGTTGCCCTCAAAACAAAGAGTTCCCCTTCCTTTACTGACCCATTCCACCTGAATGCGGTTTCTGCTGTTTCGATTGTATAACCAGTCACTAGCCCGTCTTCGATTGCTTCTTCTCCAAGTTTTTTCAAATAATCCCTGTCATCAAATGGGACTTCCAATCTGTATACAGGCTCTGCCCCCTTGAGTTTTTGTTGGAAATTTATCCTGCTTCTAGCCTCCTCTATGCGCTTGGATAAGGAAGCATCGTATCCATCCATCCTATTGTCCATATTCACAGTGGAATAAAAAGCTATAAATAATTGGTTCATCCACCAGTCATTGGTTCTGTTGGTTCAATAGACTGGTGGTATTTCTGTTAAAGAACCGCGACAGGCTTACGGCATGCCGTT
>Ga0209541_10003712_pt1 | contig 27772 bp, 33 predicted proteins | sample RifCSPlowO2_01_FD_184027 | JGI IMG/M metagenome (GOLD analysis project Ga0209541, IMG submission 184027) | Groundwater microbial communities from Rifle, Colorado - Rifle CSP2_plank lowO2_0.1 (SPAdes) (version 2) | ecosystem: Environmental > Aquatic > Deep subsurface > Groundwater | place... | reverse complement strand
TAAGTCGCCAAAGGCAACCGGGATCCCGGCCAAAGGCCTAGGGATAATATCTAAACTCTAAACAAATTCAAAATTTAAATGACCCAAATTCAAAAACTTTTTTGTGTTTCTGATTTTGAACATTAGATATTGTTTAGGATTTAGGATTTAGTGCTTAGAATTTCCACATCACACACCATGTGATGTGGGCGTTCGACTTGCATGCCTTATCCACGCCGCCAGCGTTCATCCTGAGCTAGGATCAAACTCTAAAAAATAACTTTCTTAAAGTAATCTGCCATACTCTCACCATTAAAAACGGCAAGAAAGGATCTCCGCCAAAGGCGGATCAGCCTCAGGCTGAAAACTCTAAAAAATAATTAATAGAAGTTAGAAATTCCAACTTCTATTGTTACGAGAACGGAACAAAAGAAAAAACGATTTCTTTCATTCACAAATTTCGTCAAACAACTTACAATTCAATTGTCAAGGACCTTGCCAATCAAAAACAAGCGACAAGCTTGTCTTCGGGACTACTATTATATACGATAGGCCACCAGAGTCAAGCGGGTCTAACGGATAGTTGCCTCACAAAAAATACAACAAAAAATGGCTCGTAGCCTCGTTTCCTGACTACCGTCTACCACCTACTGACTACTCATATATAATGAAACTCCTCAAATACCCTTCTATATAAATCAATAGTTTGCCTGGCTTCCGTTGGTGTAAGTACAAAATCCGAGCCGGAGTGGGCAATTCTGTTTCTGACCTTGTGCGCCTGCCAAGCATTATCTAGCGTCTCAAAATCACTCTTTTCAACAGATTTTAATTTTTCACCAAGGTCTTGTCCCTGATAGCCCATTCTCCCCATCATATCTTCAAGAATTATATCGGCATCAATGATAGCGGTCTTCCAGTCATTGGGATTACTTGATTCAACAAGCTCCAGAATTTTCTGCCATTTTTCGGCGCCAAGCGCCTCTCCTTCATCTTCAGAGGATTTAGCCAGAGCATATTTTTTATTTTCTTCTAAAATTATATGTTTGCGTCTTATAAGAATGATCACCAAAACAACAAACAAAATAATGGAGATACCGAAGGAAGCAAATTGTAACCAAAAATAAAAATTGTCCCAGATGCTACGAAAGGCCGAGGGGGCACCTGGCCCTCCGAAAGAAAATAGGTCGTAGGCCTTCTGGTAGAGACCTTCAACATCTAGAAAAAATGAATTGTCTTGCATATTTATATTAGTTTCGCGTTAGAAAACTTCGGCTAATGTAAAAAGTCTGCCTTCACACATTTTCGGCGCTACAAAGTGAATGCCTAGTGGCAACTTCTTTCCACCATCCATCTCCTGCCATCCGTATGGCACATTTATAGCCGGCAGTCCGGCGTGATTTGCCGGCACGGTGAAAATATCTTCCAAATACATTTTTATCGGGTCATTAGATTTCTCACCGATTTTGAAAGCCGGACCGGCGGTCGTCGGCGTCATTATGGCATCCACATTTTTAAATGCTTTAGCATAATCTTTTGCAATCAACCCCCTGACAGCGGTCGCTTTATTATAGTAAGCGTCATAGTATCCGGCTGATAGAACATAAGTGCCTATGAGTATCCTCCTTCTGACCTCCTTGCCGAAGCCTTGTCCTCTGGTTTTTTTATAATCATCAAGTAGCTTCTCACCCTCGCTTAAAAATCCGTAACGCACACCATCAAAGCGCGCCAGATTGGCGGAAGCTTCCGCCGGTAAAATAATGTAATAGGCCGGAACGGCATATTTGGCGCTCGGCAGAGAGATATCTTTTATTTCAAAACCCGCTTTTTTAAGATCTTCCTCGGCGCTGGCAAAATTTTCCAAAGTCTCTTTATCCAAATGTCCGGAGTTTAAAAAATCTCTTGGCACACCAATAGTCTTCACTTTAGCGTCTCCTTTATAAAGACCTTCATCAACTGATGTGGCGTCAAGCGCGTCTTTTCCTTTTATTGCTTCATATATAATTTTTACATCTTCAGGAGACTTAGCGATGGGGCCGATACAATCAAGAGACGAGCCAAGGGCAATCAGCCCGTTTCTGGAAACACTGCCGTAGGTTGGCTTTAAACCCACCACCCCGCAAAAACTTGACGGTTGTCTGATCGAGCCCGCGGTATCAGAACCAAGAGATGCCAAACACATTCCGGAGGCAACAGAGGCAGCCGAACCACCGGAGGACCCGCCTGGAACTCTTGTTGTATCGTGTGGATTTTTGGTCGGTCCGTAGGCAGAGTTTTCAGTAGAAGCGCCCATAGCAAACTCATCCAAATTTGTCCTACCGATAAAAACGACACCCTCTTTTTTGAGTTTAGAAATAACCGTGGCGTCATATGTCGCTTTATAATTTTGGAGTATCTTTGAGGCGGCGGAGGCGATATGCCCTTTGATGAGAATGTTGTCCTTGACGCTTATCGGGATTCCAGTAAGCAGAGTCGCCTTACCATCTTTAAATAATTTCTCAGCATGCTTGGCTTCCTCGCGCGCTGAATCTTCAAAAACTTCTAGGAAAGCGTGTATCTCTCCATCTTTTTCTTTTATATTCAAGAGACAGGACTCCAGAAGTTCAGTTGCACTAAAATCCCCGCGTTTCATCGCTTCGTGCGCGTTTGTTATGGAAAGTTTTAATACATCAGTCATTCTTTTCACTTTTCACTTGTAGCTTTCAGCTAGCACAAAATATTTATCACATAAATATTTTGTGCTACATCACCTTCTTCACCTTCACATAATCACCTTTTCTCTTCGGAGCTTCGGCTAAGAGGTCATCACTAAATTCCCCACTCTCGTGCGGATTTTCATCATTTCTCCAAACATTGTGTAGAGCTTCTTTAGTTCTTGTGTCTCCAGCCTCGGCTTCACTTATCTGACCGACATATTCAAGGATCTTTGAAAGTTCCGAGGAGACCTGCTTTATTTCTTCCTTACTTATTTCAAGGCGTGAGAGCTCTGCTAGTTTTTTAACTTCGTCTTCGTTTAGCATGTGTCCATATTTTATCACACGAGTTGGCGCTAAAAAACCTCCGCTAGGAGGTTTTTTAGCGCCTTAAGAAAGCATTTGCCCCGTTAGAAGCAGGTCGCGATTCGCGATATATGCTTAGAATTAATCAATAATATTAACTGATGCAACAAATTATCTATTTCTCACTTCCCGTGGCCGCGATCGCGGCTTCTAACGGGGTTTGTTATTCAAAAAATCTGACAGTCTTACCATCCGCATTCGTATGATATGTGTAATTTTTGCCGTAAACAGATAAGACCACTTCAAGCCCGGGGATTTCTTTTGGAGAACATATCTCACCCTGAATAGCCACATCCAAACAATCCGTTGACCATGTTTTTTCTGCCGTCGAAACAAGCTTTATCGTTCCTGTAGAAACACCAACCATCTTTGAAAGATCACTCTTAGAATTTGAAACCGCCTCTTTGACAGGTTCTGACATTCCGGCAACTTCGCTATCACCCATAAATGAAAATCTGGTTCCGGTGAAATCACCTTTCCAGATAACCAAAGAGATAATCGCTATAACTACGATTAAAACCGAGACCATTATGTTATGTTTGTGACTCATGCTTATATATTAACAAACGCCGGCTAGATTATAAAGAGAAGTTATTCACTTTTTATTTTTTGTCATCTTTTCCAATTCTCTAAGGTCTTTCCCAGAGCCCTTTCCAAAGTCCTTTCCAAGGTGAGACCTTGGGAAATTCCCAAGGTCTCACCTTGGAAAATTTTAGGAGTTCGACTCCCAAAATTTGCTTGACCATTGACAAATGTGTGGTTTGGTGTATAATGGAGAAAGATTAAGTTTGAAATAGAGGGGGGCAACTCTCTCGAATATAGACAACCCCTGCCCTAAAAAGCGTGGGATAAAAAAATCCGCCCGAAAGGCGGACAGGAGGTTTCAGATGGCTACGAGAAAGGCGAAAAAAAACCATGTTGCGGAAATCAGCGAAATCACCCCGGAAACATTCGGGGTGAGAGAGGCCTCGCCGGAGGCGGTCTACGACCCGCCGAAGGTGAGAAAGCCAGTTTTCTTGGACGCCAAAGGCGCGGCCAGAAAAGCGCTTCTCGGAGCCGAGAACCGGCTTCGGGGGCTTCATGGGCTTCTCCACCGCGTCGTGGACGGCGCGGTGGAGACGGGAGAGTACATCCTCCCGACCGAGAGCATCGAACGCCACGGCGCGGCGATGCTCCAAGTCACCATCGCCGACGAATCGGTGATGGTGGAATTCATCGACCGAACCCTCGGGTTCGGTCTGACAAACGAGGCGAAGATGGAGGAAGTCGGTGAGGAGTACAAAAAACTCCTCGCGACCGTAGAGAGATATGAGAGGTTCGGCCACCTGTCGAACACTCTCGGCCTCATGGGTATTCGCGCCAAGGCCGAGGAGGTTCTCGAGGCGTGCGCAGGGGTGGAAAACCCCGGACGCACTTTCTATAGGAGTGTCGTGATGGACATCGCGACTCTCCACGACCGGCTCCTCGAGGACGCTCTCGAGAGCCTCATCGATGGTGTCCTGGCAAAGGACACCCCGTCGAGCGAGGTTTCGCGCGTCCTCTCCCAGATTGAGGAAATCTGGGAAAAAGCGAGAACCATCCATGACGTCAAGGGTGGCGTCATGGCCCTGCGCGCCAAGTTGCGCGCGGAGAGGGCGGAGAAGCTCGCCATCCTGCGCGCGGTGGAAAAGAACCGCGCGCGGATCAAGCTGGTCGCCCCGAAGACGGAGCGATCGAGAAGCATCGTCTAGTTCTTTTTCACCCCCGAGCACCATCTACCTTTCGGTAGCGGTGCTCGGGGGTTTTGTTTTTGTATTTTTATTTTTTGTTAATAGTGTAGCAATTCAGTTGCTATAGCAACTGAATTGCTACACCTAAAGTCTTTTAACCTAAATCAAAAAACCCTTCCATGGGAAGACTCCTGCCCCGCCAAGCGCACGCTTGACGGTTTTTTATTTTTTTAATTTACTCAATTGTAAATAGGCGCACATTATCTACCAAAGTAGATAATGTGCGCCTATTTTATTTTCGTTTTTTCCAGTCTACAGTCTACTCTCTACAGTCTACTCTCTACTCCCTCTCATCCCTCGAGAAATACCAAATGAGTCCAGCAATGATGAGAAGTAGAAGGAGCCAGAGCCACCAATTACCGAAGAGCCCGCCAAGGAAGCCCCCTGCCACCGCCGCAGTCTGATTTTCAATTTCTGGGGTGGCAGTGCCAATGCTTGTCTCATTTTGCGTGCTTGTACTTTGATCCTCATTTGTCGTGGTTCCTAGAGTCTCCGTTTGGGTAGACGTCAGCTCGGCTGAAGCAACATTAATTGTGACCGTGGCGAAACCCTGTGTTCCAGAAAGAGAATTTTGGTTTTGAGCATTATACGCAAGAGAAGCTCCTGTAATTTGAATATTAGCTACTCCACTCTTTTTGCCACGAAATGTTAGTGTCCCAAATTTACCAGCACTTTTAAGCCCGTTAGGATAGCCCGCTGTTTTTATAACAAGGCCCGCAGTATTATCCGTTAAGTCATATCCTTCCCGAGCGAGCGATAACCACAAATTTGCCGGAGTAAAGCTCACTGCCTCCAATATATCGGGTGGAAAAGATAAAGCCGTCTTGACTGTATAAACCACTCCTTGCGGGTCAACTATTATATCCAGAGACAAAGTTTGGCCTTCTTCAACGATGAGACTCTGCGGAGTGAGAGAAATGGAGGCAGCATACACGCTCGAAGCATAAAACAATACAATTCCAATCAACAATCCGAGCGTTAAGACATATTTTGGTTTGAGATATTTCATAATTTTTTGTTTATGTTGTCCAATTTACTAGTAATATGTTGAGGTCCAAAATATCTACCACACCATTGCGGTCAAAATCTGCAGATAGATTTGACCCGGTTAATCCCCATTGTGTCAACAGTGTATTGAAGTCTTGGATATCTACTACCGCGTCACCGTTGGTATCTCCAAGCTTTGGCGCAACCCCAAACGATATTGGCCCATTACCACCGCCACCACTGGCACCACCACTATCTTCTTCCTCTTCTTCTTCTTCTACAATCCCAACCACCTCTAATTCGCCGGTCAGAGTGGAGTCCTGGTTGGCAAACAAGGCCATTCCGGTAACCGTAGTCAGACCGGCATTCGGTCCATCAATGTCAACCTCGTAAAGCGCCTGGTCGTCAGAGTCAATTTCCTCGGTGGCCGTTTCAGCTGGATTATCGCCATCGGCCTCAAATTTAATTTTTACGCCCGTATCGCCGCCAACCGCTTCATCGTTACTGTTAGTGATTTGGCCAACTATCGGATTGTTGCCGGAGAGACCCAAAGCGACCAGCCACGGGCTGAAGATAACATCGCCTGCCACTTCATCGCCTTCGCCACTTTCGTTCTCCTCATTTTCTGGTCCGCTGGCACTACCCCACCAGTTGTTGGTGGCATCAATGCCATTCTCTAATTCTGTATCGTCCGCAAAGAGACCGGTATCATTATCAGTAATGGCGTTGAAGTTAATCATAACTGAACCGGCATTTACATTTTCCAGATGAATTCCGGTGCGTTGTTCATCCCCACCTTCGCCGTTACCGGCAACAGTGTTGTTGATAATGGTCAGCGTGCTGGAGCCCGGTTCTTCCGGCCCTTCTTGTTCTCCTTCATCTATGTAATAAACATAGATTCCGGTCTCAAAGTTGTCGCTGATGTTGTTGCCGTCCACCAAAACCGTACTGTTATAGACGTAATATAGATAGATACCGGAACTATTGTTGTTTTCAATAGTATTCCCCTCAAAAGTTAGGGTGCTTGAAGAACACTCGCCTTCACTACACAGATATACCCCCGGGCCAGCATTGTCCGATATGATATTGTCCTCAAAAGTTACCGCGCTGTCAAAGACATTATTGATGTAGACACCGGCGTAATCATCTCCTCCCTCTTCTTCATCTACACCGTTGCTTGTTATGGTATTGCCGATAATATCTAGAGTGCTGTCATTGTCAACTTGACTGATATAGACCCCCTCGTAGGAATTGTCGCTGATGGTATTGTCTTCTAATACCACGGTGCTGTCAGAAATTGTTCCGCTCCGGCCGGAAATATACACCCCGGCGGCGCTGTTACCGGTAATTTCGTTTCCGGAAATGGTCAGCTCACTCTCCACCACTTGGTCAAAGTAAATGCCATACCCGCCATTGTCAGCAATAGTATTATCGCTGATGGTCAATTCCGAAAAACTAACTTCACCAATATGAATGCCACTGGTCTCTTCATTATTATCATGGATATTGTTGCCGGTGATTTCGGTGCCACTAACATGACCGGTACATTCATCATCACAACTGCCCTCGCGCAGAACTATACCGTCGCCGTTTTCGTAGATTTCATTTCCGGAAATAGCATTATCCGGCGAACCGCTTATTGAAACCCCGGAAAAGTTATTGTGTATTTTGTTATCACTGATAGTATTATCATATGCGTCATCACGAATCTGAACTCCACGGTAACCGCCGGCTATCTCATTCTCATTGATAGTTACATTGGTAGTGTTTTCTTCCCCTCCGATTATTCGTATTACCGGATAACTATAACAATATTCTTCTTCATCACCTTGATAGAAGCGAAAACCCTCTACCAAAACATCACTGGCATAAACAGTAAGGCCATAATCGCAGTCACCAACGACTACAGGGGCGTTTTCTCCCGGCCCAATAGCGTCGTCGCCCACATCTCCCCGTAGAGTCAGGCCGTCCTGCCAGATTTCTAGGTCTTCTTCCTCGTAAGTGCCGGAAGCGACGCGAATGGTGTCCCCATCATTGGCTTCCTCTTCATCAAGCGCACTTCTAATTGTCGGGTATTTTTCTCCGGTGGTCTCGTTAGTTACCGGCAAGTCCACTTCAAACCGCGAGAAGTGGCTGGCAACAAAGCTGACCGTTCCCTCCCCGTATGATTGGTCGCTAATCTCCGGATAATCCTCGTCATCCGGGTCAATAACTTCCCCATCATCGTTTTTGACAATAACTTTAAATTGGGATTCCAGGCCGCCCACACCGTACATATAAATTTTGGCGCCAGCCACAGCCAAGGCATCAGCCAGCTCGGAGTCAAAATAGATAACCGGACTAAAACTGTCTTCTTCATAAGACATACTCATCAGCTCTGCCAGGCTTTCCAGAAGTTCTACCACCGCCTGGTCGGTCAGATTCAATTGCTGTTCAAAAACTACTCGTCCATCTTCCGTACCGAAATATAGTGCACTCCCTGCGTCTGTGGGGGTGGCGGATGGATTGTCTAATTCGCCGATATTGGATTCTATATCTTCATCGCTCAACATATCGGCAATGTCCTCCAATAAGGGGGCTTTGCCCTCTTCGCCCGCATCGTTAAACCAACCCTTGGTAGGGTCATCTAGATACCAAGGCTCTTCCTCAGAATCAGAGTCAAACTGGCCCGACTCCTCACTACTCGGCGCGTCAACATCTGGCTCTTCTACACCTGTTACTATGCCGTAAGTTACCCGGTGCAAGAGAGTGCCAGAATTATCATAAAGTCCGATGGAATCGCCTGGGTTGTTCAAACCTTTCACCTCAAAAACCAACAGACCGCCAGCCGGTAAAGTGCCGGAGAGCACAAGCAAATCTTCTTCCACCGGTTCCTCCTGCGGACTAGTAAACTCTGTCAACTTCCAGCCATCCAAATCAATCGGCTCGTCAGTAGTGTTCATTAGCTCCACCCACTCGGTTTCCGATGCCGAAGAAAATTCGTTGATAATGACATCACCCTCGGACACCGCCTGCGCTAGTTGCGCGGGAACAAAAAACCCGCCAATTAAAACTAGCGCGCCAATTAAAGCAAGCATTTTTTTAATAATTTCTTTTACACCCGTTGTGTCAGGTAAATGTTCTAATTCATACAAAAAGTTTTTCATTCACTTAACCGCTCCGCATATTTTTTTGCAAAGTGGGCCGTTTAATTTTTTAATGATCTACGATAGCAAAAGGATGTTTGTCCTTTTTAAAAAAAATGGTTCGTGTATAAATGCTACGCCCGGAGGAAGGAGTTGTCAACGAAAAAACAATAAAGGCCGGAAGCCAAAGGCTTCCGGCCTTTATTTAAGCCATTTTTTGGATTTAATTTTCAATCTTCATCATCTCTTCAATGGGTGGCCTAACTAAGATGCCCTTCTCGTCCAACCTCCAATCATAATCCACATTGTTATATGAAGCAATGACTTCATAGCCGGGAGTTATGACTTGCGCGCATGGTTCATACGGTCCAAGCGGTCTGCCAAGACAAGCATCCGGCCAATCAACTTTTCTTGATGACTCAATTTTGGAAACTCCGGATGTTCCAATTCTCCCGTCGAGAAAAAGACCTTGGAGAAAACCGTCAAAACCATTTTTAACTATATACTCTGCATTTTTTGCACCACGGTCATCACTGCTACCAAATGGCTCATTATTATTCCCCGTCTCTTCAGTGTCCGGACCGGAATAATCAAGCGTCCCATCCGCGTTTTGAGAGACAATCCACCAGACGCCACCAACGACAACCACAAGAACGGCGCCCCATAAAAAAACTTTAGTCATAATCTTAAAAACTTAACTTTTAATTGCAAAAATTATACCACTTCCAATATTGAAGTTATCAAATCAAACATTATTTCTGACCAAATCTCAAAATATGGCAGAGCTCAGGCCTGAATTGTCCTATGAGGCCAGCCAACCGCCGTCTACAAATAGTGTGGCACCAGTCACATAACTTGCCTCATCAGATGACAAAAAGACTACAGCATTTGCGATTTCCTCGGGCGTTCCCATTCTCTTTAGAGGAAATCCGGCAAGCATGGACTCAAGTGCGCCTTTAGGAAATCCGGCACCCGCGATCATTGGTGTATCTATCGCCCCCGGCCCTATGGCATTCACATTTATGCCAAGCGGTGCAAATTCAACAGCCAAAGTTTCCGTCATACCAGTTACTCCACCTTTTGAAGCGGTGTAGTGCGCTCCGCCGGCAATGCCAACGCCGGTCTGTCCGGAAGCAATGGAAGCAATGTTCACAATTCTGCCCCATTTATTCTTTGCCATTTCTTTTCCTGCTCTTTGCGCACAGAAAAATTGACCTTTTAAGTTTATGTCTATGGTTCTGTCCCAATCTTCTTCCGTCATATCAAGAGCCATTTTGGGTGAGTAGATTCCGGCATTGTTTACCAAAATATCAAGGCGCCCGAATTTCTGAACCACTTCATCAAAAACAGTGTTGATTTCAGCCACATTTGAAACATCCATCTTAAAAGCGATCGCTTCACCTCCCGAGGCATTTATCTCATCTGCCACCTTCTGACACTCTTCCTGGTTTATATCCGAGAGAGCTACCTTAGCTCCTTGCTTTGCGAGGGCTTTGGCGTCAGCCGCTCCCATTCCCCTGCGCGCGCCAGTAACAAGCGCGACTTTCCCGCTTAAATCAAACATATTATTAAAAAATTAGTTTCTAAGACTTCTTATATTCTAACCCGATTTGAAAAAAAGTAATCCACATAAAAAAGAGGCGGGGTCCCCACCTCTTCAATGTACTACCACATCTGTGTCAGACTCCAGGGCCTCAAGCGCCCCTCGGAGTTTTTTGATTTTCCTCGGCCCGAGGTTTTCCATGTGAGAAAGAGAGAGCTGAAGAAAATCCACAAGAGCTGAAAGTCGCCGACGCGGACTGCCTGACGAGTATGGAGAGTCGCCCTCACCAAGCTTGCCACTTTCAACGAGAGCAATTAGTCTTTTCAGATACGCCTCGTTGGCCCAAAGATACTCAACGGTGTTTTTCTCAACCACCATTCTGCGTTCTTTTTTGAAATCTTCCTCGCTGAATTCAAAGAGGTTGGTCTGACCACTCTTTTTTACTTCAATGAATTCCGAAACCCTCGCCTCAAATTTTAACACCGTCAAGCGACGAATCAGCCCATCAGCGGCAAAGGCCATGAGAGCATTCTCATCAAGCCCTTCGTTTTGAAGTCGGAAGAGTCCGTACCCGTAACCATAAGGAATGACTGTCTCTTCAATTAGGGCCCTAACCTTGTCAGGCAGTTCACAAAACCGCAGTGATTCGTGAACCGTGGAGGCGCTACGTCCGGCATACTTCCTAGCAAATTCGGCAACCGACAGATTTGGGTTGCCGTTTCTCTTCAAATACAGAAAGAATTGCTTGTGAGCGTACGCCTCTTCTGCTGGTGGCACGGAACTGTGAATGTTTTCCTGGAACTGCGCTTTGAAGGCCGGTATTGACAGAACCCCTTTCCATAAAGAAGCAGTGATTGTCTTACTGCCATTCAGAGAGACTGCCCGGAATCGCCTTTCCCCGGCCAGAAGGATGTCATAACTTCCATCGCTTCTCGCCCTAAGTTCTTTGATGTCAAAGGAAGACTCCCACAAATCATTGACTTCCCCCAGGTGCTTTTTACATTCCTCCTCGGATAATCTGATAACGATGACTGGGTGCATTTGACTTATTTCTTTTATTGACTCGGCCAAGGATTCAATGTCCTTGAATGTTCTCCTCGGCTGTTCGAGAACATTTAAGGTCGCCGTTTCTATTTCACAGATGTGAAATTTTGGTTTTGAATGTGCTTTTCTGGAGAAGCCAAGAAGGCCCGCCAGAAACGACAAAAATGACAATAGTTTCTGTAGCATTTCTTGGTTCTCCTTTCTAAAACTAAGAATATCAAAGAAACCCACAATAGCAAATGGACAAAAATTCCGTGAGGTTTTATAATTACCACTTAAGGGCGAATATTTCGCCCATTGATAATTAGAAAAAATATTATGAATAAATCAATTATTTGGATAATAGTTATTCTGGCAATAGTTGTTGTCGGTTTTATGTTCTATAAAACAAACTACGACCAGAACACGACGCCTACTGAAAACGAAGAGGTTTCAAACCAGATGCCCGCCCCTGGGAGAGAAGGAGTGGATGAGATGGTCGTCGGGGATGAAGCAGGAGTTAAATCATTTGACATCACAGGTCAAAATTTTGAATTTTCCGCAAAGGAAATCAGAGTAAAGCAAGGCGACACTGTCAGAATAAACTTTTCAAGCGCCTCTGGTTTCCACGACCTGAAAATAGACGAGTTTAATGTTGCCACCAAACAGCTTCAGGACGGAGGAAGTGATAGCGTAGAATTCGTTGCAGACAAAGCTGGTACATTTGAGTACTACTGCTCCGTTGGTTCACATAGACAGATGGGCATGGTTGGCAAACTCATCGTAGAATAACCGTATCAAATTACATCGCGCATCACAGCGTACAAAAAACACCGAGCACCACGACCATGGTCGTGGTGCTCGGTGTTTTTATTTTCAGTTTTCAGCTATTCACTTCGTATCCAGGGAAATAATCTCTTTTCATCCGCGCTTCGGAGACGCCCGCGCGAGCTAGTTCTTTTTCGAGCGCCTCTACCATAGGTTCCGGACCAGAAATATAAAAAGTTCTTTCATCCATATCCGGAAGTTCATTTTTTATGAATCCCAGATTAATTATCCCTACTTTAGAGTTTGGCAAGTCGGCATTGTTTTCCGGCAAAACATAAATATTTTTCATATCAAATCTACGCTCCGCTTCTTCAAAAATTTCCCTGAAAACCAGATCATCCACGCTACGCGCGCCATAAAACAGAACGATATCTCTCTTTTCTCCCCTATCAAGCAAATATTTAACCATAGAGCGCATTGGCGTAATGCCGATGCCTCCAGCTATAAATATCAGTTTTTGCTTTGGGTCTTTTGGTAATGTGAAATCACCAGATACTCTGGAAGCAACAATTTCACCACCAGCCTCAAAACCTATAAGGGTCTTTTTGAAACTACTACCATTCTCGGCAAATCTGGTCGTAAGTAGTATTTCCTTTTCTGTCGGCGACGAGGCAATTGTGAAATATCGCCTAACTCCCCTATTATCAGGATTTTTATGCGAAAGTGTGTATTCTAAAAATTGTCCCGGCAAAAAACCAAACGGAGAAGTTGCCGAAAACCAAAATCCAAATATGCTTGCGCTCAATTTTTCTTTTTTCTTTAGAATGAATGTTTGTCTGAAATCCGGACTCATTATTTTAGCTAAAAGGTTGCCGGACAAAAGTGATAGTTCTATGAGGTACGGTATTCCTCCGGCAAATTTCTGAAGTAAAAACAATAAAATTGCCGTAAAGCCAGCATAATAAATTCCCTTGCGTCGCACCGCCGGAGAAGTCATTGGCTCTATGAGCATCACGACTGCAAAAAAGAGAGCGAAAGGAGAAAATATCAAGTTTACAGTAAAACTCAATCCTTCAAGAAGTGAGGCCCCACTGCCAAATATCCTGTCGGCCAAGAAAAGAGCGCCATAAACAGCAAGGAAGCTCACAACTAGAGAAAACTTTTGTATTTTCTTTAAGATCAGAAGCCCACCAATGATAATCAACGGCAAAAGCGCCATACTGCCGACCCACCAACTGGCGGTTTGATTGAACACTAGCGAAGATGCTAGAGCGCCGAAAACTGCCGGATTGAAGATGTGGCTTTTCCTCCAAACAAAAATATATTTTGAAGCTATGGCGAAAAGTGACGAGCCGAATATGATGTAAAGTCCGCCGAGAGTAAGTGACGGCCCCATGAGTAGAGATAAAATGAGGCCGGTTATAACGGAGGATTCTGTATTGGGTTTTATTTTAAGGAGTCTGGCAATACCAAGATTTATATAAAAACAAAAAAACAGGAAAAGAATAGTCTGGGAAATTATTGCCAACGGATTATATGGCATAACCCCGAGGAGTCCGAGAGATGCGGAGAGCAAAACCAAAGTCGATAAGAAATAGAGCATCAGCCGATACATCGTTATTTTATTTAGGAAATTTGAGACAAGTTGCATATAAACTATTGTATACCAAATTTCTGATTGACAAAAAAATAATAATGATTAGTATTCTTGTTGGTCCCAGAGAAATGTCCCTGGCGGGTAAGGCGGGGTTCGATCCCTCGCCGGCAGGCGGAAGGCTTACTCGGGTGACGTAGAATAGGTCGGAGACTATGAAGCCACCTCCAGGGGTGTGTGGAGTCGCCAGTGAAATACGACCACTCTCGAGGACAAGGCCCACCTTATGCGCAAGGGTGAGTCCGTCGGATGCTTCCAAGCGCTCGCTTCGCGAGCGGCTTTTTTGTTGAACCAGTTTTTATTGAAACTATTCTACCATTCGCGCGAATTAGACTAGAGACAAATGGACGAGACCGAAAGAAATTTGAAAATTTAATTTCCGGAGATCGGAATTTTGTCTCCTAAATATTTTGGTTTTCTATGAAAAATAAGATTGAGCACCGCTTTTTCATTGGCAAGCATCTCACGCAAATAATTTCGCAAAAGAATATGGCCAACATCAGCATTCATCCCGTAGGCCTCTATGCCAAGCCGACGCGCAGTAAAGACAGCGCGAGGCAAATGGAATGATTGGGTGCTAATTATAATAGAAGAAACCCCAAAGACATCCCGAGCACGATACATGGTGCTGTAAGTATCAAAACCAGCATGATCAAGAAAAATATCTTGGTCAGGAATCCCTTTGGTTATAAGATAAAGACGAACTGGGTTTACTTCATTATGACTATCGGTACTATTGTCGCCAGAGACGAGGATTTTTGATACTTTTTGCGCTTCATATAGCTTGATGGCCATATCCACTCTATCTATGAAAATAGATGAAAGAGCTCCGTTTTCAAAAATTGCCGCCCCAGGAATTAGCGCCACCTCGGCGTTCGGAGCTTTCGTGACATCATTGTATATGTGTGATTTTGTCGAGGCGTAGAAGACTATGTTGGTGGCAAGTATAAAAAGAATTAAAAATTCAATACAGAGTAGAACAAAAACGATGAGGCGTTTCATTTCATCAGTATACGCTTTTTTGTACACTAAAAACAAACATTCCACCATTCGCCCGCCTGCGCCGAGGCTTCGGCGGGCAGGTACGAATTAGACCAGGGACACAAATTAAAAAGTTTTGGAAGAAAGATTTGGTATACCAGAAGATACTTCAAACTCTGTTCTGCCGATGATTGCTCCCCGCCCAGTTTCCACCGAGCATCGCCACTCTCCAGCAGTAATGTTTTCTTTGACACTATACCCCCTGTAGCCATCACTACGCCCGCCGGCAATCGGGAAAGAAATTTGTGTTGTTGTCTGCCAGTCACCGGAGCCCTCATCATAATATTGCCAGAGGTGATATACCCTTGTAGAAAGATGAACCGGAGCATAAATTGAGCTGAAGCAATATGCTGTACTGCCACTACCGGTCTTGAAAACCGCGGAAGTATCTCTAAAAAATCCGGAAAGCCAGCGCGGTTTTTCATATGTTACAAAATAATCACCGCCAGCCTCAGCGCGCTCCACATAGTGATAAATTCCGATTTCTGTCAGAGAGAGAGGCACCGGCGGAATGATGTTCTTGAAATATAATCCATTGAAAGTGATAAAAATGAGACCAATGGCAAGCGCGGAGTTTTTCTTTTGACTGACTATCTTTTGCGGATAAATATATTGGGCAAGACGCAAAAAGGTAAATACTAAAACGAGACTCAAAATTCCGCTTAAGATAAACACCAGCGCCCCAAGTCGTCCCACGAAAACCGGCACCACAACTGCAAGATATGCAAAAAGCAGGAAATACCATGCACTAATGTAAAAAATAAATTTTGAATATAAATTTCTGGCGAGTTCATTGCCGAGAATAAATGCTAGAAGAATAATGAAAAACAGGAGACTGCCATCTATACTGCCACTTTGGCCATAAATGACGAGAAGCCCGCCGGCAAGATTTCCGAAAGAAAATTGCATCAGGGCCGGCAGAAAAACCGGATATTCCTCGGCGCGCTTTTCATATAAAGATAGTAGTAAAATTATTCCGGCATTTAGAGTCAGATATGAAACTATGACAACATTGCCAAAAATCTGGTCAGCCCTGCCGATGGTAATGGAGTCCCAAACAAAACCAAAGAGAAGCGCACCGACACTGATGTGGCGCTCATGTTCTTTGACGTATTGGCGTAGTCGATTAAATCTTGAAAACATTAGTAGATTATACAATAAAAACAAAAGCCCCGAGACTATGTCTCGGAGTTTTTTATTTCATCAATCGTGAAAATACAAGAATAAGATATCGGCAATTTTGCTTCCCCGCGCTTAACCACAACAATCGCGCTAACAACTTTCACTCTCGTCTTTTTTAGCCGGGCAAGTGCCATTTTTATACTACCACCTGTCGTCAAAACATCGTCCATCACAACAGCCCTATCTTTGCTTGTTGGTATATAGCCGTCAATCACTCCACCCCTGCCATGATTTTTTGGTATCTCTCTGATCATTACCAATTTTTTAGAAAATCTAGATGCAATGAGAGACGCAAGTGGCACACCGCCATATCCGAAGGCAACGATACAGGTTATTGCTTTCGGAATTTTTTTACCCACCTCGTCAGCCAGAGATTTTAAAATGTCCGGATAGCCATAAGCTTTCTTAATATCACAGTAAAAGGCAGACACCATGCCAGATGTAAGTTTTACCGGCTCTCTATAAATTACCCCGACTTCTCTGAGACGTTTTATTATTCCCTTCTTGGACATTTTTATAAAAACCGTTGATGACAATTACCTATAGATTTGATTCCCCTTCAAAGTTTTGGACCACTTCACCAAACTGCCGATCCATCGGATCATACTTAACATACAGACTCTTGCCGATACTTGGTTGTATGGTCATTGCTTCTCCCGGAGCGCGGTCGGCATAATTTACAATAATAAGCCCATCACGGAACTCCGTCGTCTGTGGAGCAATCCTGTCTCCTATGAGCATTGCTTGCGTCCAGCTATAACCGCCGTCTTCTTTGATGGCGCCAGCCAGATAAAAAAATGTTCCACTTCCACCACTATCATCTGTTATAAGAAATGCAACGTCATCATCTCCGTCATTATCAATATCAGCAACAACTTCATTTCCAAAGTATTGGATAGTCCTCATGGAGGCTGAACCTTCGGCAATCGGCGTGCGGGATATGCCATCCACTAGTCGCACCGGTTTACCAGAGAAAAGATACTCGCCATCCCTTGGGTCATCTGCCAAGTATGCCTGTTGGTCATTGTCTATTTCATTCTTGAAAACATAAAAAGCGCCAACTATTACGATTATTCCAATAAAAATATATGTGGTTATTTTGTTCATAGAGATTTTTTTCTTTCATTATACACCGGACTCCCACTTTATAAAAAACTCACTTCTTATACCCTAATTCTGCAGAATTACGGTATAAGGAAAGTGCTGTCCAAGGTGAGACCTTGGGGGCTGTAAGTTGAGAATTTTTTGCTCAGTCATAAAACTACTTAAAATCAATCAATAACGGTAAGTGGTCTGATATTTCGTCTTGTAACACCTTAAAATCATTTATTTTGATGCTGGTAGAAGTAAGTATATAATCAGCAAATTTTTCTTCTTTCGGATAATGGGAGCTTCGAGTGGATGCGACTTTATATTTCTTGATTAAATTAATGAGGCCATCTTCCAACAAATCTATTGCATTCCCATCATTTACGATATTAAAATCCCCACAAACGACCTTCTTGCTATTATGATTCTTCAAAAACTCCTTAATCTTTTGGGATTGTTCAATCCTTTCGGCTATGTCTTTTTTGTTGGAATCTCTTTTCCACAAACCATGCAGGTTAAGGATAGTGACCTTTTCTGGATTGTCTGTTCTGATTTTAATCCATTGGCACCTGCCACTAACAAAGTCACCCCCTTTGTGATATGAGCTCTCTGGGTGACTTCTAAAACCCCCATTTTCTAAAACTTCAATATCTCTCCTCACAAATATGGCCTGTCCGCAACCAACATCAGGCGGAAGTAGTTCGCCTCCTACAAACGACTCTTCCGGGTCGCTATATCTAAACATGTTAAACCCGGGAAGGACTTTTTGTATTTCCTCGGATAGGTTTATTCTGGCCTGTTGTATTGCAGAAAATTCCGATCTGGAACCGAAGAGAACGTCTTGGAAACAGAAGATATCGGTATCAGAGGAATGAGTGGCAATAAATTTGATGAGTGGTTCGTATATTTTACCACCCCAGAGATTCAAAGTGATTAATTTCATTTTTTTATTCTATCAATTCGACGCTCCTTGTGCCGTTTACAAAGGTCTCACCTTTGTACAAAGGTGAGACCTTTGTGGTTATTTATTTCATTTTATCACTTTTCTGGAGTTATTTTAAGATGTGGTCGCCGGAACTTTTTGAGTGCCTACGTCGAGGTTCGGCTTTGATAGGCCCATAACGACTCTATAATTTAGGACTTACCTTTGCAAAATTGTGCAGTTTATGTTTGAATCAGAGTGGAACTAACTGAACTTGCGAACCAAAAGGAGGGTCTAAGTGCCTAAAAAGACAGGAAGGTCTGGAAATAATGAAATTGTAATACCAGACACAGCCAAGAGAAGAATCGTCAAGTTATTGCTGGAACAGAAGGGAAACATAGTAATAACCAGCATTAATTGGCTCGCTCCTCGAGAAGGCAAGTGTGGGGATTCCTATAGGGGGACCGTGTACCTTTATGGAGGAGAGGGTAGGTGGAAATTAAAGAGCAAATGAAATACAAAGGCAGGATGAGAAGTCCTGCCTTATTCTATCCAAGGTGAGACCTTGGGGAAATTTTAATATATTTTGGCTATTTTGAAACTGGTAAAACCGAGGAGCGCGAGTTGGATTGCTGGCGTCAGACCAATGTCAATAATCGGAACTATCGGCATAGCCGTGTCATATGCCCACCTACCGGAAGATAATGCCCACTTTTCAATAAAAAAAGAAAGAAGAAGTAAGGCAAAACAAGCAACAACTACCCCTACTTTTTTATTTTTTAGAACGAACACCAAGATGCTCGCAAGCATTATGTAAATAGCATCACTTAAGGATGCCCATATTAGAATAAATTCTGTTATCTCTCCCCCTTTGTAGTTTAGATAAAGTATAGAATGTGCATTTTCCCATATAAGGTTCAGGAAAAAAGCAGAGACGAATACCAATAAAACTTTTTTGACAAACTCTGTTTTTGCCATATCAAATCAATATTACTTCTGGAAGTGGTTTATGACATGATCCCAGCTTGGAGAAACAATCACTTCAAAAGAATATTTGGATGGATCAATCTCCTGTCTTTGCTTTCCATAGAGGAATAATTTCCCTTTATAGTTCAACTTCTCTAGAGCATTGGCTAAATCGGGGTTGTCATCAACAATACCAATTATTTCGGGATAAAGCTCGGCTAACACTTCGGCCTTCCATTCATTTTTAGTCTCCAGGTCTAGCCCAGAGCGCATAATCAATTCCGCGACAGGAAATCCTTGTTTTTTCAACCAATTTTCTGTTGCCCCGCGGGCCTCTGTCGGTCTTGCGGTAATGTATCCGACCACGGGCACAAGTTGGTTTAGTTTGGATACCATGGTGTTTGACTCGTGCAGTAGGGGCATTGTTTCGTGAAAATTACTTGATATTAGGGTGTCATTTATGTATGTCCTCGCTTCATCACTCTGCCAATCCGGAACATGCTCAATATATTTATGTCGTTTCTGCAATTCTTCGCGCGTGGCGCTACGAGGAGTAATAAATTTATACATATGATCCCACCAATGCGGTTCTGTATCCGATAGTGTTTCGTCAATATCAAGAGCAAGGCCTTTTATACCTTGCTTAATCAATTTGTATTTTAGTTGTCGTGCCTGTTCTATCATACTTTATGTGTGTTATAAAAATACTTTGATGTTTAAGCGAGTTGGCTTCCGAGATCAATAGAATTGTTTTTTGGTTCAATGAGAACCCAGCCAGCGCCCGCATTGTTTCTAAAACCCAGAGTTAAAACTTCGGAAGTGAATGGGCCTACCTGTTTTGGCGCAAAATTGACTACCGAGCAGACGATGGAGCCGAGTAGTTCTTCTTTCGTGTGAGCTCCGACCGCTTGAACGCTTGAATTCTTAATTCCAATCTCACCACCAAAGTCAATCTTTAGTTTGTAGGCGGGTTTATGAGCTTCCGGAAAATCTTCAATCTGAATTATTTTACCGGCTCGTATGTCAACTTTTTTAAAATCCTCATAGGTTATCTGTTCCATGATTTGTTACTCTCCTTCTATCATTAATCTGATTTGTTGGTCAAACTGGCCAACCCCGACTTCTTTTGACCACTCTAAAATGAATTTTTGTAATTCTTCTTTTGCTATTTTATCCTTCATGTCTTCAAGCATTTTTTGTATTTTGGCCATCGCCAGATTTAAGTCCTTATCCGAATACTTACCTACGAAGTACTTATAATGGGTAACTTCCATATAATCAGCTATCTTGGCTATTCTTGACTCATCTGAATTGGCGTTCAATATTTCTGCAGATAACTTATTAAAATGTTCCTGATCGCCCCCGAAAAATTTTGACAAAAATTTGTGATTCTCCGACTCAAAAAGTTTGGCATATTTACGAGCTTCTGGATTGGCCTTGGCATACGGCATAGATATATCCCCTCCAAAAAGTTCCCCGAGGTCGTGGATTAGTGTAAACCCCAGCACTTTTTCAATATCTATATTCGCACCGGCAGTTTTTGCCATGCGGGCCAACTGCCAACCTATCATGGTGACTAAATAATGATGTTCGGCCAAATTGCTCGGGTCTTTAATTCCCCCTAGTACATAGCCATATTGTGGCATCAGTCTGGTAACTTGAAGCAAATTAATGAGTTTGGTTATGTGATTCATATTTTTAATTCTACACTATTTTCTATTTTGTTCTAAACCACTTTCCTTATACCCTAATTCTGCAGAATTACGGTATAAGGAAAGTGTTGTCCAAGGTGAGACCTTGGGGGTTATGACTATTTAACCCTACCAGTGGGTTTTAAATGTTTCAATTTCCTCGACAAGTTGTTCTGCTGTCTGTCCTCTATAACAAACTGCTCTGTCATCTACATAAACCCAGGCGACCGGTTTGCCTGGGTTTTCACCTTCCGTTTCAGGGTTTCGATTAAAATAATCAACTGGTATATTATATTCTTCACAATATTTCTTCAGCAACTCATTACCACGAGTAGAATAAATGAGAATTTTATGTCCTTTTTTCTTTAAGATTTTGATTGCTTTTACAACCTCATTATTTGGTTTTTCCGTGTGCTTTACACCCTTAAACCCACTATATTGAGAAATTACCCCGTCAAAGTCAAAAGCGTATACTCTTTTTGTATTATTTTCTTCCATAATTTTATTCTACACCATTTTTCTTTTGTCCCAAATCAGATTTCTTTATACCGTAATTCCGCGGAATTACGGTATAAGGGCGGGAGATGGCGGGGCGGGAAATAATATTTTCAATGTGCCGGGCGGGTGGTGTGTTGGGGGACGCCTGGTAATCTCATTAGAGATAGAGGTTAGAGATAGAGGTTTAACCTCTATCTGAAAAAAATTTTGAAAAAAATGAGACCCTGGGAGTTTACTTTTTTCTTTTACTAGCAATTGTGACTTTGTACTTATTTATCCTAGCATCCTTAATATCTGACAATCCGTAATTAAATACTTGAACCCTTGGAATTCCGAGTTTATATCTTTTGATAAACTTCTTACGTAAATCTTTATTTTCAGGTTTCCTAAGATCTGTTATATACTCATTGACTGCATGTTGAAAGACGAAAAAGAAATTATCAAAGTTTTTAATTTGAAAATCTCCTTGAGTAAAAAAATCAATCTGGGGGTTATTGTGAGTAAGCTTTATACTTTTGCCTGGAATAAAATTATGCACTAATGAGCATCTGATTTCCTCGTACACTATGTTTGGATTGTATGGTTTCATATAATCTTTAACAAATTCTTTATATTGTCCACTAATATCTTGCCTAATAAAAGAACTTCTGCCGGAATAAAACCCGGCAATAACATCTATAGCACAAGAGACCAACATAAAAGCAACCATTGGGGTTCCTCCACCAGGAGCAGAAGTAGCTCGATAACTACTTTCTATACTTTTAAAAACCCATTCATCAAAAAGCTTTTTCACATCATCGACAGCATTGTCGATATTTATTTTTTTCATATTTTATTTTGGAATTGGCAACCCTAACTTTTGTAGTGGTAGGTAGTGAAAATAATACTGGCAACCTACTGAAATTATATAATCTAACACATCTTTATATTCCGGCTTTCTGAACCAATCGTTAAGAATATAGATATATTCTACCTCTATATTCAATGGAGCCATTAATTTTGCATATTGTTTTCTTTTGAAATCACAAGTCTGTAGCTTCTCATCAACAGAGCCAGAAACTTTTTGAAATTTAATTTCTATTATAAATAAAGTATTATTAACTATCACATATATGGCCTCATCGGGGAGAAGTTTTTTTGAAATATATTTTCTGTAATCCAAACCTTCGGATGCCAAGTATTTATAAAGAGCGTTTTTTTTGAAACTCTTTGCCACTTCTCTGTCTTTGTAAAAAATTGAATTGTTTTTGACCTTGTAATCTTTTTTGCCCTTAAGTAAGGCTAAAATATCCACTCTTTTTTCAAAAAGAAGTCCTGTCTTTGTATTTCCTCCACCTATTCCATTTTCTATCATATTATTTCTTTAAATCTAGAAAACGTTTTTTGGACAATTCCAGATAATCTTTTTCCGTGTCAATCCCAATAAATTTCCTACCATTTAGGATAGAAGCAAGCCCGGTTGTAGAACTACCAGTAAATGGATCTAAAACTATATCCCCCTCAGCTGTGCTCGCAAGAACAATGCGTTTTAGCAAATCTAGTGGTTTTTGGGTTGGGTGCTTACCAAATTTTTTTTCTTCTGGTTTTGGTGGTTTTATGGACCAAACCGAGCGCATTTGTAAATTTGGTTTCTTCAGCTGATCTTCTGGCCAGTTTCCATTCTTCATGGCCCCATAGTTAAATTTATGTTTACTTTTTTTATCTTTCCTGGCCCAAATAATTGTTTCGTGGCTGGCAGTAAAAAATCTACAACTTAGATTTGGAGAGGCATTGGGTTTAAACCAAGAAATATCATTTAGTATGTGATACCCAAGTGATTGTAGTGCATGCCCACATTGATAGATTGAATGATATGTACCACTAACCCATAAAGTACCAGTGGGTTTTAACACCCTTTTACACGCGCTTAGCCATCTGAAGTGAAAATCATAATCACCATCAAACCCTCTGCTGATATCCCAGTCTCCCTTATTTACACTAACCATTTTACCAGCGTGTACCGTAAATCCTCCGTTTGAAAGATTATAAGGTGGGTCGGCAAAGATCATATCAACAGAGTTCGGTGGTAATTGTTCTAAAATATTTAAAGAATCACCATGGTATAAAACAAAATTATCCTTAGAAAAATAAGGTCTATTTTGTACCACAGAGAGGATTTTTCGCTCCGTCGTCGCCATAGAGGAATTATATCATAACGCTTTTGGCCACGTAAAATGACTTCGTCATTACGTGGTCGCGTGGACTTGGCCACGTTAGAGATAGAGGTTAAACCTCTATCTGGTTACCTCTGTCTGGTTAAAAATTATAGTTCCTTCTTATAGAACCATGCAATCAAAAGGCCTTGTGCGAGCGACCCTATCAGCAAAAGCGCCAACTCTAAAAAATTGAGTATGAAAGGTTCGCGCAGTAAAGTGTGATAAATAAACCACTCCTGCATTACCCAAAACATGCCCCATATTGAAAACCCCCAGAATATCCCCTTATAAAACCAATCCTTACCGGGTATCGACCGAGCAAGAGTTATAAAAAGGTATGTTGGGATTATACTAAGAATGATCAAACCAATAACGGATGCAGGAATATCTCTTGTTGGTGTCACCTGAATAAATAACTCACTTTGTATGCGCGGGTTGTACAAAATGGCATTAATAAACGGTAACGAAAACAGGGCTCCCAATATACCATTACCGACAAAACCGGACACTAAGCCCACCCATAGTACTTTTAAATTCAAAGGATGCATGATTTGTATTTTAACATTACACGTCTAACCAGACAATTCTCGGAGCCTGAACCCATCTCAAGTTGGCCACGTAAAATGGCTAGGCCATCACGTGGCCGCGTGAACTTGCGGAGCAAGTTTTTACGCGGCTGGGGAGTCAGGGATCGAACCTGAAGTCTTCTGCTCCAAAGGCAGACGTGTTACCAATTACACCACTCCCCAATAATACTCACTCACACCCTTAACCCAACCAGATATTCTCCTATTTAAAGAAGTACTGGCTTTAACGTACACCCTAAGATTACCATAATACATTTCTCCAACATTCTTTCTTTTTGTCAGAGGGTTATGTTTTTTGAAATATACATACTCAAAACATTTGATGCCAAAGCCGGTTTCTCTAGACCACCATTTCCTAACCTCGTTTATCCTATTCTTACTGTTCTCATGTATATAGATACCAAACTTTACATCATTTTTCTTTACTTCACAAATATCAAAAAGCCACTTCAAAAATAGTCTAATCATTAGAGAATCAGAGTTTGAAAAATCAACCCTAGAACTTGGTCTATAAGATTTCTCCTTAGCTCCTTCGGCCCAATAAAGCATGGCACCCATTAACAACAATTCTCTTTTTGATATATTCCCAACCTCTTTGATTGCTTCGTTTTGGATATATGTTGTAGAAACTATTCTGTCATTTTTCCTTTTCTGTCCTCCTCTCCATGCCGCATCAAGACGTTTTTGAGTGATCTTTTGATTTTGTTTTTTGGATAGACCAACCTCCCTTAACCATAGAGAAAGAGTGGATTTAGCTACAGGAACAACTTTAAGAATCTCAGAATAAGTTTTACCTAATTTCCTCAGTTTGATAGCTTTACTTTTTAATGCGTGTTTCATTTCGAACTTGGTTTACACTTTATATAATACAACATGCAGGTTCGAAATGAAAGCTTTTTAACTGAGACTAAATGCTCTCCTCCATGGAGATAATTGCGAGTTCTATGGGCAGAGATTCTATAAATGACCTCCCAAGGCCGTTGTAGGCCTCTAGAAGGCGCGAGAGTAGCCCTTCGTTTATCTTGCCGTCTCCTATACGAGAGAGCTCCGAAAGTAGCTTAAAATCGTCTTCTCCAAACTCCTCTTCAAAATACTTGCCGAGAGCCGGAGCGAATTTCAAAAGCAAGACCGCGCGCACTTTGGCAAGAGCGAGCTTCATAAAAATTTTCATATCAACATTTCCCTCTCCGGCATCCCGCACAGCTTTCAGGGCACTTTCGGTATTCCCAGCATTTAGCGCGCTTATAAAATCATTGATGAGAGTAATCTTTGGCGCACCGGTAATTTTCTCCACTTCTTCAATTTCTATTTTCTTATCATGAGAAGCATTTATAACTTTCTGTAAAATTCCAAGCGCGTCGCGATACGAGCCGTCAGCCATAACCGAGATAAGCTCAACTGATTTTTTATCTATTTTATAACCTTCACTCTTAGCCACTCTTTCTATCATTTCTTTCAAGATGTGTTGGTTTGGCTTTTTGAATTCTAGGACCTGACAGCGCGAGATGACGGTATCCGGCAATTTTCCAATCTCGGTCGTCGCCAATATAAAGATGGCATGCTCCGGCGGTTCTTCAAGAGTTTTCAAAAGCGCGTTGAAAGCATCTTTGGTCAGCATGTGCGCCTCATCAACTATATAAACTTTATATTTTGAATCGTACGGATAGGTGTTAACCGCTTCGCGTATTTCTCTGATGTCATCTATGCCTCGGTTTGAGGCGGCGTCCATTTCATAAATATCTTTTTCGGTCGTGCCAATTTCCTTCGCCAATATTCTGGCAACACTCGTCTTGCCCGTGCCACGGCTACCAGAAAAAAGATAGGCATGAGAAACGGCGCCCTGCTTGATAGCGCCCTCGAGTGTTTTAACTATATGGTCCTGCCCCAAGACTTCCTTAAAATCTTTTGGGCGGTATTTTCTATACAAAGCGATGTCGGACATGAGAGTATTATAACAGCTGAAAGGCGCAAGCTGAAAGTTAAAAGTTAAAAGCTAAAAGCAACCGCCTAGGGCCTAACACCTAACAAAAAGGGGGCTACGGGCCCCCCTTGTCGTCTTTCTCTCGACTTGCGAGCCAAGAGTTGACGACAACCATGAGGAAAGGCAGCACCAGCACTGCCATAAGGATCTTATACTTTCCCATCGGCGGTGTCCTTTTCTTTCGCTCTTTCGATTCTATCCAGCTCATCCGCTTCCGCAGACGAAATGAATGGAATCCAACCGTCATCTGCTTGTTCGCGTGGATGACTTTCCGGCCGACCACCCGTTGCGGCAACGTCGAGGTTTTTTTGCATCTCCTCTTCGAAATAGTTCCTCATTACTCCCCCTTTCCGTGCGGGGTGTTAATCCCGTCAAGGCGTCCGTCATCCATCCATACCACTCTGGACGGAGTCGAGGTTCCGGCCGTTTCTTCTGTTGTTTCTTTTTTTTGTTCGGCTTTTGCTTCTTTCACCTTCTCTCTGACTCCTTCAGAGATAAAGTGGATTACATCCTCAACCCCCATAGTGCGTCCTCCTTTTAAATTGGGTCAATTGAATGTTCTGTTCTCTCTACAGATTACATATACAAGCTTCTTTTGTCAAAGAGAAAGGAGCGCGTAGCGCTCCTTCTGGGGAGAATTTTCATTACTTCTCCCTTGTCAATTTCAACTGCTCGCGCAGACTGGCGACTTCTTCAGACAGCGCGTAAATCACCTCCCACGCAAAGCAAATCACTTTGGTTTGGAACATCCCAAGCCCTGGGATCACTGTTGCGCTTTGCAATCTGTCCAAATCATACGAAACATCGTGTCTGTACTTAGCCGGGAGTCTCTCGACAACCGAAAGCACAGCTTTTGTCACTGCTACACTTCTTGAGTTCGGCATAAAACCACCCCTCCTGTAGGTAAGGCGTAGGTAAGACTGATGACTTCCCCAGACTCAAACTACCACCTTCCGAGTTTAGTGTAAAGTGCTCAAAAATTCGTCTGTGATTTTTTCTACCTCATCTGCATTCTTGGCTTCCATAAGTTTCATTCGCAGTTCCTTGGCGCCCGCAAACCCATCCACATAAGCTTTATAATGTTTTTTCATAATGGCGAAGTTCTTATGCTTGCCGAGCAGTTTTTCAAAAAGTTTTGTGTGCTCCACCATAATATTTAACTTCCGCTCAACACTTCCCTTATACCCTAATTCTGCAGAATTAGGGTATAAGCTTTTGGGGGCAAAGAGATCCGGACGGCCGAAGATGGCTTTGCCGAACATAACCCCGTCGCAAAGAGTCTCGCGAGCTTTCTCTTTGGCATCATCAATATTAATGACATCCCCATTACCGATGATGAGCGCCGATGATTTCATCTCATCTCTTATTTGTACCGCCCTTTTTATGACACCCCAATCTGCTGGCACTTTTGACATTTCTTTTCTTGTGCGAGCGTGGATGATGACCACAGGCACGCCCACTTTAAGAAGCGCAGGTAACCACTCTTCTATTTCATTTTTATTGTAGCCGATTCTGGTTTTGACGCTGACTGGAATGTTCGGCGCGCCACGGCGCGCCGATTCAATAATCCGGACGGCAAGAGCAGGATTTTTCATAAGTGCGGCACCGGCGCCTTGCTTTTCCACGCCCCTATCCGGACAACCCATATTTATATCAAGTCCATCAAAACCCATCTCAAAGACAATCCTTGCCGCTTTTTCCATCGTTTCTGGATTG
>Ga0209541_10003710_pt1 | contig 27779 bp, 26 predicted proteins | sample RifCSPlowO2_01_FD_184027 | JGI IMG/M metagenome (GOLD analysis project Ga0209541, IMG submission 184027) | Groundwater microbial communities from Rifle, Colorado - Rifle CSP2_plank lowO2_0.1 (SPAdes) (version 2) | ecosystem: Environmental > Aquatic > Deep subsurface > Groundwater | place... | reverse complement strand
CTCGATTTTTGGGGGTTCAACCAAAGAAGCTTCGACTTTCTCCTCTTTTATCTCTTTTTCTTTTTCCTTGCCCGCCAAAGTTTTATCGTCGGCGGGTTCTTTTTTATCTTTTTCGGGCATCAATACTATTGTAGCTTTACTTGGAAATCCATTCAAGGATCAAATCCGCTACTTCTTGTTCATGACCGAAATAGTTGTGGGTCGCGCCATTAATAATGGCTGTGTCAAAAATAGGAACATTTTTAGTTTTTCTTTTTACGATTTCCAAAGATTTTCTTGGATCTCCAACTTTATCGATCCAGCTATCCATATTTGTACCCATAAATGCAAACACCGGTATATCTATTGATTCAAGCGCTTTTGATGGAGCTTTGGGAGAATGTGTGTTGAAAACGTCAATAGGATTTCCCCTGGTCCCAAAGTCAACTAAAGTAGCAGCAGAAATATAAGACCATCCTTCATAAAGTTCTGGCAATATTTCTTTTCCTTTTCTTTCCTGAATTTTCTTTTTTGCCCACTCTATCCACTTTCCATCCTTATCCCACTGCTCTCTAAAACCTACCATATCCGCTTGGGAAGCAAAAATTATTTTTTTGATTCTCTTGTCATGCGTTTTGTAATAATAGTAAGCAACCTTGGAACAACCAAGACTGTGACCTAAAAGGACAATTTCAGAGAATCCTTCTTTCTCCGCAAAATCCACAAATGCTTTAATATCTTTTATACAGTCTTCAAATTTTTCAAATGTTTGACCAGTTTTTTTGCTTTCCTCTTTTTCCTTATCTAACATGACGTCAAATATAAAATCGTGACCTCTAGTGTTTATAGCTAAAAATGCCCATGCATTCTTTGTAAGTGTTTTTGAAATAGCGTCGGTTTTATTTTCATACATATTACCCGACATTCCATGAACAAAAAGAACCAATTTATCTATTTTCTCATCCGGCTCATAAAGAAGAGCTTGTAGAAGTAATTTGTCCTCAGTTGCTTGACGAACAAATGTAGTTTTCATTCTGGGGCAATTATAGCCCTTCGACTACGCTCAGGACAATAGCAATTTTATAGTCCTATCTGGTTAAGAAAGGTAAACCAGAATTTTTTGATAAATGAAGCTTTTTTGGACGCCTGATATCTCTTTTTTTCTCTAAAATCCGCCGTTCCTGGATTTGGAGGATTCACCCAGGCGGAGAGAATTATGGATTCATTTCTTTCGTTTTTTTTGACAATTACAGATATTTTCTGTTTTCCTAATTGTTTTTGATACTGGGTGGCACCATCCTTTTCAAACGTAGAATCTGAAGTCTGAATCGCCTGAATAACTAAGTCCTGTGGAATTTTTCTGTCTTTTAACCGATCTATTATGTGATTAGTCCAAATAAATCCTTTATACTCCATGTTAGAACCAGCCGTGTTTCTTTTCTTTATCAAATTCGCGTAAAAGTTCTTTTTGCCGAGAAGAGAGGTTCTTGGGAACTGTAATTTTTACACGAACATAATGATCTCCCTTTCCTGACCCCCCGACGTGAGGTACTCCTTTTTGGGCAAGACGAATTATTGTGCCTGGCTGCGTTCCCGAAGGAATTCGAAGCTTCACCGGGCCCAAGACTGTTTCGACAGTTATTTCCGCCCCCAAACTCGCTTGCGGGAATGTTAATTCTTCTTCAGTCACGATATCATACCCTTCCCGCTTAAATTTAGGATCCGGTCTTACTTCAATAATTACGTCGTAATCTCCAAATCTTACTCTCGATCCATTATCAACTCCTGCCGGTATTTTTATAGTTTGGGATTTTCCCTCAATTGAAACTTTTTTAGTTGTGCCTTTTATGGCATCCATAAAATTTACTTCGATGGAATAGGTGGGTCTTCTCTGCGCTCTTCCGAAAGGGTTTGCTCCGCCGAAAAATTGTTCAAATATCTCAAATGGATCGGAAAATCCTCCAAAATCAAAATTTCCGCCACTTGTTGAATAAGTGTATGTGAAAGGTCCGTACTGTCCGCCTTGTCCTTCAAATCCTCCGCCAAAAGGTCCGCCAGGGCCGCCTTGTTCGAAAGCTGCCTCTCCAAATTGGTCATAGGTTTCCTTTTTTTTCGGATCTGATAAAACTTCATAAGCTTTATTTACTTCTTTAAATTTTGTTTCGGCCTCTTTAGATTTATTTCGATCGGGATGATACTCAAGCGCTAGCTTTCTGTAAGCTTTTTTTATATCCGCTGCACTTGCATTTTTAGATACTCCTAAAATCTGATAATAGTCTTTTGCCATACTCTAATATTATTTCACTGTAATTGATTTTATAAAACAACAAACCCCGCAAAGCGGGATACTTAAAAATTTACAATTTGCTATTTATTATTAATTAACGACTTCTCCCTCGACTGGCTCGTCTGATTTCGCATCCGATTTTGTTTCTCCATTTTCGGGAGTTTTTGCTTCTTCTCCACCAGTTGCTTTGTCTTCAGTTGTGGCCTGTCCGCTTTCTGCTCCCTGCTGACCTTGATACATAGCTTGCCCCACTTTTTGCAAACTGTCAGAAAGTTCTTTAGTTTTAGCTTCCAAATCATCCTTAGATCCGCTATCAAGAATATCTTTGAGTGCTTTTATTTTTTCTTCAATTTCTTTTTTATCCTCTTCTTTTACTTTATCCCCGCCATCTTTTAGGGTTTTTTCGGCTGTGAATATAAGACTGTCTGCCTGGTTTCTTGCTTCTACTTTCTCTCTTTTTTCTTTATCCTCTTCTGCGTGAGCCTCTGCCTCTTTTGTCATTTTATCTATTTCTTCTTTAGTTAAGCCTGTTGATCCGGTTATTTTTATACTCTGTTCTTTACCAGTTGCTTTGTCTTGTGCTTTAACATTTAAAATTCCATTGGCGTCTATATCAAAAGTTACTTCAATTTGAGGTACTCCTCTAGGTGCAGGGGGAATTCCGTCAAGAATGAAACGGCCAAGAGATTTATTATCTGCTGCCATAGGCCTTTCTCCTTGTAAAACGTTAATTTCCACTTGCGTCTGATTATCAGCTGCTGTTGAAAACACCTGTGATTTACTTGCAGGAATAGTAGTATTTTTTTCAATTAAAGGCGTTGAAACTGTACCCAGCGTTTCTATTCCCAAAGTTAGGGGAGTAACGTCAAGAAGAAGTACATCTTTTACCTCTCCGCCCAAGACTCCGCCTTGAATAGCTGCTCCGACTGCGACAACTTCATCAGGATTTACAGATTTGTTAGGTTCTTTTCCGAAGAATTTAGTGACGGTTTCAATTACTTTGGGCATTCTAGTCATTCCTCCTACTAAAACTATTTCATCAATTTCAGATACTTTTACTTTTGCGTCTTTAAGAGCGGTTTCTACCGGTTTTAAAGTTTTTTGAATTAAGGGATCGACAATTTGCTCAAGTTTTGCCCGAGTAAGCGTCATAGTCAGATGAAGAGGTCCTGAATCGCCTTGAGTAATGAAGGGTTGATTAATTTGTGCCTCCGTTGATGCGGATAATTCTATTTTTGCTTTTTCTGCAGATTCTCTAAGTCTTTGCAGCGCTTGATGATCTTTGCGCAAATCAACATTATTTTCTTTTTGGAATTCCTCAGCAATGTAATCAATTATTAATTGATCAAAATCATCTCCGCCTAAATGGGTGTCACCATTTGTAGATTTCACTTCATAAACTCCTTCACCGAGTTCGAGAATTGAAATATCAAATGTGCCTCCTCCTAAATCATAAACAGCAATTGTATGAGCATTTTTCTTGTCTAATCCGTAAGCCAGGGCTGCGGCTGTTGGTTCATTAATGATTCGCAAAACTTCGAGTCCTGCAATTTCTCCGGCTTGTTTTGTTGCCTGACGCTGACTGTCATCAAAATATGCGGGAACTGTTATGACTGCCTGTGTGACTTTTCCTCCAAGGTAACTTTCTGCGTCTGCTTTTATTTTTTGAAGAATTTGTGCTGAAATTTCCTGAGGAGTAAATGTTCTTCCTTCTACCTCAACGTCTGCCATTCCGTCGCGGCCTTCTTTAATAGTATAAGGAAGCCATTTCATATCGAACTGAACTGATTCATCCTTAAACTTTCTGCCCATTAATCTTTTAATAGAAAAGACTGTAGTTTTGGGCTTTAAAACCATTTGTCTCTTGGCTACATCTCCAACTACGTGTTTTATGGGGTCAACAACAGAAGGAATAACGTTTCTGCCTTCTCTGGAATGGATCACTTTGGGAGATCCACCTTCCATTACAGCAACACAGCTATTTGTAGTACCTAAATCGATTCCAATTATTTTTGCCATATTTACTAATCTTTCCTTCCAACTATTACCTGGGCCGGCCGAAGAGCCGATCCTGCAAGAGTATATCCGGCTTTTACTTCTTCGACAACTTTTCCCTCTTCACCGGGTTTAGTTGAAACCGCTTCCATTAAATGAGGATCAAAATTCCGGTCAATAGTGTCTATTTTCTCTACTCCCTCATTTTTTAAGATGGTAAGCATTTGATCTATTGATATTTTTACTCCGGCGTCATGTGTATGTTTTTCCGCCAGAAGCAAACTATCTATTCCAGGCAAGAGTCTTAGAATTAAGTCTTTATTACTTGTTTTAATCCAAGAGCTTTTTTCCTGTGCTATCCTTTTCTCAAGGTTCTGATAATCAGCTAGTGCTCTTTTAAGCTGGTTTTCAAGTTCTGTTTCTTGTTTTTCGATTTTTTTATCATTTTTTTTCATTACCAGCCTCTTGAAATTTCTTCAATTAAATTTCCAAAATAGCGAACTGTTGGAATTACATATGTATAATTTAGCCTTGTTGGTCCGATTACGCCTATTTCTCCTTTATGATGCGGAGTCTTATATTTTCTATAAACAAAGCTATACGGTCCTTTAAGGCTTGGTGCTAAATCGTCTCCCATCAGTATCTGAATATCTTCTTCTGTTGCTTTATCAAAGAATAATGGAAACATTTCGCATTTATCAATAGCATCAAGTAAATTTTTTGTAAAATCTATGTCGTAAAATTCAGGCATGTCCAAAATATTCGCATATCCTGAGAAAAAGAAGTCTCCCTCATCTGTCGCTGCTACTGCCAGAGTTTTTGTCTTTTCAGCTAGAGTTCTTGTTAACTCTCTTAAAAACTCATTTTCTTTGTCCCTTAAGTCCCATACCTTTTCCTTAAGAGCTACCTCTTCGGCTACTGACGGCTCTTTTTCTTTCATTAACTGACTTACGTAGAATTTCATTGCCTGAGAAGTAGGAACTCTACCTGATGAGACGTGAGTTTTTTTAAGATAACCTAAATCAGTAAGCTTTACCATCTCATTTCGGATAGTGGCTGGGGAGGCTGAAAGACTGTGTTTTTTCTCAAGAGTTTCAGAACCTACAGGTTCTGCGGTATCGATGTACTCTTCAATTAATGTTTTTAAGATTTCTATCTGTCTTTGTGTTAAGTCATGCATAGATTTAGATTAGCAGTAATATAACACGACTGCCAATTTATGTCAACCCCCTTTTGTTGTTATAATCTTATAATGAGGCTAACCAAAGAAAAGAGAAAAACAAAGCTATATCTTCCATACCTATTTTTAACTTTTATTGTAATTGGTATTCTTAGTTTCTTATTCATAAATTTTCCTCCTAATTATTCGTTTGAAGTAATTAATCTAAGTATTCCGGTAATTTACTTATCTTTTGCTTTAACTTTTCTCTCAATTTATTTTTTAGGAACATTTATTTTTAGAGGAAGCGTTCATGGAATAATTTTGTCTGCTCTAGTTATTTCATATCTGGTCTTAAGAGTTGTTGGAATCAGGCAAACTTTTTTCTTATTTCTAATAATTGCTTTATTTATTACCATAGAGCTCTTATTAAGAAAGAAAAAATAGCCTCATCTCTGCTATAATCAACCTGTCCTCCAAGCAATGCTCCTTGAGCCGTGTTTGAATAAAACTGAAAAGGCGAAAGGTAAATGCCGAAGGAAGCTATTATGAACAAATTTTATATAACAACGGCAATTCCCTACGTTAATGCTCCACCGCATATAGGACACGCTTTAGAGTTTGTCCAAGCGGACGTCATTGCGAGATATCACCATCTGATTGGAGATGATGCAATTCTTCTTTCCGGAGGGGATGAAAATGCTTTGAAAAATGTCCAAGCCGCAGAGAAGGCAAAAATTCCTGTACAAGAATTTATTGACCAAAATAGCAAACTTTTTGAAGAATTGGCAGAAAAACTAAATGTAAAGTTTGATATTTTTCAAAAAGGTTCAGACTTAAAACATCATAAATCCTCACAAAAGCTCTGGGAATTTTGCAATAATTCAGGCGATATCTATAAGAAGAGTTACACGGGCCTTTATTGTGTAGGTTGTGAAACTTTTTATGAAAAGGGTGAGCTTGATGAAAATGGCGAATGTTTTGAGCATCCGGGCAAAAAACTAGAAGAGGTTTCCGAAGAAAACTATTTTTTCAAATTATCCAAGTATCAAGATCAATTGTTAGAGCTTTTGGAAACTGGTCGACTTAGAATTATCCCAGAAAGCAGAAAAAATGAAGCTATTTCATTCATAAAACAGGGGCTTAAAGACATAAGCATTTCCCGCTCAAACGAAAGAGCAAAGAATTGGGGAGTTGACGTACCGGGAGATAAGACACAGAAAATTTATGTATGGTTTGACGCGCTAAATATTTATCAGTCGGGAATAGGATTTGAGCTGGACGGCGAAAAATACAAAAAATGGTGGCCGGCTGATGTTCACGTTATTGGTAAAGGAATTCTCAGATTTCATGCAATTTATTGGCCGGCATTTCTTCTGTCAGCTGGGCTTCCGCTTCCAAAATCATTATTCGTACATGGATACCTTACTATAAACGGTCAGAAAATGTCCAAAACTTTGGGAAATGTAATTGATCCAATAGTATTTATTCAAAAATATGGCGCAGATGCTTTGCGTTACTACCTTCTGCGGGAAACTCCACCTACATCTGATGGAGATTTTTCAGAAGTTAGATTTAAGGAGGTTTATAACGCAGATTTGGCAAATGGATTGGGAAACCTAGTTGCAAGAGTAGCAAAACTTTGCGAAAAGGTAGAGTTTAACTTTTTGGACAAACCTAAACTTTCGAGGGAATATTCAGAAACTTTCGAACAATTCAGATTTAACGACATTTTAAATAAAATCTGGTCTGAAATATCAAAAATTGATGAGGAGATTGAAAAAGAAAAACCCTGGGCTGTAGAGGATTTGAGCAAACTAAAATCTCTACTCCAGGATTGGGTGACTCGAATTAATCAAATTGCATTTGAACTAAAACCATTTCTTCCCGAAACTTCAGAAAAAATTGAATCAATATTTGCAAATTCGAAGGTTAAATCCTCCCCTCCCCTTTTCCCGAGGATTTAATATCCGGTTGAAATCCCTAACACCTGGGCAAAATTATCTTTGAGAAGATATCCCACTACAATTGCAAAAATTGAAACAAGGATAATATAAAGAATCACGTTTTGGGTTGAATGTCCATGTGGACTAAGTTTAAAACTTTGATGTTTAATTTTCTTTTTCGCCATATCAATTAATTATTGCTATAAACACTTATCTCCTGTCAAGGGGGATAGGCATCTTATATAATAGTTCTTATGATCGACGTTCATTGCCACCTAAATTTTAAGGCTTTTGATAAGGATTACGATAGCGTCATTAAGCGCGCCTTTGAAAAAGGAATTACCGGAATAATTAATGTGGGAACTAGGCTAGACTCAAGTCAGAAAGCAGTTGAGTTTGCAAATCAGTATTCAAATCTTTGGGCAATAGTTGGCATTCATCCTCACCACGCGGACAAGCCGGATGAAAATTGGGAGGAGGAAATTCTAAGACTTGCTCAAAACAAAAAGGTTGTGGCAATAGGAGAAATTGGCCTTGATTATTTTCGTTACATTTCAAACGGAGTAGTAGAACCTAAACTTCAAAAAGATATTTTTATCAAACAGATAGAGATTGCAATTAAACTTGGTCTTCCTCTTCAAATCCATAATAGACAAGCAGGAAAGGAAATAGTCGAAATATTATCAAACTATAAAAACTCGCTTCTAAATCCTCCGGGTATGTTTCACTGTTTTGCCGGAAACATTGAAATTCTAAAAAAAATCTTGGGTATGGGTTTTTATGTCGGCTTCGATGGAAATATAACTTATGAGGGCATTGCTCCGGGAGAGGACACCAAGTTATCTGATTTAGCTTTGTATACCCCTCTTGATAGAATCCTCATGGAAACTGATGCACCCTATCTAACGCCCGTTCCTCATCGCGGTAGTAGAAATGAACCTTCCTATGCTATAATTACAGCCAGTTTTATAGCTAATTTAAAGAAAATTCCCTTTGATATTTTTGCTTCAAAAACAGCAGAAAATTCAAAAAGTGTTTTTAAATTAAAATGACATATTTCTTCGATAAAATTTTCAGAAGATACCCTATAAAAACCAGAAGAATTCTAGAAATTCTGCCGGGTAGCGTTTCGTGGTTTCTAATTTTGTTCCCTATTTGGGGATCAATTTTTATTCCTTATGTAGTTGCCGTTTTTATTCTTTTTTTTGATATTTATTGGTTTTATAGATCTTTCTCACTTGTAGTCACATCATACATAGCTTCTAAAAAAATTAAAAAGGCTGAATCCGAAGACTGGCTCAAGAATGCAAAAAAGCTTTCCGATTTCAGTAAAGTTAATCACATAATCATCATTCCAAACTATCAAGAAAGTACAGAAAAGCTGATTAGGCTTATTAATACCCTAAAAGACCAAACTTTTCCGAAAAAGAAAATTCATGTAATTTTGGCGATGGAAAAGAGAGAGAAGCACGCACGTGCTAAGGCAAATGAAATTATAAGGTTATTTGACGGAACTTTCGGCGGAATATATGCAACCTTTCATCCGGACACTCCTGGAGAGGTAAAAGGAAAATCCTCAAACGAAGCATATGCTGGAAAATGGGTCCACGATAAATTTATTAAAAATGGTAATTTGGACATTGATTATCTAACTGTTACCACAGCTGACGCAGATACTTGTTTTGATTTTCAATTTTTATCCTATCTTACCCACAGTTTCTTGACTGACGAAAAAAGATACAATAATTTTTGGCAGTCTGCGACAGTTGACCATAACAATTTCTGGACGGTACCAGCACCAAATAGAATTTTTTCATTCTTCTCAAGCCTTTGGAGAACAGGCTTATTAGTACAAGGGGATAGATTAATTGCCACGTCGACTTATTCTCTATCTTTTAAATTATTAGAAAGAATTGGCTTTTGGGATACCGATGTAATTCCAGAAGATTATCGTATTTTCTTTAAAGCATTTTATAAATTAGGGGGAGACGTTAAAGCAAATCCAATCTTTTTAAAAACATCGCTTGACTCTCCTCTTTCTCATACGTATCTAAGAAGTCTTAAGACTAAATATCATCAGGTAAGGCGTTGGTCCTATGGAGTATCCGATGATCCTTTATTTATAAAATGGTGGTTCACTGTCCCAAATGTTCCTTTTATTAAAAAAACTAAAATTTTATATCATGTTCTTTTGGATCATTTCATGTGGCCGGTAAATTGGTTTATTCTTACAATATTTGCAAATATAATAACGCTTATTAATCCTGTCTTTGCTAGAACTTCTCTTGGATATAATCTTCCGGTAATAGCACGTTTTATACTTTCTTCTACAATAGTTGCTCTCATCGTTATGATTATTATTGATTATAGAAATAGGCCAAAAAATCTTTCTAAATCAAAAGTTCGGGAAATCCTTTTTCCCCTGGAGTTTGTTTTGATGCCAATTGTCGGATTTTTCCTAAATGCACTTCCTGCAATTATTTCTCATACTCAAATAATGTTAGGTCGAAAAATGGAATATAAGGTGACGGAAAAAATATGACTTTGGTTGAAAGGTTGGAAAAAAGTGTAAGTTTTTGGTTTCTTCTAGTTATTTCTTTTATATTCTTCCTTTTAAGATTTCCATCTCTTTTTGAGCCATATTGGTATGGTGATGAAGGAGTTTATCAGGTTATTGCACTTATTTTACAGGAGGGAGGAAGACTTTATACTGATTCCTGGGATAATAAGCCTCCATTTTTATTTATAATCTACTATCTTCTAAGTGGAGACCAGTTCCTTGTCAGACTTACTTCTCTTATCTTTGGATCCATATCAATTGTCTTTTTTTATTTTCTCTCAAAGAAACTTTTGGGGCAAAAAATATCAATCTTAACTACTGTGTTTTTTGCTTTCTTTCTTGCAACTCCTCTAATCGAGGGGAATGTTGCAAACACGGAAAACTTTATGGTTTTTCCAATTACGTTGGCAATATTTTTGTTTTCTAGTTTTATAAAAAACAGGCGTAAATTTAAATTTCTTTATGTTTCATCATTCATCCTAGGAATAGCTTTTCTTTTTAAAATTGTTGCCATTTTCGATTATTTATCGATATTCACATTTCTTCTTTTGACTCAAATCGAAAGCAAGTTCTCTTTAATAAAGTTAATAAAAAATTCAAATATCTTTATAAAATCTGTTTTTTCTTTTATTTTTTTAACCATTCCTGTTTCCTTATATTTCTTAGTTGATGGAAACTTTAGAGATTTTATAGATGCTTTTCTTCTCAAAAATTTTGCATATGTTAATTACAAGAATCAATTAATAATCCCGCAGGGTCTTTTAATTGTAAAAGTAATAATTCTTGTGCTTTTTATTTTTCTTCTCTACAAAATCCGCAATAGATTGAAGAGGGAATACCTTTTTATTTTAATATGGCTCTCTTTTTCCCTTTTTAACACCTTTTTTTCTCACCGTCCTTATACTCATTACTTATTGACTCTTCTGCCAAGTTTTTCTCTGCTTTTAGGACTTATTCTTTATGACAAAATTAACAGATTAAGATTTTTAATCTTATTTCTAGGAACAACTCTCATAGTTCTTTCATATTTCACTCTTTATCCAAAAAGTTTTAGTTATTATCTAAATTTCATGAATTTTTTAACCGGTAAAAAAACGCTTTATGAGTACAGAGCCTTTTTTGATAAAAATACGCCCAGAGACTACGAAATTTCTAATTTCATTAAAAAAAATACAAAAGAATCCGATAATATTTACTTATGGGGAGACAATACCCAAGTTTATTCTCTAGCTAGAAAAACTCCGCCGGGCAGATACAGTGCAAACTATTACATATTTTTTTATAAAGACGGTTTTAAAAATACAACAATCGGCCTAGCAAAAGAAAGGCCGAAATATGTAATAATTATGCCAGTTAATGAAGCCTATCCTTTTTCACTCTCAAATTATAAATTAACTATAAACATCATGGGTGTTGATATTTATGAAAGAGTTAATTAGTATTTTAAAAAGAGATAAGATTGTTTTTAGACTTCTTAATCTGTCATTGGTATTCATAGCGATAACTGTTTTATATATTTTATTTGAATATAGAAACCTACCTCCTCTAATTCCTTTATTTAATCAGCTTCCTTGGGGAGAAAAAAGACTTAGTGTGACTTTGGGAATTTTTATTCCACCAGCTTTAGTTTTACTGATAGTAGTAATAAATTCTATTCTTACTTCAATTATTTATCAAAAAAATCCGTTACTTGGAAGGTTATTATCAATCACTGCTTTTATAATTTCTCTTCTCACGTTTTTATTTATTGTAAGGACAATTACTATAATTGGTTAACTCATGGAAACAGAAAAGTTTGTAATTTTCTTACCGTTTTTAGTAGCTTTTTTAACTACAGCTATAGTGACTCCTTTGTCTATTGTTTTATTAAAAAAATTAAACATTGTTGATGATCCTAAAAGAAAACACCCTGCAATACTTCATAAAGTTCCTATTCCTAGAGGAGGAGGCGTTCCCCTTTTCTTGGGAGTCTTAATTTCGTCTATTATTTTCTTGCCATTAAATAAAATAGTTTTGTCAATTATTTTGGCATCTTCTATAGCTTTAGTTTTAGGAATACTTGATGATAAATATGACATCTCTCCGTATAAAAGATTTATTGTAAATATCTTGTGCGCAATAATTGTTGTGGGAGCAGGAATCAGTGTTCCTTTCATTACAAATCCTTTAGGTGGTATTTTATTTCTTAATCAATTTTCATTTGATTTTAATATCCTTTCATTTTCAATTCATTTACTGCTTTCAGATGTAATTGCTGTTATTTGGATTGTTTGGGTAATGAATATGCTTAATTGGAGTAAGGGAGTGGACGGACAAATGCCCGGGATTGTAGCTATTTCTTCCTTCGTTATTGGAATATTAAGTTTGCGTTTCCCAATAACTGAGGAAGCTACGTTTATAAGCGCTACTCTTTCTTTTATAGTCACTGGTTCAGCTCTGGGGTTTTTGCTCTATAATTTCTATCCAGCCAAAATTTTTCCAGGTTATGGTGCTACAGCAATTTATCTAATTCTTAGCGTAGTCTCTATGCTCTCGGGAGCAAAACTAGCGACTGCGATTCTTGTTATGGGTGTCCCCCTTGCAGATGGAGCATATACTATTGCTAGAAGAATTTATGAAGGAAAGTCCCCTTTCTGGCACGATAGAAAACACCTTCACCATCTTTTATTATCCAAAGGACTCAACCAACGAAAAATTGCGTTGTTTTACTGGACCATTTCTGCTATATTGGGGACGCTTAGTTTAGTTTTAACAAGTAAAGGTAAGCTTTTTGCAATCATAATGGTTGTAATACTTGTCGGGGGCGCTTTATATTTTTTAAATTTTTCTTTACGTTTAAAAGATGCTAAAAAACCTCTTTAATATATTAAGACTTCTTCGGCCTAGGCAATGGGTAAAAAACTTGGCAATATTTGCAGCCATTACATTTTCTGGAGATCTCTTTAATACCCCTCTATTAATCAAAGTAGTTCTTGGTTTTCTTGTTTTCTGCGGATTATCTTCAGGAAGCTACATTATAAATGACATAGTTGATAGAAAAAAGGATAGTCTTCACCCTTTTAAAAAATTTCGACCAATTGCCCATGGAGACATAAAGCCGGGATTTGCTCTTTTATTAGCGTTTGTTTTGATAGCATTATCTTTTATTCTCTCAAGCCTGATAACACCAGCTTTTGTCTTTATAGCTGTAGTTTATATACTACTTCAGATCTTTTACTCTACAATCTTAAAATCAATAACAATTATTGATATTCTCGCAATAGCAGCTGGATACATTATTAGAGTTTATGGAGGAGAATTTGCTACTGGAATTCATATTTCGGTATGGATGCTTTTGACCACAATATCTATTTCGCTTTTCTTGGCTATCGGCAAAAGAAGATCAGAGCTTACTTTAATATCGGGACATAAAAAAATAGATATTGCAGCTACCAGACAAACGCTTTCTCATTATTCCGAGGGACTTTTACATGTTTATGCCTCAATTTTTGCAACAGGTACGTTTATTTCTTACTCCTTGTTTACCTTTTTAGAAAATCCTAAAGGTATAAATATTCCCTTAGACCCTGTTTTTCCAGATTTTTTGCCTACTTTTTTTCAAAGAAAATGGTTAATGATTACAATCATCCCAGTAGTATACGGGCTTATGCGCTATCTTCAGGATATTTATGAAAAAAATGAGGGAGAAAGTCCAGAAAAGGTACTTTTTTCTGACAAACCGCTTCTTTTAACAATTCTTATCTGGGTAATAATGGTAATTGGTGTAATTTATTTTGTTGGAAGATAAATTAGGTTTTTTTGGCATAATCCGAAGAAATCCAGCCATTTTCTCCATTCTCTAATTTAATTTCGTACCAGCCTTCTTTTTCGGAAATTAAATCAAATGTTTCACCGGGCTCAACTTGACCTACTTCAGAAGAGGATAAAGAAGCTTCACTTCTAACTCTTAAAAAGCCGGTTGGTGTAGATAAAATGGTTACTTTTGTGCCCATGGAAGTGGAGGGAGCTATCTTTGCCTCAGGACTTGCCTCTTTTATACTAAGATAGGCAATTATTTCTACTTTGAAATTTTCAACTGCTCTTATCTTTATGGTTTTCTCATTATATCCGTCCTTAATTATTTTTATCTCATGGTCTGAGGCAGTAACTCTCTTCAACAATATTGGAGTGTAGCCTACGAAATCACTATCTAAGTAAATAAGGCTATTGTTAGGAAGTGAGACTGCTAAAACCTGCGGATCTTTATTCTCTATCTCGGAAAGAGTAATCATAGCTCCGCTTGAGGATTTGTTTTTTTCATAGGTTCGATCGACAACAGTTAGAACTGACGGATTAATTTTTATTTTTTCTTCAAATGGTTTAAGAGTTGTATCGTCCGGTACAAGTCTTAAACTGTATTTCTTTGATTCTAAAAATTTAGGAAGATCGCAAAGACATAGTGGGGTTTGTCCGATTAGTTTTCCGTCCAAATAAACTGTGCTTCGAGGAATAGCGGTAACCTGAAGTGCTCCTTTTCCGTTATCGTTATTAAGAACTAAAACAAAAACCAGAAAAATAATTGTTATGAAAATAAGAGGAATAATAAAAAGGGCAATTTTTCTTCGCATCGAGCTATAGATATTTTAATATAGCAAAGAAAAATTTAGTAGTCCATGCCGCCTGGGGGCATTGCTGGAGCCTGTTCTTTCTTTTCATCCGGATCGTCGGCAACTAGTGCTTCTGTTGTAAGTATCATTGTTGCAACTGAAACTGAATTCTGAACAGCAGTTCTAACCACTTTTAAAGGATCGACAATTCCAGCTTTTAACATATCGACTGGAGTTGCATTCTCCATAGATTCAAGTGTCAAAACATCAAATCCTTGTCCATTTGCCGACGCTTCTCTTGCTTTTGCTATTAATTGGCCCGAATCTAAGCCAGCATTTTCCATTAATTTTTTAAAGGGTGCTTCAAGAGCATTCTTCACAATTTCAAATCCAAATAATTCATCTCGTGAAGCATTTGGATTTCCCAAGTCTTTGTTTGTCATCCTATTTGAAATATCAAGAAGAGCAACTGCTCCACCTGGAACAATTCCTTCTTCAAGCGCGGCTTTTGTCGCAGCAACCGCATCATTAACTCTCTCTTTTTTGTCCTTAAGTTCAACTTCTGTCGCGGCTCCTACATTTATTACCGCTACTCCACCCGAAAGCTTAGCCAATCTTTCCTGGAGTTTCTCTTTATCAAAATCAGAAGTAGTTGTCTCAATTGCTCTTTTTATTTGGGCAATTCTTGCGTCTAAATCCTTTTTACTTCCTTTTCCACCAATAATTCTGGCGTTTTCTTTATCTGCCCATACCTTCTCTGCTCTCCCACACATTTCTACTGTTACGTTTTCAAATTTTATTCCTGTATCTTCAGATATTACTGTTCCACCTGTTAAAATAGCGATATCTTCAAGCATTTCTTTTCTTCTATCTCCAAATCCGGGTGCTTTAATAGCTAATGTATTGAATGTTCCTTTGAGTTTGTTAATCACAAGAGTTGCTAAAGCTTCCCCTTCTATTTCGTCTGCAATAATTACGAGATTTTTGGAAACCTTGACTAGATTTTCAAGAAATGGTAAGAGTTCTTGGAGATTTGAGACTTTTTTATCTGTAATAAGAATATATGGGTCTTCAATTTCTGCCTCCATTTTATCTGGATTTGTTACAAAATAGGCGCTGGCAAAACCTTTATCAAACTCCATTCCCTCTTTATACTCAATTTCCGTAGTTAATCCTCTTCCCTCCTCAACTGAAACCACGCCATCTTTACCAACTTTTTGAAGTGCTTCCGCAATAAGATTTCCAAGCTCTGAATCTCCTGCGGAAATAGTTGCAACATTCGCAATATCTCCTGTTTTTATTGCTTTAGCCATTTTTTTAAGTTCTACAACGACAAACTCTCCAGCCTTTTCTAGACCTTTTCTCATTATCATAGGATTGGCCCTAGCAGTTATCATTTTTATTCCTTCGTTAACTATGGCTCTTGTTAATATCGTCGCGGTCGTTGTTCCATCTCCAGCAACATCAGAAGTTTTACTAGCTGCTTCTTTAACTAATTGAGCCCCCATGTTTTTAAAAACCTCTTTGAACTCTATTTCTTTAGCAACGGCAACACCGTCATGCACTACATTAGGAGCTCCCCATTTTTTATCTAAAGCAACATTTCTACCTTTAGGTCCGAGTGTCGTCGCTACCGCATCTGCGAGCTCATTCACCCCTTTTAGTAGTTGCTCTCTTGCTTCTTCAGAATAAATAATTTTTTTCGCCATAATTTGTTAATTTAAAACAGCTAAAATATCTTTCTCTTCAACTAATATCCATTCCTCCCCGCCTACCTTAACTTCGTTTCCTCCCCACTTCTTATACATTACTTTTTGACCGACTTTAAGATTAACTGGCAAAACTTTACCTTCAGGATTTCTATGACCTGGGCCTACAGCCATAACCTGGCCCATTTGAGGTTTCTCGCGAGCGTTATCCGGAAGAACTATCCCAGACGCAGTTTTTTTCTCTGCTTCTAGAGGCTTTATTAAAACATTATCAAGAAGTGGATTGATTTTTAATGTCATAAACTAAAAGACAAAATATCAGTCCGACATTTTGTCTGCTAATTTATACAACAAAAGTGTTTTTATGTCAATATCCTTTCCTTGACATAACAAGCTCATTTTCTATACGATAAGATTGAAAATGGCAAAATTCTCTCTACCTCATCTATCGAGGAAGTCACTCCTTTTACTTGGAATACTTACAGTACTGGTAATTGCCATTCCCCTTACAGTTTTCCTTGTACAACAACAGCAAGAGGTGCGCTCAAGAGCTGAAATAGCAACTGTTCTTTCTTTGACTCCTTCATCAGCTGACAAAAAGGTGGGAGACCCGGTTTCGTTTGATATTATGGTTAATCCCGGTGTAAATCAAGTTAATTTTATCAATTTAGTTATTACCTATGATTCGACTAAACTTGAGGCTGATAAGGATAATCCCAATCTATTTGAAATCAATCCGACGTCTCATCTTACAGTTCTTTCAGGACCAAACGTTGATAGTAATACTATTTCTATTACTCTTTCTGAAGAAGATCCAACCCAGCCAATCACCCAAATAACAAAAGCTGGTACGATTAATTTAGTTGCCTCTGCTCCGACTGAAACTACTGGAACCAGGCTTAGTTTTGATGAAACCCAAACTATTGTTCGCTCTTTAGGCGGAACTGATCCGAGTAATGTAAGCGTTCTTTCAAGCTCTCAAGGAGCTACTGTTCAAATTAGCGGAGAGGTTAGCCCAACTCCTACGCCAACAACTACTCCTACAGCTACAGCGACGCCCACTACAATTCCCACCACTTCTCCCTCTCCCACTAATAGTCCTTCTGCTTCTCCAAGTACTTCGCCCACCGCTGGGGCAAGTCCGGCAACTGGCTCTGCTCCTATTTGTTCCGGACTAACTCTTGAAGGAGAAAGTCAGGGCGATGCGCCCTTTGCCGTGACTCTAACTACTACCGGGGATGATTCAGACGGAACTATTACTAAAGTTACTTTTAATTTTGGCGACGGAAATATCGAGGATATTACAGACTCAGGGGGAGTCGGCAGCGAATCAATTAATGCTCAGGTCACTCATACTTATGACGAGCCTGGAACATTTACTGCTCAGGCCACTTTAACAGATAATGATAATAATACTAGCTCCGAGAGTGATTGCAGTCAACAAATTATTGTTACGGGTCCCTCTATCTCTCCAACTCCGAGTCCTACACCTATTCCGCCGACAGGACCTAGTGCTACAGTTGTTGCGGCTGGAGTTTTGGGAATAGCGCTTACTGTCCTGGGAGCATTTCTTTTTCTAGTTCTCTAATTTTCTTTTAGCAGAGCGTAAAGAGCATTTTGAGGAATCTCTATTTTTGAGGTTTGTAAAAGTTTCGATTTTCCTTTTTTTTGTTTATCTAAAAGTTTGTCTTTTCTTGTTCTATCTCCACCAGACATTTTGGCCAATACATCTTTTCTAAAAGGCGGAATTTCCTCTCTTGCAATAACTACTCCTCCAATCTCTCCCTGGACTATTTGTCTAAATTGTTGACGCGGCAAACTTTCTTTAAGTTTAGTTATTTTCTTCCTAGCGATTGACGCTGCTTCATCTTTATAGGCCTTTTCGGATAGGACATCGATTAAAACACCGTTAATTAAAATATTTATATCCGAAAGATTTGCAATTCTATAGTCGATTAGTTCGTAATCTAGGCTTGCAAATCCCGAAGAAATAGATTTTAATTCTGCGGACAAACCTTTAATAAGCACCGAATAGGGGATTTCATACTTCGCGATCATATTGTCCTCTAAATACTTTATATCTATTAGTTTTCCTTTTCTTTTTTGACATAAATTCATTATGGATCCTAAATACTTTTGCGGAGAATAAATTAGTAATCGGACATAGGGTTCATAAAATATTCCTGGGTCTTCTTTTTTATAAAGTATCTGCGGCATTGTTAAAATAATTTCAAGATTATTTTCTTTTTCTATTCTTTCTTTTGTAATTTCAGCATGCAAAAGTCCCAAAAAACCAACTCTAAAACCATTTCCTAAAAATGCTGAAGATTCATCAGAAATAGTAATTGAAGAATCGTTTAAAGAAATCTTGGAAAGCGATTGCCGAAGTTTTATTAGATCAGCGCTATTCTTCGGATACATACCAAAAAAGATCATCGGCTTTGGACTAAAATAGCCTGGAAGCGGAGTAATCTCTTTATCTTTAATAAAAACAGTGTCTCCTACCCTTGCTTGTCTTATGTCCTTAATTCCTGTAACTATGTATCCTATTTCTCCGAGACTTAAGCTTTTTTGGGAAACAAGCGAAGGAGAAAAATAGCCTAAATCATTTACTATACTTTCAGTTCCGTTTTGATAAAGTTTTATTTTTTGATTTTTATCTAAAATCCCATCAAAAACTTTTATATATAAAATAACTCCCCTGTGTTCATCAAAAACAGCATCGAAAATTAAAGCTTTAAAACTATTCTTTTCATTACCGTAAGGAGAGGGAATTTTTTCTAAAACCTCATTGAGTAAATTTGAGACATTTTTTCCTGTTTTGGCAGATATCTCTAGAATTTCCTCCTTTTTAAAACCAAATACTTCGACTAATTGATTCCTTGTTTCATTAACCCTCGCCGCTTCTAAATCAATTTTGTTAATAACCGGGATTATCTTAAGCCCTTCTTTTTTAGCCGTAATATAATGAGCGACTGTCTGAGCTTGAATTCCCTGGGTGGCATCGACTAGAAGAATCGCTCCCTCGCAAGCTGCCAGAGTTCTAGATACCTCATAAGAAAAATCGGCGTGCCCGGGCGTATCTATTAAGTTTAACATATAACCGTTATAAAACATTCTAACTGGCGCGAGTTTTATTGTTATTCCATGTTCTCTTCCGATGGGATTCTGATCTAGAAACTGCTCATGCATTTTTGACTTTGGAATAGTTCCGGTAATCTCGAGAAGTCTATCAGCAAGTGTGGATTTACCGTGATCAACGTGGGCGATAATCGCAAAATTCCTTATCTTGGAGGTACTATTCATGCTTTATCTACGGCTTAGTTTCAATAATGCTTTGTGATTTACCTAAAATTTCCCTCCAATTTCCAAGATGGCGGAAAAGTAGAAGAAACGTGCTTGCTTCCTTAACGTTAAAAAACCAGGTCAAAAATAGATAGAGGCTAAACCCTGCTATGCTTGAAATGCCGGTTAATAGAAGCAGATTTATTGTCCGTGTTGTATCAAACACCAATTGATCTAATAGTTTTATCGGGATATAAAGAGCAAAACCCATTGCAAACGCAGATATTAAAATTTTAAGCTGTGGAAGGAAAAAAAGCTCTTTATTAAAAATTCCACCAACCCTTCGGTTAAGAAAAAACATAAGTAATGCGATATTTAAAATTGAAGTGATAGAAAAAGCAAGAGCGATTGTTTCCACGCCTGTGGGAATTAGTCTAATCGAATCTTGGTAATTATATGCTAATTTATCAAAGAAAGGCTCCCAGCTTAAAACGAATAAAGCTGACAAAAGAAGCATAATTCCAGTTGTAATCGAACCTATAATTAGGGGGGTTTTGGTATCATGTAAAGCGTAAAAACCTCTATAGGCAAGGTATGAAAGCGCCTGGGCAAAAATTGAAAGAGTGAAGAAACCAAGAGTTCTTCCAGTTAAAACTGTTGCTTGCCAGTCGAACTGTCCCGCTCCATAAATAAGCCTTACAACAGGAATTCTAAGAATAAGTAGTATTGCAGAAACGGGAAGCACTAAATAAAGTGTTTGATTAAAACTTGTTAAAAAGGTTTGTCTAAAATCAGAGAGATTATGTCTTTCTCGGGATAATATAGGAAAGGCTGCTTGAGCAATTGTTTGCCCGAAAAGGACAATCGGAGCAAAGGCTAGTGTTTGTGCATAATCAAAAATAACATAATTTCTTCCGCTTTGTGGGATGAAAGATATTAAAGAAAGAGTAATAATTGTTCCAATTTGAAAAACCACTATTGATAAGGTTCGAGGCCACATAAGTCTTGAAACACTGGATATCCCCACTGTTTTAAAAGAAAAATTAAGCCTAAATTTAAAACCTACTTCTCTAACTAAAGGCAATTGAACCACCATAAATATAAGCGAACCGAGTATCACACCAACTGCAGGAGAATAAATGCCAATAAATTTATTTAAGAATAAAATCCCAATTATAATCCCCAGGTTATATAAGGCAGCAGCAATACCTGGTATAAAAAAATGATTATGAGATTGGAGCATTGAAGAAAAAAATGATCCAACTAGAAAAATTAATTCTCCGATCAAGATAACTCTCATTAAATTTGTCATAAGTGTCATTTGATCAGGACTAAAGCCTGATCCTAAATTTAGAATTTGTAAAAAAATCGGAGCAAAAATGAATAGGAATGATCCTAGAAAAGAAAAAACCAATAACCCAAGACATAAAACAGTTGAAGCCATTTTATTTGCTTCTTCCTTCTTGTTTTTTGCTAAAAGATCAGTAAAAACCGGTATAAATGCGGAAGATAGCGCGCCTGCTATTACTAATTGAAAAATGAAGTCGGGAAGTTTCGATGAAGCTAGATAAACTCCTAATGTATCTGATGCTCCAAAAACTGAAACTAAAAGTCTTTGTCTTACAATTCCTAATATCTGCGACAAAATCACAGTGACCATTAGGATTAATGCTGCGGATAGAATATTTGTCTGTCTTTTAGTGAAAACGCTTATTCCTTTTTTGAATAGATCGCTAGGCATGTATTGCGATTAAAAGTATAGCATGCTAAAATGCGCCTATGCCAGTGACAAAATCTGCGAAAAAAAAACTAAGAAAAGATAGAAAGAGGGAAAATCTTAATCAAGCCCTAAAAGTCAAGCTTAAAAAAGCAGTAAAACAGACAATTAAAGCTCCTACAATAAAAAAAATTAGTGAAGCAAGCAAAATTATTGATAAGGCAGCAAAAAAAGGTATTATTCATAGTAATAAGGCAGCAAGACTTAAGTCGAGATTTTCAAAGCTTCTTCCTTCAAATAAATCAAAAAAACGAGGCTAAATCTTCCTATTTTTCTTTGACTTTAAATTAAAAAACACCTAGACTAAAAGTAGCAGTGACAAAAGCATTATCCATTAACTTAGTTCGGACAAAAGTTAATATTCTTGATGAATTTATTAAGTGGGCGCTTACCATCGGACGCGGACTGGTTATAGCAGTAGAAATAGTGGCCCTCTTCACTTTTCTTTATAGATTTACTCTCGATAGACAAATCATTGACACAAGAGAAAAAATAAAACAACAACAAGCTATTGTAAGTTATCTAAAAGACAGAGAGGATAAATATAGAAATCTGCAGCAAAGATTGCTCGCTTCTGAAACTTTATCTGTAATGGCTCCTGCAGAAACAAAAATTATCAATGACGTTGTTTCAATGGTCCCCCCAGAAGTTAATCTTAAATCGCTTTCATTGTCTGATACATCCCTAAATATTAGTGTTGGCGCACAATCAATAAACTCATTAACTGATTTTATTAACTCTCTTAAGAGATACAAAGAAATAAACACAATAAATATAAACCGTGTACAAAATAAGGCATCTGAATCATCAATTTCAGTCGACATAAGCTGTACTCTAAAAACAAATGAAAAAAATTAATCTTAATTTTTTTAAAAAAATTCCCAGCGCTACATACGTAGCTTATTTGCCTGATTTTAAAAAAGAAAAAACTCAACAATTTGTAACTGTTGTATTTACGTTTGTTGCTTTAACTTTTTTTGCTTTATTTGCAATTAATCCTACTCTTAGTACGATTGCAAAGCTTAAAAAGGAACTTAAAGACGACCAGTTTGTTGAACAACAGCTAAAACAAAAAATTGCAAATTTACAAAGTCTTCAAAATGAATATGGAGAGGTAGAAAAAGATTTAGAGGTAGTATTAAAAGCTATTCCTGAAAATCCTGATGCCCCTATACTCGTTGCTGATATACAAGGTTTTGCTGTTTCAGAAAATGTTAATTTAACTGGAACTCAGGTCTTTGAGGTAGAGGTATCAAAAGCTGACACTCCGCTTGGCTACTCTTCTTTCGTATTTAGTTTAACTGCAGAAGGAAGCTATGAAAACCTTTATAACTTTATTGAAAAATTATCTCGAATGCGAAGGATCATATCTTTTGAATCTATTTCTCTTACTAAAACGTCCTCAGATAATTCAAATTTAGTCTTAAACTTAAAAGGAAATTCATTTTTCAAAAAATAAAATGAAACAGAAAGACATAATTTTAATTGTAATCCCGGCTTTTATTATTACTGCCTTGTGGGTAATATTTAGCATTTATCATAATTTAGTCGCGTCAACTATTTCAAGTCCGCTTTCCGTTCAAATTCAACCGATCTCAGGCACTTTTGATACGGGTGCAATAGAAAATATTAAAAAAAGAATAGAAGTAGAACCCATCTATCAAATAAGTACTTCTAGTGAAACTTCTGCTAGTCAGGCAGCTGAACCCACACCAGTGGCTTCAGCGGAAGGAGATTTATTGCAATGAGAGAATCAATCTGGAGCAAAAAAATTCCGACGCTTTTAGGAATAGTATTTATATTTGCAGGAATTATAATTACAACTTTTTTAGTCAATCAAACAACACTTTTTAGAATTAAGGCAGGGGGCTCAAATATTCCTAAAAACGTAAAAATTACGAATATTACAGATGGTTCTTTTACTGTTTCTTATCTAACAGATGACTCTGTTCTGGGTTCTGTTAATTTTGGCAAAGGAGAAAATCTTGATCAAACAGCGCTCGATGAAAGAGATTTAGTTAGCGGAAAACCCAACCCCTATAAAGTACACAGCGTCACTACAAGAAATCTTTCTTCTGCCACTGAATATAGTTTTGCAATCGTTTCCGGAACAGATAGATTTGTAGATAATGGGGAGCCATATAAAATAATTACAGGAGAAAAAGTTGAATCGGAGCCCTCTCAACAAAAACCGCTTGCAGGGAAAATTATAACTGAGATTGGAGATCCGCCTGAAGAAGGAGTTGTGTATTTAAGGATTGAAGGGGCACAAGAAGCATCTGTCCTATTGAAAAACGATGGGTCTTATATTCTTCCGCTAAACAGCCTAAGGTCTGAGAATAATTCTTCTTACTTTGATTTTTCTGAAGACACAATTTTAAACTTATCAGTATTTGGGGATTCAACTTCTTCAAACACCACCCTTTCTCTTTCGCAAATTAATCCTGTTCCTGTAATTACGTTGGGGCAAAACTATGATTTTAAAGAAAATAAGATAATTTCAAGTGAATCTTCACCCACTCCACAACCGACCCTACCAGAAAACAAGGTAAATTCATCTACTAACCAAACTAGTGTGGAGGTACCAAAAGACAATCAAACTTTTTCAGATCAAAAACCCGAGTTTAGTGGAGTTGTAAGTCCAAATCAAAAAGTGGAAATAGAGATTCATTCAGATGAAAACCTAAAAACTAGTGTAAGCGCTGACAGTTTAGGAAATTGGGCTTTTAGACCAAATAAAAATCTATCTCCCGGGGAACATACTATTACTATTTCGACTAGCGATCAAAATGGATTTATAACAAGAATCACTAGAAAATTTACGGTTTATGCCCAAGGTAGCCAATTTACAGAGTCTACCCCATCAGGAAGTGCTACTCCAGTTCCAAGCCCAAATCCTTCAATCAGTCAGACACTAACAATATCGCCTACTCCCACACCCACACTTCTGGTAACTCCTTCTTCACAGGAGACACCATCGCCTGTAGCAAGTAGCTCTCCTACTCCTTTTCCACCAACGGGAGCGAATAATTTAATAAATTTAGGTGCAGTAGGATTAACAACCATTCTTATGGGGCTTATGGTTTTCTTCCTAGCCAGCCGCATTATTTGATAAAATCTACAGATGCAAGGTCGATCTATTAGATTTTTACATTCGCATAAATTATTTATAATCGGGACGATTTTACTTTCCTTTCTCTTTCTTTACCTTCTTTCAACTCACATGCTAAATCCGATTGGAAGTAATTTATATTCTGGTGGCTCTACGTGGGCTGATTTGGCTATGCATCTTTCTTTGATAACTAATTTCTCTGAAAGAGGTCTAAGTCTTTTAGAAAGCTCCCCTATATATTCCGGAGTCAAGCTTAATTATCCCTTCTTAATGGATTTCATTAGCTCCATATTTTTGAAATCGGGGTTTAGTTTAAGACTTTCTCTCATTATTCCAAGTCTAATAATGCTCGCAGGCGTTATTATTCTTATTTATGCTCTATCTTACAAAATGACCAAGTCTAAAGTAGGATCTTTTTTTGTGCCATTCCTTTTTTTCTTTAACGGCTCAATCTTTGGTGTTTATTATTTCTGGCAAGATAAAATGGCTAGCTCGCACTCTCTTTTCTCTTTTTTAAATAATATGCAAAAAGAATACGCACATCTTGCTGATTACAATATTAGATTCTCAAATATCATTGCCGATTATATTCTTCCCCAAAGGGCAATCATTCTGGGACTTTTAATAGGAATTGCCTCTATTTATTTTCTTTGGCAATATTTTGATCAAAGAAGAAAAAAAGACTTATTAAAAGCAGCATTTCTCATTTCTATCCTTCCTTTAGCTCATGTTCATAGTTTTGCAGCAATTTCTATGGCGTCTGTATTTTTGTCCGTAATTGATATTTTTATTGCAAGAGGTTATAGGAGAAGGACTTTAAAAAACTGGATACAATTTTTTCTGATAATTATAATTATAAGCACCCCACAATTACTGTTAATATCTCCTATAGATAAATCAAATTTTATAAGAATCTATCTTGGGTGGATGAGAGATCCTAACGAATCAATACTTTGGTTTTGGATAAAAAATCTTTCCCCACACTTATTTATATTCTTTTTATCATTTTTGATCGCCCCCCGAAAAATCAGAAATTTTTTTCTTCCATTTTTCTTAGTTTTTATTTTAACGAATATAATTATTTTTCAACCCCACAACTATGACAATATGAAAATTATGCTTTATACGTTTTTACTCAGCTGTATATTAACTGTATTTTTACTAGATTACATTATAAAAAAACTTTCTAAGAAAGCTGTATTCTTAATACTCCCCCTATTAATATCCCTTACACTTTCAGGTTTTCTCTCAGTCTACAGAGAAACTTACGTTTCATGGCAAATGTTTTCTAGGGAAGACGTTGATCTCGCAAGATTCGTTAAAGAAAATACAGCAAAGAACTCATTATTTTTAACTTCTGACCAGCATAATAATCCAATCCCCACTCTTGGAGGACGTGGAATAATTATGGGTTATAGAGGCTGGCTTTGGACTTATGGAATCAATTATTCTATAAGACAGGCTGATGTTTACACTATGTACGAAGGAGGAGAAGAAAGCGAATTTTTCTTGAAGAAATATGGCGTTAATTACGTTCTTATAGAACAAGCAAAAAGGGGAGATTTTCGAATGAACGAGAATTATTTTGCCCGAAACTATACTATAGTATATAAAAGTCAAAATTATAAACTTTATAAAATAAATTGATGACAGCTGATTTATATTATTTATTAATCTGGGCTATTTTTATTTTTATTTTAGGTTTTTCATTTCTTCCATTCACCTTTTTATTTTTTGAAAAGTTCTTTGATAAGGGATACATATTTGCAAAAATTATTGGACTTTCAATCTTCTCTTACATTGTATTCTTACTAGGCTCCCTTAAGATTGTTTCGTTTTCTCAAACTAATTTAGTAATAATTTTTGTTATTTCTTCTTTAATTTTCTTTTTAGCTCCTCAAATTAAAAAAATTGGAACAAAAATAATACTGCGGAGAGATTTTTCAGAAACGTTAAGAAAAAACTGGAAAATATTCCTTTTTGAAGAAATTATATTTAGTCTCTGCCTTTTAACGTGGGCCACTATTCGTTCTTTTAACCCTGACATTGCAGGAATCGAAAAATTTATGGACATGTCTTTTGTTAACTCAATTTTACGTAGCGATTATTTCCCGCCACCCGATCCGTGGTTTGCTAATCTTCCGATCAATTATTATTATTTTGGTCATTTAATAACTGCTGTTTTAACCAAACTTTCTCAAGTTCCATCTTTTATATCTTTCAATCTCATGCTCGCTAGCTTATTTGCACTAATTTTTTCTGGCTCATTTTCTTTTGGACTTAATCTTGCCATTTCCTCGTTTAGCAAGAAGGTTTCAATTATGTGTGCTTTTTTAACTGCTTTTCTTTTATCTCTTTCGGGAAATTTAACAACAATTTATGCCTTTTTTAAAGCTTCGTCAAGTGAAGTTGCGATACCTTTTTTGAATCTAATATTTTCTCCTGAAACTTTTCCTAATTCCTATTGGTACGCTACTGCAACAAGATTCATTTATCATACAATTCACGAATTTCCGGCATATGCCCTATCCCTTTCTGATCTACACGCACATTTCTTGGGAACTCCTTTGGTAATTTTATCCATAGCCTTTTGTCTTTCTCTATTTTTTATTCTTTCCGGTAAATTAAATAAAACTCATTTTGTATTTAAATTTTCTCTTCTTTATGGTTTTTTCCTTGCTCTTGAGTTTATGACAAACGCCTGGGACGCGGGAATTTATTTTTTGCTTTTCGCAATAACTGTATTTGCGATCTCTTATTTTAGGAAGGGAGAACAATTTTCGAAAGCTTTATTTCTTTCTAGTAAAACAGGACTGATCACTTTAGGAGGTTTAATTATTTTTTCTCTTCCATTTACTCTAAATTTTAAACCTTTTGTTTCAGGGATTGGAATTAATTGTGCTCCAAATTTCCTGACCCAATTGGGAAGCATAGGACCAATTCTTTTCGAAAACAATTACTGCCAGATTTCTCCAATTTGGCAAATTTTACTCCTTTATGGCTTTTTCTTTTTACTGACTTTTTTCTTTTATCTTGTAACTCTACTTAAAAAATTGAAATCTGATGTAAGCTTTATGGTGATATTGTTCACACTTTTTGGATTATTTCTTGTTTTCCTTCCTGAATTTATTTACTTGAAAGATATTTATCCATCTTACTTCAGGGCAAATACTATGTTTAAAACTGCATATCAGGCTTTCATATTGTTTTCTTTAAGTTCGGGCTTCATAGTTTTCAAATTATTTTCCTATTTTTTAACTAAACCTCGTAATAAAATTCCAGCGTTTGCGATTTTTAGCTTTTTATTTTTCCCTTTATTTTTTCTAATATCTATTTATTCTTATTTTTCGATTCCCTCTTCTCACGCCAGTCTGAAACGTTCCC
>Ga0209541_10003709_pt1 | contig 27781 bp, 27 predicted proteins | sample RifCSPlowO2_01_FD_184027 | JGI IMG/M metagenome (GOLD analysis project Ga0209541, IMG submission 184027) | Groundwater microbial communities from Rifle, Colorado - Rifle CSP2_plank lowO2_0.1 (SPAdes) (version 2) | ecosystem: Environmental > Aquatic > Deep subsurface > Groundwater | place... | reverse complement strand
GAAGTGATTATTTGGTCTTCGGTGTAAGAAGCCAAAATCTTAATGGCGACATGCTTAAGTCCGGCGAAAAATATCCCTTCCCCGACATCGGATTCCAACAGCAGATATTTTTCCTCGTCGGTCAAGTTGAAAGTTTTCTGGACGATGTCTATGGTCGCCGGCGACTGTTTGAGCAGAAGCTGGATGGAAGAGTTGGTGATAATCGGAATGCCGTAAGGAGACGCCAAAAAATCGCCCACGTCTTGAGTGATGGTGGCCAGCCCCAGATAATATTTCCTGCACCTTTTGGCGATGCCGTATAAGAAGGAAGCGGTGTCCTCGTACTTCATCATCCACCAAGCCTCGTCTATGACCAGCAGTCTTTTCTTTATGTCTCTTCGGATGGTGTTCCAAATATAATGAGTGATAAGATACATTCCGATCGGCCTTAATTCGTCTTCCATATCCCGGATGGAAAAAACCACCATTTTTTTGTTTATGTCCACGTTGGTCGGCTGATTGATAAATCCCGCCCAAGTGCCTTTGGTGTATTTGGCCATCCTTTGAGCCAGAGATTCTCCACCCTCCATACCGGCCAGAACCAATTCCAAGTCGGACAAGGTCGGCGGGACGGCGCCGGTAAAATCCGTTTCCGGCGTGATGTCTTTGGATGCGTAAGTTTCGGTAATCGCCCTATCCATTATGGAATCTTCTTCGGTGGAAAGCCCGCCGAGCATCAGACGGAACAGGCCGACTAAGGCGATGATATTGGACCGCAAAACATCGGCCGGAGATTCGTCTTCCCGCACCGGAGGCAGGTCAAAAGGATTGATGTGGTGGATGGAGTTAAGGGATATATTGAAATATCTTCCGCCGGTCGCTTCGGCCAAGTATTCGTATTCCCGTTCCGGGTCTATTATTATGACTTCCGTTTCAAACATCAAACTTCTTAACACTTCCAATTTGGTGGCGTAAGATTTTCCCGAACCGGCTTTGGCGAAAATGACGGAATTGTAATTTTCCAAAGAAAACCGGTCAAAAAGCACCAGGCTGTTGTTGTGGCGATTGATGCCGTAAAGAATTCCTTTGTCCGAAGACAAGTCAAAAGAAACAAACGGAAAAAGGCTGGAAATAGGAGAGGAGTTAAGCTGGGTGCTGACATCCAGTTTGTCCGTTCCCAAAGGAAAAACTGTTTCCAACCCTTCTTTCTGTTGGAACAAGCTCGGTTTGACGTAAACCAATTTTGATTCCAAAATGGATTTTATTTCCGTTTCGGTTTGGTTCAGTTCTTCTTCGTTGTCGGCGTAGACCGTCAGATAAACTCCGACGTTGAAAAGTTTTTCCTGCGCCTGCTGAAGCTTGTCTCTTAAATCCTCCAAATCTTGAAAAGCGGTATCCAGAATCGGGTCGCGGATAAAGCCTTTTTCTTCTTTCAGGTGAATCTGCGACTGCACTTCCGCCACCTTTTTCTGCAGCTGCCTCAAGACTGACGCGGTGTCTATTGGGTGAATAAATATGGAAATGTCAAAGACCTTGTCCAAATTTATCACCGGAGAAAACCAATTGGACGCCAGAAAACGGGGATACGACATCACAAACAAAACCCGAGCCACCTTCTCCCCGATTTTTATGTGGTTGGAAGTTATCTCCAAGGCCGACGGAGCGATTATGTCCTGAAGCCTCAACACGCCCGCTTCGTAAATTTCACGGGGAATAACGGGAAGAATTTCCCGCTCGTCCGCCTTGTTTTTTTTGCCCAATAAATTATTTAAAATGTCCATAATCTTTGCTTTATTTTTTCGCTCCTCCTTTTTCCTTCTCGCCCGGGTTGAACAGTTCGTAAAATAATTCCACCAATTCTTCGGTGTTAAGCGGCACCACCCTGACTCCGACGCGCGCCAATCCTTGCGACACGATGTCAGCTCTCTGCTGAAGCTGGATCTTGTTTTCTTCAAATCTGTCCGACAATTGCCCGGCCGATTTTTTGGAAAAACCGCCCACTAGATTTCCTATAAAACTTTTCTTAACTTCCATACCGGCCGTGGAATAAGGAATGGAGATGTAAAAAGCTTTGGCCATCACATTGCTCATTTTGACGAAACCTTTGATAAACTCAATGTATTCTTTCGTTTGGATTTTCATCAGCTCGTTGTCCTGATTTTTCTCGGCTTCAACAAGCATAGAAATATAAGAATCAATGTTGAGTTTTCTGGACTGGATGAAAAACTGGACCGAAAAATCCAAAGAGTTAAGGAAGTTTTGATATTGCATAATTATGGCGTTTTGTTCTTCTTCCGACTTAAGGGCGAAGTTTAAAGTGGAGGCCATAAGAATCATATGCAAAGAACCGTCTTTTAAGACAAAGACATCGTCGCGGATCTCTTTTATCGGAATGAATTCTTGGGTTGGTTTGGTTGAAACAGCCATTTAATTTAATTATAACATTATTTATTTTATATTGTGTTTTATGTCCAGACTCCAGGCCAAATCTTTCAACTTGCTTCTGGTAAGCTTGGGTATATACCCGGGGTTTACTCCCCTTTCCGCTTGCTTCAAAGTCAACTTGTCAATGGAAGTCGGCTGTTGGATTTTCTCTTTCCTCCAAACATAAATTTTCGGCGCCGTGAAATACCTAAAAGCGCTTTCGGTGACTTTTATAAACGGCCGATTGTGAACTTTATAAAAAGACAGAGCGACGGCGAAAGCGCCGACCGGCGCAATAAGCATCATGGCGATGAAAAACGGCAAAGTTATATATACAAGAAAAGCGATACCCGCCCCGCCGGCAAGATAAATAAACTGCTTGAAGGTCAGCGGCCCGAAAATTTTGCTCTCTATTTCTATAAATTGGGGGACTTGAAAACGCATAAAATTATTCTATCGGCTCTTTGTAGGGATCAAAGCCTTGGTATTTTTTCGGCTTTTCCGGTTCGGGTAAAAGCGCCGTTTTCGCGCTCTCTTCTATATAATGCTTTTCTTCCACCGGAGCTATCAGCACTCCTTCTTTCATTTTTTCCTCAAACGGATTGGCGTTGCCCTTCATAATATCCGGCACAAGATTTTCTTGGCTATGGTCTTTTTCTATTTCTTTCAAAATATCCTCGCGGCTCTGTCCCGCCATCAAGGACGGTCCTTGATGGCGTTCGATTTCGGTTTTTTGTTCTTCTTCCGCCCCTTCTCTTATATTATGAATCTTCCGGAGCGATTCTCTCACTTTTTTGAAAATCTGCTCGTTTATTTCTTGGGCTATCGCTCTGGCTTTTTCTTTGTCCACTTCCAACCTGTCCGCCAGATTGCCTATAAACTCGTTGGGATGGGTAACACCGAGCATCACCATCCCCGTCTCGTTGGCCAAATCGCCGATTTTATCAATGGCCAATCCGTATTTTCTGCCTATTTCGTTTACCACGCTTGTCGTATCCACGCTGAAAATGGAGTCCTTCAAGTCTTCGGGAAGGCTGTCATACATTTGAGATATTTGTTGGTCTGTGTAATTTTGCATAAATTTTTAAATAAAATAATTAATCTTTTTTCTTTTCCGGTTTTTTTTCTTCCGATGGCTTGCCTTTTAATTCCTGTCTTGACCTGTAACTTTCGGTTCTTTTTTCATGGCGTTCAAATGCTTTTTCAGTAACAGTCATTTCTGCGTTTGTCTTGTTTAGTTTTGCGATTGCCTTATCCAATTCATCTATTCTTGCTTCCTTCATAGCACTGTGCTTTCCTTCCTTGTACAATTCTGCTTGCTGAGCCTCGAGCACCCTTATCTCTCTTTCATTCTTCTTAGTTTCTAAGTTATTCTCCTCTTTTGCTTTTTCGTTTGCTATTGTCCTTTCTTTTTGCAATTTTTCAACTTCTTCTTCCATTAGACCAAGCTCGCCTCTTCTTATTCTTCCTTCTGTGTCTTTGATTTTCTTTTCTTTATTCTTTTTTCCTTCTTCACTGCTATAATCTTCTCCGTGCCTTAAATCACCAAGTAAATATGCCCAGGATTCATGGTAAAGTTCTTTTTCTTTCTTTTCTTCATCTTTCTTGGCGATAATTTTTTCATAACCTTCTTTGCCCGGTTTAAACGCGCCTTCCGGACCGGTGCGCGCAAATCTCTTAACAAAACCTCCAACTCCCTTAGTTTCTTCTATATCGCTCTTTAGAGAAGCAACTCCCGCCTTGCTCAATGTTCCCGCGTACTTTTCCGCCGCTTTTCTCGCCTTGTCTTCATCGGCTTTTTTCATGGCGCCAAGTTTTCTTCCTAAAATATTTCCGCCGGGGATTCTCCCGATTGATTTAGCCCACCAGTTACTATCGGCCGCCGTTCCTCCGCCATATCTCAAACCATATCGTGTCGGACTCCATGCCAATTTTTTCGCTCCGCCCAGCGCCAAATCTTTGCCTTTATGCGCCCAGTTTATGCCGAATTCGGCCGTTTTGCCGCCCAGTTGTTTGGCGACAACAAGACAAAGGGACATAATTCCGCCCACTATCAAGAAATTGAAAAACATTAATGTTATTTCGCCCATACTCAAGCCAGTAACAATTTTTGAATCGTTTTCTTTTGTCAAATGCAGAAGTTTGTCCACAAATCCGCTGTTTATAAATTTAGTGGCAAGCATAAACATAAACAAGAAAGCGGGCGCAAAAAATGATTGGTTTATCAAATATTCCCACCACATTTTGGAATATTTTCCCATACTCGGCAGGATCATTCCCAAAAAGGCTATGGGCGAGAAAATCATAACCACCCACAAAATCACTATCCGAGCGACAAACATAATCGCCCCAGCCAACAAAATGAAAACGGAAAAAATAGCCAGCGCTATTTCAAGCCATATTATAATCGCCATGCGCCACAACGTGGACATAAAGCCTTCTCCGTTTTCAATCGCTTTCGCCGCCACTTGCTTCCACGGAGAGTGCGCCTCGTCTTCATTGCTGTTTTCGTTCGTTGTTGTGGTGGCCATTTCGGCTTCTATCAGCAACCTTTGGGGGTTAAAACCGGCCAAAAAAACATTGGACAAGTTTTTCTTTTCAAAATCGCCGTATACTTCCGCGCTACCTTTCATGTTAGCAACCGTTCCGCCGTTTGTAACATCTATCTGATTATAAAATTCCCAGGCGAAAATATGGGAAGCGTCTATAACCATCTTGGTAATGAGCATACTGAAATTGATGAGCAGGGCGGCAATGATAAGGTTTGGCAGTATTTTTTTAATATCCATATTGCCGTATTGCAAAATAGTGGATATCGCCGCGTAAAGGAGAATGAAGATGAAGACAAGATTAAGCAAATCTCTGACCATTGTCCAGCCGTCTTTTATCATCACATTTTCATCCGGGTCAAAAGCTTTGCCGGTTAGAGAAAACTGGATGCTCACATTAAAAATATCGCTTGCCAATCCGGTAATCCATATGGAAATCTGCAAAAAGAACTCATAAGAAATGTAGACGGCGGTATAAGCGATACAGTCCAAAAAATCGCCGGAAAAAAGTCCGGCCGTCCATCCGCAAGGACTGGAAATTTCTCCGTTATTGCTGCCTTTGTTTGTAACACTTTTCGCCAAAGCGACATTTACGCTCGCGCCCAACGGAATGGCCGAAGCGAATACCGGAGAGACTACCGCGAGTATTAAGAAATATGTGATAATTTTTCTAAGCATAATTTTATTGCGAAGACGACGATGAACTTGACTCAAAACCGCTGCACTCCGACTTGCTCACATCTTCAGATTGGGTGTAATCGTCAAGGATGCAGGTGAATTCTAATTCTACCTCTTCCATTTTGCCTTCTATTTTACCAGCTTCTTTATTTAAAGCTTTGAATTCTTTCTCGCTGTGGGTTTTATAAGTCTCTTTTTCGCTGTCTTCGGACGAAATTTCCAGTTCGGAAAGAATGCTGTAGGCCTCGCTGGAATCTCCGCAGATAATCTTATACTGGAAAGTTTCGCCGGCATTGAATGCGGCTGTGGATTGCCCAGTTGTTTTGGTTAGCGTAGTTTTCAGGTAATAACCTTCGCCTCCCACAAACCACCCGTCAGAAGTGCTGGTAACATATTCCGCGTCGCCGGAGAAAGAGTCTTGGTCGGAATACAAGTAGCATTGGCTGGCGTTGGAGCTTAGCCAATACAGCGAAGATGATTCGCCGGATTTGACGGAATAAGACTTGGCGAACAAACTGCCGGTCATCTCGGCGGCCACGGAACTGTCCGCCGAAACGGAAACTTCCGCCGTCTCGGTGTTGTTTTCCGAATCGGTACACTTCACGCCGTAAGTTCTAGATTCGCCGTCTTCAAAACTTGTTGTCGTGTAACTGCCGCTGGTGGAAATCTCCGTTTTCTTCCATGTTTTGTCGCTGTCTCCGCCAGTGGCTTGGCAAGATTCGGCGTTAAGAGCTTTCCAGTAAATTTTGGTCTTTATGTTGCCTAAACTATCTTGCGTTGCCGGATTATTTTCGCTGGAAATATGGACGGTCATACTGTCGCCGGAAGATTTCTCGCCAAACAAACCGCAGATTTTTCCTGTCTTGTTATCTTTATTATAGGAATAGCAATACTCGTCCACAATACTGGTTATCTTCCCCAGACTGCCGGCATTGTTCACTTCGCTTTCAAATTCATCAAACAACTCCAGGGATTGCGCCGAAGTGGAAGTGGCGTTATCGCCATATTTGCCGGTAAAAGTTGATATTTTGCCGTCTACACTGCTTATTTGGTCCTCCGTTTTGCTGATATCGGAAGTTATGTCGCTTTCAGTTTTATCCACGGCGGAAAGGAGAATGTTTTTAGTGTCTTCGTCTGCGCCGTCGCAATCGGCATTATCGCTCGCATCGGCAGTGCTTGTGGCCTTAATGCACTTCAATTTAGCCAAAACAGTTTCCAGTTTTTCCCTTGTTCCATACAAAGCGTCGGCGTAATCTTCCAAAGAATTACTATAACTCTCCTCGTTGCTTTTTATGTTTTGAACTTGGCTGGAGATATTTGATTTTTTGTTGGTAGTCTGCTGGCTCTTGCTTAACTCGCCGTAATGATCGCGGTTACTGCCGGAATAATCGGAATCTTTATCATAACCAAGCACCCCTCCGCCGTCATTTCCGCCGGTAAGCAGCCAGCCAATCATCGTGGTGGCCAATGCGCCGATTATCTCGTCTATTTCGTCAGCTACTTGCAATCTGGATAAATCTTTCCCGCCGACATCATTAAGTTGATCTTGGACAAGCGTGCCGGGGGTTTTGGTTTCCCATTTTTTACACGGCGGCTTGCCGGCATTTTTCCCCTCTGATGTCATTCCCGCTAATTCTCCTCCTTCAACATACTCCACGCATTTTCTTACTCCAAAAAAACCGGAGTTTAGAGTAAGGCCGAATTTTTCCGTCCCGACGCTTATTCTGGCGGCGGCATAAGCGTCGTTGGCCGTCTGAATTGTCCGGCCAAGGTCGTTGTTTTTCTTCTGGGCGGTGAACAGCCACATCAAAAACCCGCCGTTTCTATAATCGCTGCCATACGCTCTGACTATGTTTCTTTCGTGAACATTCACGTTGACATTTATCCAGTCGCTAATGTCATCTCTGTCCGCATAAGACTCCAAAGTGTCTGCGATATCGTTGAAGGTGCATCTATACTTGGCGCGGTCAGTGCCAGGGAAAAAGAAATCAATGCTAAGACGCAGTTTGCCGAGCGGGTCGCACAGCCATTCCATATCCAAATCGTCAATAATCGCCCCGCTTATCTGATTGGCCGTGTCCCGGAAAAACCCTTCCGGGTCGCTAAGAAACATCGGACTGCCGTCAAAGCCGTTTCTTATCCAGTCCACCAAAGCGTCGCCGAATTGATCTATAATCACATTGGCCGCCGTCCACGCCAAGCCGTCTAAGACATATTCTTTAAGTTCTATAAGATGAGTTGAAATAGCGGTCTTGACGGTAGACAAGGCGGTGGTTATACCTTGCGCCCATGTTCCGTTGTTTGTGACCGATGTGTCTTGGGCAACAATGACAAGATTATTTCCAAACACCGCCTCTGTTTTTGGGGTAGGGATTAAAACATAGCTAATTATATTAAAAAAAAACGTCAATATAATTAACTTACTTATTTGTTTTTTATAAAAATAAAAATTCATACTATTTAAAAAACATAAATTTCATACTCATCAAAAATATTTTGGATGTTACCCATAGCGTCACTGACCCTTTGAAGTTCAATGTCGTAAAGTTTTTTTCCCATCATCGCTTTAACCGGATCAATGGGCGCGAGGGTCATATTTTTTACGGCAAATTTTACGTTATTTAATCCGTTTATCATTTCAATATATTGCTTTGAAAATGCTCTTGGGATAGAAATTGAAATTAATCTTTTAACCAACTCTTCATAGTTGGAAATAGAATAATCCAATATTTCCGCATATTTTTGTGTTTCTTTTTCATCTTTGTTTTTTATCGCTTTCATAAAAGACTCAAAAGCGACCGGTTCATTGACAGTTGCATGTTTTTCAACAAAAAAAACATTTTTCATTTCTTCCGCGTATTTTTTTACGGAATCGTTTGTGTCGGCGATTATTTTTATGTCTGTTGCGCTATATTGATTGGCGACAGTTAACGGCTCTAAGTTGTCCATAAATGAATCCACTAAATTTTGCTTATCCTCCTCCGTCAATTCCCCTTTTTGCTGTTTCAGCGCCATATATTCCGTCAGAAATTTTCTGGCGTAGGCGGCGGTCAGAGTATTTTGATTGCTGTCCGAGACGGCTTTTTCTTGGGCGACAAGGTCTTCTTTTTCTGAAATTTTGTCATTCGGACCGGCTTTGAGCGGATTTCTGTTGAGAGTTATTTCTTCGTTGTCGTTTATCCCGTCGCCGTCAGTGTCTTCTTTGTTCGGGTCGGTTTTCCAAAGCAATTCTTCCCAGTCTTTCAGCCCGTCGGCATCGCTGTCTGCATCTAGCTGGCTTGTTTGTTCCAAAACAACGGCCAAGGGGCTTTTTTCTTGCTCGGCGATGTATTGAATTTGCTTGTTTTTATAATCAGAAAAGTAAAACCAGCCCGCGAAAATAAGCAGGATGAAAACAAGAAGAAACCATATTTTTTTGTTCGGTAAGTATGCCAAAATAACGGCTCTCCACCGCGCTCTTATTATATCATTTCCAAATAATAAAACTGGCGTTTTTAACGCCAAACTGTGGATAAGTAATGCCCCGCCATCAAGGCGAAACCTTGATGGCGGGGTAAAATTTTAAAAAAATAAAAAAGCGTTGCTAAACATCTAGCAACGCCCTTCCAACACTAAGGTTTTTCCAATACCAAGGTTAAACCTTGGTATTGTTCTATGGATAGTGATACCTCGTGGTTGTCCAGCGTGGTATCACTCTATAACTTTTTACTTTACTATCATGGAAATACCACGACAGTTCCGAAAAACCGTAGTCGTTTTCCTTAAAGGAATACCCCCTAACACCAAAGTGCTGGTAGGAAACATCCGATTGGTAAGCCGAACTTGGGCCGTATGACCTTTCGCCATATCGTCCATATCCGACACCGCCTTCCGGCTCGCGGGATTTAGCCACAGGAGTATAGAAAAAAATCTTTCCACAACTTGAACATTCGTTTTTCTCCCGAATATTCTTGTTTATCTTTTCCAGCGGGATTTCGTGCCCGCAAGGAGGAGTATAAACCGGAGCGGCAATAATTTTTGGCGCGGATGAACAACCCAAAAGTAATAAAAATAAAACTAATAAAAAAACTAGAAGAGCGATTTCCGTAAAACTTAGTTTTTCGTTAACCATTTCCGGTCTCCTTTCCAAGAAAACAAAAAGTTATTAAAATTATTTCAAAGATTCAATATAATATTATGTTACCTTATTTCATCAAAAAAGTCAAGCACTTCCATTGTTCTATAGAAAGGTTTTCCGCTCTGGCTTTTTCGCCTATATTACAAGCCGTAAAATCGTCTTTTTTGGCTTTCAGGTTATTGATGAGCATTTTTCTTTTTTGGGAAAATCCTTTTTTGACCGTTTCAAAAAACTTCTTCTCGCTGATATCTTGGAAGAATTTTTTGGATATGCCGGAAATTTTTATCACCGCCGAATCCACTTTTGGCGCCGGAGAAAAATATCCGGCTGGCACTTTCCTTATTATTTCCGGCCGGCCATAAGCTTTAACACTGATGGAAAGAAGGCTTTCCCCGCCTCTTCGGCGGGCAAGCTTTATTCCTCCCACTATCCTTTCCGCCACTTCTTTTTGCACCATCAAAACCATTAAGGAAGGTTGGGTATCGCTCTCTAAAAAAGTCCGCAAAAGATGGGAGGTTATATAATATGGAATATTGGCTATCAACTTATATTTAAATTTTTTAGATTTGAGATTTGAGATTTGAGATTGCAATATGTCGCCGGAAATAATTTCTAACTTGCCACTGTTTATTTCCCTTGCAAATTTTTCTTTTAAAAATTCAACCAGTTGCTCATCTTTTTCCACCGCAATCACTTTTTTGGCCATTTCCAGCAACTTTTCCGTCAAAATTCCCTTGCCGGGCCCGACTTCCAAGACAATATCGTCAGGACAAACCTCTCCCGCTTCCGCTATCTCTTCGGCGATTTTTTCCGATTTCAAAAAATTCTGCCCCAATGATTTTTTAGGTTTATTCATATCAAGGTTAAACCTTGGTGTTATAATTTAACCAAAAATCAAGGTATTTTTCAAAACATGTAAAATTCTCAAAATATTCTGGGAGCGCATCTTTGTCTATTATTTTAGATTCATTTCTTTCTCCGCCGGAATAATCGCTGAGACTAGAATATCTGTATTGTTTTAAAAATTCTTTCGCTTTACTTTTATTAGAAATTCCTTTTTCTTTCCAAAGCGGGTCAACTATTTTTACTGGGTTAAGGTGGATGTAAGCCAAAAGATATTTGAGGTGGTTATCATTGTTTACATGAATGGATTTAAAGCTGCTTTCAAAAAGAGCGCCTGTTCTTTCGTATTTTTTATTAAAAAACATAGTGTATCCTGTCATAACCTTCTGCATAAACTTACTTATCCCGCCTTCTCTTGTTTCTTGCGCCAGTATGTGAAAATGATTAGGCATAAGACAATAAGATGTTATTTTTACAAGATTTTCTTCTTTTTTTAGGTTTAAAACATCTTCTAGCGCCGCATTGCTAAGATTACTCACATGAACCGTTTTGGTGTTGTTGAAAACATACAAAAGAGAAATAAATCTTTCATAATCTTTTGTTTTTAAAAAGACTATTCTTTTATCTGTACCCCTCCCATATAAATGGTAATTTTCGCCAATAGAAAAGATGCTATTTCTAGACATTGCGTAATTATATCAAGGTTTAACCTTGATGTTAACCCCTTCCTTTATTTCATTTTCATCCGACCAGCCGCCATTAACTTCTAACACGTACTTTGCGGGTAGTTGTGGTATAAATTTTTTAGGAAAAGAATTCGGATTTATGTTTTTTTCAAAGCCTATTATTTTCAATTTCTCATCAATCCAAATAATGTCTATTGGAAATTTCATATCTTTCATCCAGAAAGGATAGTAGTCTGATTGAGAAAAAATAAACAGCATTCCGTTGTTTGTCCGCATAAAATTTCGACCGGAAAGGCCTTTTTGTTTTTCCATTACAGACTCTGCGCTTTCAACCTTTATCACCCTGTCCCCAATAATAATTTTTTTGTAAGATGAAGAGTCTTTTTTATTTAAAAATATATTAGTTGCAAAAATTAATGCTATGGGCATCAATATTAAATAACAAATTTTTTTATCCATATTTTTAGCCACATTTACACATCAAGGTTTAACCTTGATGTTATTCATACCTTATAACATCTTCCGGCTGAAATTTAAACTCCTCCATTTTGTAAAGATGGTCGGGAATGTCGGATAAAAATCTAGACGGCATATTCATCTGCTTGTTGCCGTAAACAGTCCTGATTACGCTGAAAGACAGGAAAAGTTTTTCTTTCGCCCTGGTTACCGCCACATAAAACAATCTTCTTTCTTCCTCGTCCCTCTCTTTGTTCCTGTCGCCGAATCCGCTGTGGGGAAACAAGCCTTCTTCCAAACCGACGATGAAAACATTTTTGAATTCCAACCCCTTGGCCGCGTGAACCGTCATCAGCCGGACGCTGTTTTCTTTTTTTTCCATCGCGTCTTGGGCGTTCATCAAAACTGCGTCCATCAGCATTTTATCCGTTCCTTCTGGCGGAGCGAACTGGTCATATCTGGTGGCGATGGAAACAAGTTCTTTCAAATTTTCCAGCTTTTCTTTGTCTTCGCCGTCTCCGTTTTCCAAAAATTCTTCCAGGCCTGCGTTTTTCAAAACAAAAGCGATAACGGCCGAAGTTTTCTGGCTCAAAATCGCTTTGTTTATGGAATCAAGCAAACCCGTGAATTGCTCAAATTTATTTTTGGCGGCTGACGGCAATTCTTTGCCGGCCAGTTTGTTTAAAAAAGAAACTTTGCCGATGCCTCGGGGCGGAAAATTGATGATTCTTTTGACGCTTATCATATCGTCTTTATTGGTAGCCGCCCGCAAGTAAGCGAAAACATCTTTCACTTCTTTTCTGGAATAAAACTGCGTCCCCAGCATCTGATACGGAACATTATGTTTCAAACAGGTTTCTTCAAAAACGCGCGACTGGAAATTGGCGCGAAACAATATGGCGATATCTGACGGTTTACATCCGACGGATAGCAATTCTTTGATTTTATGAATGACGAACTCCGCTTCTTCCAGCTCGCCTATGGCTTCAAACAAGGATATTTCCGCCCCTTTAGCATTTTTGGTATACAAATCTTTCGCTTTTCTTATTTTGTTTTTCTCAATCACTTTGGCCGCTGCTTCCAAAATATTTTGGGTGGAGCGATAATTTTCTTCCAAAACGACAGAAACAAGGCCTGGGAAATCCCTTTCAAAGTTTATGATATTCCGGAAATCCGCCCCGCGGAAAGCGTAGATGCTCTGATCCATATCGCCGATGGCGCAAATGTTTTTATGTTTGGCGGACAACAGTTTGGACAATTCGTATTGGCTTTTGTTGGTATCTTGATACTCGTCAATCAAAATATATTCCCAGAGATTCTGGTAATAATTTCTAACCGCTTCGTCTTTCTTCAGCAGAAAAACGACTTTGGAAACAAGGTCGTCAAAATCCAAAGATTTTTGGGCTTTGAGCAATTCTTCGTACTTGTTCCAAATTTTGGCGATAACGGAAGGGTAAAAATCGCTTCCCGCCTCACTGGCATAAGTTTCGCTGTCCATCAAGTCGCCTTTTTCCCGCGAAATTATGGACTGAATTTTGGCCGGCTGGAATTGCTTGGGGTCAATGTTTAATTCCTTGATGGCCGTCTTTACCGCGTCTAAACTGTCATCTTTGTCTAGAATGGAAAAATTTTTAGGCACCCCTATTTTGTCGCCGCTTTTCCTTAAGATAAAAACGCCAAGTGTATGAAAAGTGCTGATAAACGGATGTCTTGCGAAATTTTCCGCGTTTGGGAGCTTGTCTAATAGCCCCAAAATTCTTTCTTTCATTTCGTTGGCCGCCTTGTTGGTAAAAGTTATCGCCAAAATCTTCTCTGGCGGAACGGCTTGCCCGACAAGATAAGCGATTCTGTGGCTGATGCTTTTCGTCTTGCCCGAACCGGCTCCGGCCAGCACTAAAAGCGGGCCTTCTTTGTGAAGAGCCACCTTTTTTTGGGCTTCATTCAGTCCTTCCAATAAAAAATTCATGTTTTTAAATTTAAAACATTCTTAACTATACAACCAAGAACAAAATTTTCCTAAAATTGATTTTTTATCGCAAAAATCGCCCTGTGGATAACTTGTCTTGTCGGATTGACTTTTGCCTAAAAATGAGTAGGATAAGGAAGTGTTTAAAAAGCAAAATTACATATTGAAATTTTCTATTTTGACCATATTTTTAGCCACTTTTTCCTTATCCGGTACTGCTCGCGCCGGTTTTTTCTATTTTGGCGAGGAAATACTGAAAACAAACACCCAAAATAGCCAAAAAATGGCTAATTTTAACGCTCAAAACATTCAATTATTGGAAAGTTCGTTAAATTACGAATCCACCGGTTCTAAAGGAGGAGGCGATATTACTATTGTAAATAACAATTCTCTTTTGCCCGATTCCGGCCCTTTAGGCACTATCGCCGACATAGAAGACCGTTCCAGCAGCGACCAAATCAGCATTTATGTTGTTCGCGAAGGAGACAATTTGTCCCAAATCGCTTCCATGTTCAATGTTTCCGTCAATACCATTGTCTGGTCCAACGACATAGCCAAAGGAAGCAAAATAGTTCCCGGGCAAACCTTGGTGATTCTGCCCATCTCGGGAGTAAAATATGAAGTCAAAAAAGGCGATACTGTAAAAAGCATCGCCAAGAAACTTAACGGCGACACTGACGAGATAATAAAATTCAACGATCTTCCCGCTACGGGACAACTGGCCGAGGGCCAGATCATTATCGTCCCAAACGGAGAAATCGCTCCCGCTCTTGCGGCTAAGTCTGATTTGAAATCCAATCCGGTGCGAGGCGCCAACGGCCCGTCATACGCCGGTTATTACATAAGGCCGATTGTCGGAGGCCGCAAGTCCCAAGGTTTGCACGGATATAACGGCGTTGATTTGGCCGATTCTTGCGGTACGCCGGTTATGGCTTCCGCCAGCGGCGATGTCATCATCAGCCGAGAAGGCGGCTGGAACGGCGGGTACGGCAACTATGTGGTTATCTCTCATTCCAACGGGACGCAAACTCTTTATTCTCACTTGTTATCCAGCATTGTTTCCGCCGGTTGGCACGTGGTTAAAGGCCAAGTCATCGGCTATATCGGCTCCACCGGCAAATCCACCGGATGCCATCTTCACTTTGAAGTCCGAGGCGCCAAGAATCCGTTTTAGTTAGAAAGTAATCAAATTTATGCTGAACTTATTTATAGAATTAATCAAAATAATTATTGCCGTGTAAGGCTTAAACCAAAAGCCTTGTGTTTGCAATATCAAAAAAACATCAAGGTTGAACCTTGATGTTTTTATTTCGGTCTATATTGCAGAGCCTCCAAAATGTGATTGGCTTCTATGTTTTCTGCGCCGTCTAAGTCGGCGATGGTGCGGGAGAGCCTTGTTTTTTATTTTACTATTATGTTTATATTTAATGGAATTTTGTAAACTACCTGAAATTCTTTTTCACCTGCTTCTTTTATATTAACTGAAATATTGTATTTTCCTGTCGAAGTAATTTTAATTCCATTAGTTTTAACAATGAAACGAATGTTTTTAGCATTGCTGTTGTTTGGTATTTCTATTTTGTGTTCAGTTTTAGTTAAACAAATACCTGATGGATCAATTATGTCCAGTCTAATTTCAAAATTGTTTGTTTTGGGTAAAACCTCAAATTGGTTTACAATCTCAAAATTAATTGGAATTGAAACGGCTTTTTGTCCAATTTTTACCATATCATCCTTGGTTATAGTGGTATTTAATTGTTCTATTATATTAAATAAACTTATATTATTAGAAGTTTTATCCACGGAACTACTAGTGCAAATTAGCGACCAAAGGTGTTTTATTTTTTTGTTTTCTTTGTTCATATTTTTTATTTACTTAAATTAACAACAAAATTTGTTTCTGAAAAAGATACTGCGTTAAATTTTGTGTATATTTTTTCATCACCTAAAATCAAATTATTGTTTGCTGTTTCAACGACATCAACAACATAAGGTATTTTACTAAAAAAAACACTCAAGTTGGTATCTAGCGCTTTTGCCACCTTATCTAGAAGACTTATGCTAGGCAAGGATTCCCCTCGTTCAAGCCTTGCTATGCCAGGCTGTTTTGTTCCAACAGTTTTGGCAAGTTGCACTTGAGTAATACCCCTTGAAATTCTTGCTTCAATAACCATGTTGCCAATATCAAAAGCTAGATCTTTTTTGTAATACTCCTTGGCAAATTCAGGATTTTTTAATAATTTCTTTTTAAATTCTTGTAGGTTCATAACTTTATATAAACTAGTAAGTTAAATTTGTTTTGTTCTTTCAACCGCTGTCTTTATTTCTCTTGCCGGAGTCTTGTTGCTTTTTTTAAAAAAACCATGCACCAAATAACATCTATCTCCCTCAACCTTGCAAAACATTCTATGCCATTTTTTATTAAACTGAATTCTTACTTCATATAATGGATAACCTTTTAACTTCTCAAAATAATTATTCCCAGCCATTGTTCCATATTTTTCTATTATTCCTAAAACAAAAAACACTTTCTTTTGAGTTTTAACTTCTAATCTTTTTATGAAATCAATTACCGGTTGTTTATCATTGTCATTTTTCCAAAATATGATTTCCATGATTTATAATATATCTTTTTCATAATATAACAATATTGTTATATTAATATCTATTAAACTTAAAGTCAACACCTACTTCGGCCTATATTGCAAGGCCTCCAAGATGTGATTGGCTTCTATCTTCTCTGCGCCGTCTAAGTCGGCGATGGTGCGGGAGAGTTTGATGACGCGATGATAGGCGCGGGCGGATAAGTCCAGTTTGCCGGCGGCGGAATTCAAAATATCTTTCACTTGTTCCGACAATACGGCGAATTTTTTGAGCTCTTTGACGCCCATTTCGCTGTTGGTCATAACACCGGCTTCAAACTCGCCTTTTCTTTTTGATTTCTTTGTTTTATTTTCCGCGGCAAATCTTTTCTTCTGGATTTCTCTGGCTTTGATCACTCTTTTTCTGATATTTTCCGACGGTTCGGAAACAATTTTTTCATCGGAAAGTTTTTGGTGGTCCACTTGAGGAACTTCCACCCACAAATCCACCCTGTCCACTATCGGACCGGAAATTTTTCTCTGATACCTTATCAGCGCGCCTTGCGGGCAAACGCAATCTTTCTTTTTTGAGCCGTGGTTCCCGCAGGGGCAGGGGTTCATGGCGCAAATCATTATGAATCTAGCCGGGAAAGTAACGCTTCCTTTGGCCCGGGAAACATTGACGAAACCCTCTTCCAGCGGCTGGCGCAAAGACTCTATCACTCTTCTTTCAAACTCCGGAAATTCGTCCAGAAACAAAACTCCCCGATGGCTCAAAGTTATTTCTCCCGGCTTGGGGTAAACTCCTCCGCCGACCAAAGCCACGTAAGACGAGGTGTGATGCGGACTCCGAAAAGGCCTCTGTAAAACAAAGTCGCCGTTTAAAGACCCGGCGACGCTGTGAATGGAAGTGGTTTCCAAAATTTCTTCAAAAGACAAGGGCGGCAGAATGGAAGCGAACGCTTTGGCCAGCATGGTTTTGCCGGTGCCGGCCGGGCCGGACATCATCACGTTGTGTCCGCCGGCGGCGGCTATTTCCAATCCCCTTTTGGCCGTCTCCTGCCCTTTTATGTCGGAAAAATCAAACAATATTTCGCTTTGAAAATTATCAAAATCAATTTCCGTTTTCGGCTGTTCTTCCAAAACCGCCCCACTTTCTTTGTCAAAATGATTGGCAATGTCTTCCAATTTTTCGCAGGCAAAAATTTTGACGCCATCTATCAGCGCCGCTTCTTTGGCGTTGGCTTTCGGCAGGAAAATTTCTTCAAATCCTAGTCTCTTGGCGTTTTTTACCAGCGATAAAACGCCTTTGATCGGCCTGATTTTACCATCCAAAGCCAACTCGCCCAGAAATATTTTCCCTGCCGGCTCAAAAAATACCTGCTTAGAAGCGAGCAGATAGGCCATAGCGACACTTAAATCAAAAACCGGCCCTTCTTTCTTTAGTTCGGCCGGCGCCAGAGAAACCACCACTTTCTGATTGCGGGTTTTGGGCGAGATAAAGCCGGAATTTTTGATGGCGGCGCAAACCCGATCTTTGGATTCTTCCACCGCCTTGTCCGGCAGGCCGACCAAAGAAAAAGAATGGAGCCCGTTGGTCAAATCAACCTCAACATCAATAACATCGGCCTTCAATCCGACAACCTGCGAGGAGAATACTTTTACCGCCATAGTTTAAAGTTTAATTTATATGCCGGCGTGCTTAATGCATTCCGTGGCGGCGGGATTGGCTTCCAGCCGCTTGGATTCTATGGGATGAGGTTTGCCTTCTTGGCTGGCGCAAACACCGTAAGTTTCTTTTTTGATGCTGTCCAGCGCCCGGCTTACCAAAATAAATCTTTCCTCCAAAGTATTTTCAATGGCCGAGCGATTCTCCATTTCTTCAAAGGCGCCGGACATTTCGCCGGTATCCGATGTTTCCACATTCAAATCTTCCGGCACGGCTTCCCAATCCCCCGCCACTTCCGGATTCTTTCTTCCCACGCGGGAAAGCTCGTTTTCCAGCTGTTTTTTCTCCTCTTCCAGCTTCTCCTGGAAGTGTTTTATTTTCTCTTTGGTCAACGGCATAAAATTTAATTGGCTTAATGATAGCAAGGCGAATTAAAAAGTCCAGCCTTTACCACTTCTAATAAAAAAGGAGCTGAAATTAGTTATCCACAGCCTCCAAAACGCCAACTTTATTTTTTATAAAAACTTGCTAAAGTAATGGTGTGCTTGTGGGGCGTCAGCCCTATTCGGCTAAGACATAAGCTGAAGGCAGGCACAACAAAAATATTCCGCTTTGGCGGGATATTTTTGTTTTTAATCGCTCTCCGGATCCCCTTTCATTGTGTTAAATAACCTTATATCTCTATACTTGTTTGTTGTCCATGCCGGAACAACGCTCCAAAAATGCATTGCTCCATTGTCCCCTATTTTTCTGGTAATTACTTTGATCTTTCTGCCATCAATTATGGCAATAACGCCCCAATACTTTATTAGCTTAGCTTTTTTAACTTTTTTCTTGAAACTTTTGACTTCAAACTCTCCTATGCTTTCTTCAAATTCCTGATAAGTCGTTGATAATTTCAATAACTTAACCGCCAATGGCAATAATTTAAATCTTAAAATTTGCGACGGTTTCTCTCTTTCAGATCTGGCATTTTTGAAAATAATATAATTAAACCCCTCTGCATTGAAGTGAATTTTTTCATGAAAGGCCGGAGAAAAAATGCTTCCATTCTCTTTATAGAATTTTTGCGCATTTTCTCTTAATTTTTCGTAATTTGACAAATCTTTCATTTTTTTAATTCTTTCCCACTATTTCATACTGACCTGATTTTTTGGTTATTTATCTCGGCTTAATGTGTTTTTACTGTTTTAATTATAACACGAAAATGTTACCGAATTTATGCTCCAGCTTAAAAATGGTAACATTTAAAATTTGCAATATTTCGCAAGATTAAGATTTGGGGTAATATGCGCGACACCGAGTGTCCAACATTTTATCAAAATTTTACATTCCCATTGTCCCTATTTGTGCCGATCGGCTCGTTTGTGGACAATGCGAGCGAATAATTTAATTTGTTAGACATTCAATATTGAACATTATTATTGCGGGAATTTTTATGGAGGTATATGATGTTTGATATAAGTGAATAATATGAAAAATAAATGAGTGAAATAGTATATATACTTACAAACGAAGCCATGCCTGATTACATAAAAATCGGGAAGACCAACGATATTGTGCGTCGTATTCAAGATTTAGATTGGACGAATATTCCGTTGCCATTTAAATGTTATTACGCGGCGTTAGTAAAAGATTCCAATTTTGTGGAAAAACAAATTCATCAAATTTTTACAGACAGCCGAACAAGATCAAACCGGGAATTTTTTAAAGTTAATCCGGAAAGAGTCGTAGCGGCGATAAAATTAATTGAAATTCAAGATGTCACTCCGCGACAAGATACGGAGGGGTATGCCGATGTTAAAGAAGAGTTGGAAAAAATTTATACGAAACGATTTAATTTTAATGCTGTGAATATTCCAATTGGCGCCGAGCTGGCGTTTACAAGGGATGAAGGCAAAAAAGCAAAAGTTGTTTCAAATGGCAACATTGAAATAAACGCTGAGATTAAAAGTCTTTCGCGAGCGGCGCAAGAATTGCTTGGGTATAACTATGGCGTGGCTGGGCCGTTATACTGGATGTATGAAGGCGAAACGCTTGATGAACGTAGAAAAAGAATTGAAAGCGAATAATTATTATTCAACATTTAATGTCCGAGTCAAACACCTTTTGAACCCTCACTTGGACATTGAATGTCCAAGTGAAAGAATACTTTACCTATCACCTAAATTTGCGATAGGAATTATGTGTGATACTTGCGCTTTGTTCCAATTTTCCTACCACCCTGCGTTTGGATTGGCGTATTGGACGGAGGAAAAACGGCGGAAAATTTCGGATAGGGCTTCTTGATTGTTAGTGATTACGAGATACTTGCGGTCAATGAAGGAATAAACCAAGTCAATTTCGCCGTCTTTTTCTGCGATGCGAGCATCATGATTTTGGATGTATTTATCGGCGAAAGAATCATTGCCTACCAAGCTGTCATTGGGAAAAATCGCTTTCAGGTCGTCGGTCAGGCTTTTTTCCCATTTCAACATTTCGGAAAAAACATAAGTGTAGGATTTGGATTTAAAAATAAGAATCGGGGAATTGTCCGTCCCGCCGAAACTAAGGAGCATAAAATCTTTCTCCAGATAATCTTTTAACCCTTGCGGCATTTGGACGCCAAGCATAAATAAAAATTCGTCTTTGGTCAGGCTTGTTTTTCGCTCGCCGCTTATTTTTACAACGGATATTTCCGAGAGTGTCCCGCCGCCTTCCCCTCCGTCCAGCGCGTTTTTTAAATCTCTTTTAAAAACTTCCCTTTTGTCTTGGCTGGCGATAATTTCAATTTTTTGGTCGGTTAGAATCGGCCCTTGCTTTATTTGAATGAAATTATTAACGACCTTGCTTCTTTTAAGCAGAGGTTTGGCGAAGCCGAAATAACCGCCGGCGGAAACAAGCAAAACGGCAATCAAAATTAGAATTATTTTTCTGAAATCAAAAAAACTCTTCCCTTCTTCCGGATTTTCAAAGCTAAGACCGCGCACCTTCGCTTCTTCGGCCGCGATGTCAAGGATGGAAAAATTTTTCTCTTTGGTATAGCTGGCGATATCGTCCTCAAAAGTGCGGATTCCTTTTACCGAGTCGTCTTTCCCTTCATTTATTGTTGAATTTTCCTCGGCCATAGTTGGGGTCCAATTGCTTGATGGAAAGGTTTACCCTGCCTTTCTCGTCAATGCTTATAATCTTGGCTTTTACCGTGTCTCCCAAGTTCACCACATCGGTAACTTTGTTGACTCTAAATGGCGCTAGTTCGGAAATATGGACCAAGCCTTCCTGCATCGGGCCTATTTCCACCATCGCTCCAAAGTCAAACAGCCTGGTTACCGGCCCGCTGACCAGCTCGTCCACCGCATATTCGTGAGTAAGCCCTTCAATTATTTTCTTGGCTTCGTCGGCTTCTTTCAAGTTTTTGCCGGTAATGTAGACGCTTCCGTCCTGTTCTATGTCAATTTCCGCGCCGGTTTTGTCTATAATGCTGTTTATCATCTTGCCTCCCGGCCCGATTACCTCCCGTATCTTATCCGGATTTATCATCATTTTTATAATTCTGGGCGCGGTCGGAGAGAGTTCATGTCTGGGTTCGGATATGGCCTTGAGCATCACGGCCAAAATTTCACTCCGAGCATTTTTTGATTGTTCAAAAGCTTCTTTTAAGGCATCTAAAGGTATACCCCCCACTTTTATGTCCAACTGAATGGCCGTGATTCCATCTTTGGTTCCGGCGCACTTGAAGTCCATATCGCCGAAGTGGTCTTCAAAGCCTTGAATGTCGGTCAAAACTCGGTATTCTTTGTCGTTTCTCATCATCAGGCCCATGGAAATTCCGGCCACCGGATTCTTGATCGGCACGCCAGCGTCCATCAAAGCCAGCGTTGAAGCGCAAATTGAACCTTGCGAAGTGGAACCGTTGGAGGCCATGGCTTCAGAAACAACTCTGATAGTGTAAGGAAAGTCGCTTTTGGGCGGCAAAACCGGCGACAAAGCTTTTTCCACCAATGCGCCATGGCCGATTTCCCTTCGCCCCGGACTGCCCATTCTGCCCGTTTCGCCGACGGAAAAGGGCGGAAAATTGTAATGATGCATAAAATGCTTGATGGTTTGCACCTCCATTCCTTCAATAAGCTGGGCATCTTGCGGCCCGCCGAGAGTAACCGTGGAAAGAATGTGGGTGTTGCCTCGGTAAAATACCGCCGAACCGTGAAGCGCCGGCAATAAGTCAACGCTGGCGTGCAGGCTTCTCACCTCGTCCACCTTTCGGCCATCCTGTCTTTTTTCCTGTCCCTTGGGCGCGTCTATGACTTTGTTGCGCACCAATTCATCCACGCCATCTTCAAAAATTTCGTCGGCAAAAGCCAAAAATTCTTCCTTGGCTTGGGATTTAAGCAATTCAGTCCATTCTTTTTTTAGGGGTTCAACATCTGGCTTTTTTCTTTCTTGCCCGCCTTGAGCGGAGGGATATAAAACCGCTTCCAATTTCGGCAGGATATTTTTCTCAAACAAGGCCACGGCTTCTTTCGGCTTATCTTTTATTTCTATTTTTATTTTTTCTTTGCCGATTTCCTTGATGATTTTTTTCTGGAATTCTTCCGCTTTGGCGATTTCTTCCAGCGCGCCTTCAATGCCCTTGACGGCAATCTCTTCCGCGATTTCTTTGGCTCCAGCTTCTATCATATTCACCTTGCCGTCTTTGGCGCAAACCGCGACATCCATCGTTGATTTTTCCCTCTCTTCGTAGGTGGGGTTGAAAACGAATTTGCCGTCTATTTGCCCGACTCTGGCCGAACCAACCGGCCCGTCCCACGGGATGTCGGAGATTCCCAAAGCCAAAGACGCGGCGACGATGGCCGGTATGTCGGAATCATTTTTGCCGTCCACCGACAAGGCTAAAACAACAACTTGAATTTCGTTTCTCAATCGCCGGTCAAACAGCGGCCTGATCGTCCGGTCTATGATTCTAGCCGTCAGGATGGCCTCTTCCGAAGGGCGGCCTTCCCTTTTGACGAACCGGCTGCCCATTATTTTCCCGGCGGCGTAAAACTTTTCCTCGTAATCAACAGTCAGAGGGAAAAAATCCGCCCCTTCCTTTTTGCCGCCCATCACCGCCGTGGCGAAGACGACCGTCTCGCCGTAACGGACCAAAACGGAGCCGTTGGCTTGGTCGGCCAAATCAGAAATTTCCACTTTCAGTTTTTTCCCGCAATAATCGGTTTCGTATGTTTTTGTTTGCATATTCCCAGTTATCCTTTAATTAAAAATCTCTTCGGATTTTCGCTCAAGTCCACGAATTCATCAGCCGCTTCTTTGAGTTTGGCCGAGGCGGATTTGCCGAAAGCGAAAACTTCCACTCTTCGGCCTTGGTTTTTAAGGTATTCCACCAGCGGCACATAGTCGCCGTCTCCGCTGGCCACTATCACGACATCTACAATCTCCGAGGTCTTGATGGCGTCAACGGCCAAGCCCACGTCCCAATCCGCCTTTTTCATGCCTCCGTAATATTCCTGCAAATCTTTCACCCGCATCTCTATCCCGAGCTTGGTGAGCGCTTCAAAGAACGGCTTTTCTTCGCCGGTTTTCGTCCGCACCACGTAAGCGAAAGCTCGTACCAACTGTCTTTCGCCGACAGCCGAGGCTAAAAGTTCTTTGAAATTAACTCTTTTTTGAAACAGCGCCCGGGCGGAATGATAAAGATTCTGAACATCTATCAGCACCGCAACTCGCTGATTTTTGTATTGCGCCGAATTAAATATGGAGGTCATTGTTGTTTAAATTATTTCTTTTTGAGATCAAGTTTGCCGGCCAAAACATTATGCCTTCTCTTGTTTTTCTTGGCCAGATAATTCATCAGAGTTTTCCTGTCGGCCACCATCTTCAACAAGCCTCTTCGGGAGTGGTTGTCTTTGGGGTGAGATTTTAAGTGCTTGACCAGCTGCTCAATCTGCCCGCTTATAAGAGCGACTTGGACATCCGGAGAGCCAGTGTCGGTTTTGTGAACCTTGAATTCTTCAATGATTTTGGCTTTTTTCTTGATAGTTAACATTTGCCCGTAATCATATCAGAAACGGCTTATTTTTGCAAATTTTTAAAAAAACCCCGAAACGCAAATAGTTATCGTTTCGGGGTTAATGTCTATAATAAGATTATTGTCTCTAATACAAAATCTCATGTCTCCACTTTGTCTTTTCAGACAAAGTTTTTATGAAAAAAAGTGCTCTCCAGTTTGAAGAATTGACAATAGGGATAACATTTTTTTCTATATCATCTGCCACTCTATGGGAAATTTCAAAGGTATTCCCGCAATAACCAGAAGAATCTCTAATGTTTTTAAAAATTGTCATCATCTGACTTCTGTAATTCCTCCCTGATGTATGATCATTGTCGCAGTCTATATGAAAAATTTCTCTTATGGCAACCAATAAATTATATAAATTGTGTGGCAATTCTTCAACCTTCATAAATTCTTCCATTGACTTCTCTAAAATATCTTCAATATCCTCTCTCCAATATTGACGACTCAAGCAATAAGGTGTTATCTCCACATTTTCTATACTAGCAACTCTTGCCAAACCGCGAACAACTGCCGTTAAAAACAATTTTTCATCTATTGGCAAAAAGCCTTTCCCGCCACTGGAACAATAATAAACTAAGGCCTTGCCTAGTTTCCATTGAAAATCCCTATCTTTTTCACATTTCAACTCATAGGTCGTTTCCATAATAACCTCCTCTAAACAAAAGTTTTAAAGATACTAATCAGATTTAAAATTAAAATAGCACAATGGATGCCGATATTCAAGCAATTGCATAACCCCACCCATTTTTGCACTCTGCCGATAATTTAGACACATAATAATCTGAATTGATTAACACCTCAAGCGGAGTCTGCTTGTTTTTGAAAGCCTAGTGAACTCTCTTTCCGTTGTAGAAGAGCAAGTATTCTTTCATCTTTTCGTTGAAAATAGTGGTGTCGTCAAAAAGAAGATTAGAATGATAATCAACGAATTCATCCTGAATCGTTCCGTTGAAGCTCTCGCAGTGAGCGTTCATCTTGGGAGTCTTGGGATAAGTGTGATAGTGAGTGATGTTGTTTCGGTTTAAAAGTTTGGACAAGTGTCTTTTGAATTCGCTGCCGTTGTCGGTCAACACATTCTTGATCTCGCGGGGAAAGAGTCGCATGACAAGGTAAAAGAAGTGAGCGAAAGTTTGAGAGGAATGAGATTGGGTGGCAATGGCGAAGGTGGTTCGGGTATATATGTCTATGGCGGTGAGAATGTATATTCTTTTGCCGTTTCTCTGCTTCTCTATGGTATCTAAAGCCACAGTGTGTCCGGGATGCGACACTTTGAAATCTTGGGGTTTTCTCAAGACTTTCTGGCGATTAGCTTTTTTGATTTTGCCGAAGTGAGACACCTTTTGCGGCGATTTCCTCAAGCCTCCGCAATCTTTGATCAGCCTCTCGATTGTTGATGAACTTGGACACTTTGAAATACCTGTTGCGTCGCAAAAATCCAAAAGCAATGGATAGATTTTATCCGCTCCGAGGTTAGGGTGTTTTTCTCTGAGGTTTTTTAATTCTTCAATTATCCTTGCCTCCCACAATCTCTTTCTTTTAACAATCGGGGCTTTGCTTTTGGGATTAAGAGATTCAAATTTACCATCACCTTGCTTGAGTTTGCGTTTCCACAAAAACAAGGTTCGCCGTTTAACGCCAAAAGCCTCCATAGCCGCTTGCAATCCGTGTTTTTCCCAAAAAGCCAATATGCGGGCTTTGCGCAATGCTTGTTCGGTAATCATATGCCGATACCTTACAGCATCGTTGCAGACAGTGATAAATCCTTTAATCCCCCGATATTTTGAATGTATTTTCATGTTGCGCCCATTTGATTAATGAGTGCAATATGTATGTGAGGTTAGACAGCAATTTAGGTTTTTTTGATTAAGAAAAAATCATACGCTTAAAAATGCTGGAGCATAATTAGTGGTAGAATTTTAAAAACATGAAAAACGGAAAATATTATTGGAGTTTTTTTAATTCTTCTCTCGCTGTTTCCCTGTCGTCAAAATGGATTTTTTTGCCGCCCGCGACCATCATTGTTGATTCGCTCCCCTTGCCGGTGATTATAACGATATCCCCTTCTTGGGCCAGACTGATGCCTTTTTTTATCGCTTCTTTTCTGTCTAAAACTTTATGGACTTTTGACTTTACACTTTCTACTTGAGAAAACCCTGTTTCAATTTGTTCCAAAATTGAAACAGGGTTTTCTTCATAAGGGTCTTCGTTGGTTAAAATTATCTCATCGCAATATATTTCGGCGATTTTACCGTATTCCGGCCTTTTCCACTTGTCTCTTCCTCCGCCAGTGGCGCCGAAAACACAGATTAGCTTGGAATTTTCAGCCAGTTTCGGTTTTAAACTTCCATAAACCGCCTCCATAGAATCAGGCGTGTGAGCGTAATCCACAACAACTTTGAAGTTCTGCGACCCGCCAATCAATTCCATCCGGCCGGGCAAACTTTCAATGTTTTCCAAACTTTTTACCGCCAAATCGGGCTTAATTCCGTAAATTTCCGCCGTTTTAACGGCCGCCGCCGCATTGGCAAGATTGAAGTCGCCCCATAATTTTAGATTTTTATAATCCCTCGCCGAATAAATTGTCTTGTTTTTGGCTTGGACATTATAAAACTCCCGGAAATATTTGTCATCTTTGTTTATGATATGATTGTTTTTCACGTATTCAAAAAATTTCAGCTTGCATTTTTTATAATCTTCAAAAGAGCCGTGCGCTTCTATGTGTTCCGGCGCCAGTTTGGTGAAAACCGCCGCGTCAAAATTTATAAACCGGTGCCGATTTTGAAGAACACCCTGCGAACTGACCTCCAGAACGACAAACTGGCAGCCCGCCTTTACCGCTTTGGCTATAAAAGATTGGATGGCAAACCGGCCAGGCATGGTCATTTTACTGTTATTTGGCCACTCCTTTTCGGCGATTTTGAATTGAATGGTGGAAATAGCCGCCGTTTTATAGCCGGCGCCTTCCAAAATCCGGCTTAGAAAATAGACGGTGGACGACTTCCCTTTCGTGCCGGTTACGCCGATGATTTTTATCTTGCGCGAAGGAAAACCGTAAACCAACGCCGCCAAATACGCCAGCGCCAAATGATACGCCGGCTGGAAAAATTCAAAAACCGGCTTGGGGATTATTTTACGACCAATGTTTAGAAGACTTTCCATTTTGCGGGATAGGAGAATCGAACTCCTGACCTCAGTTTGGAAAACTGATGTTATACCATTTAACTAATCCCGCGAATTAAAACTTATGTCATTTTCTAATCTTTTTTTAATGTAACCTCTGCCAAATCCTGTTTTTAATTGTTTTTCTCTTTTTAACGCATCTGTTTTATTTCTGCACGCCTCATAATACACCAGAGTAATTTTATCAAACTTTTTTGTAGTTTCTACGCTTTTATTTTTATGCCTCAAAATACGTTCTTGCAGATTACTTGTCGCGCCTACATAAAATTTTTTACCATTACTAACGCCAACAAGCAATAAAACATAAGTGTAATACATAATTTATAGTTTGTCCGCCGAAAGCCCCGTAGGCATTCAGGCGGATCCGCCAAACTGCGTAGCTGTTGGCGGAGAAAACTGATGTTACTTGCCCGCCACAATACGAAGCTTTGGGCGGGTACCATTTAACTAATCCCGCCTACGCTACTCTTCGGCGCCTGCCTGTCGGCAGACAGGGGCAAGCCCGCTTTGTCGTAACTTGAATAAGTCAAACTTACTCTTCCCCGCCGCATCCGCCGCAGGCTCCGCACGCATCCGAATCCGGATCAAATTTATGCTCCG
>Ga0209541_10003708_pt1 | contig 27784 bp, 26 predicted proteins | sample RifCSPlowO2_01_FD_184027 | JGI IMG/M metagenome (GOLD analysis project Ga0209541, IMG submission 184027) | Groundwater microbial communities from Rifle, Colorado - Rifle CSP2_plank lowO2_0.1 (SPAdes) (version 2) | ecosystem: Environmental > Aquatic > Deep subsurface > Groundwater | place... | reverse complement strand
GGCCAGAGAGTTTGGCGGCGAGTGGTATATTTCTGAATCAGCCGTACCGTCCTGTCTGGCTTTCGGCAAGGCGGCAACGATGATTGATTGGCGTCACCCCTTGCTTCGGCCGCTGACCGCCCTGATCCTTTTGATTTCCATCATCGCCGTGACTGAATCGCTCTGGCAGACGACGAGTTGGCAATACTTCACGACTGGCGCCAGATTGACCGCGAGCGCCGTCCGTCAGTCGTTCGACACGGTCGTGCGGGCCGGACCGGATCAGTCAGCCGCCGTCTTCTTCGAAGTTGAACTGAACTTGACGCGTTTGTGGTTCGCCGTTTTTGATTTTTGGCAGACGCTCGCGGCTAACCTCGATTACGGCTGGCAGAAGATCGTTGCCGCTTGGTCGGGGTTTTTGAGCCGGGCCCCGCCGCCGATTTCTGTCGTTGAACAGCCGGTTATTGACCAAGCTTTAATCGCCCAATTGAAAGCCGAAATCAAGGAAGAATTGATTCGGGAATTAGTGAATGACGGAGCTGTCCCGAGCCAGGGATCGCCCAGCGCGGGGCTAGTGGTTCTGCCGTCTTCAGGCAATCTGGCTGTCGATCGAGCCATGGCTCAAGAATTGGAACAGACCTTTTCCGATCAAGTCGAAGTTCGTTTTGAGGCAAGCGGCCAGACCGGCCTGATCACCCCGATTTTCCGTGAGGGTCGGGGAGGTGATTATCTTTTTGTCATCACGCCGATTAAAAAACAGACGCCGCCGAGGCCATGAATCAAAGTCGCCGAGTCATCAATTGTCTATTTCTTATCGCGGCGGTGAGCATCGTTCTGCCGCGATTGGCCGCGGCCGAACACGGTTTCGAGCTCCGACCGGCTAAGATCGAGATGGCCCTCGCCGCCGGCGGAGCAACAATGCGGGAACTTTTGATTACTAACCACACGGCCGTCACCGCGCGCTTGTCCGTTAGCTTGGAGGATTTTGGCCCTGATTCTCTTTTGCCTTACCTGACCTTGCTACGGCGCTCGGCTCTCCTCGCGCCCGGGGAGTCAGTGACGGTGCCGTTCCTTATCAGTTTGCCGGAGAACTTGCCGGCGCCGGGGTTTTACGGCGCGGTCATTGTTTCGTTTGCCGTCACCGACTCGTCCGGCCTTGCCTACCGGCAGGCCGGCGCGGGCGGAGCGGTAGAGGCCGTATCGCGTCTCGGCGCGCTGGTGTTTGTCCGCGTTCGCGGCGCGCCGACCGAGGAGAACGGGGAACTGGTCGGTTTCGGGCTCCTCGGCCGGCGGTTCGTCCGGCGGGGAGAACCAATCACTCTTCACATTGATTATGAGAATCGCGGCAACATTTATTTAAATCCGTACGGTTTACTCACGGTGACCGGTCGTTTCAACGAGGCAGAATTTAGTCAAGAGCTTGATCCGTGGTTTGTTTTGCCGGCGAGCGCTCGACTGCGGGAAATAACTCTGACGGCGCCGCTCGCGGCCGGTCTTTACCGTGCCCATTTGGCTTTGAATCGCGGTTATGACGATATTGTGGATGAGGCCTCCGTCACCTTCATTGTCTGGTCTTGGCTTACGGTCGGACTCGGCCTCCTGGTCGGCTTGATGCTCTTCATGCTGGTTTGGCTGATTCGGGGTAAAATAAAAAAACCATGAAAATTTTGTTTGCCGTCGTCCTGGCCGCCGTGGCCTCAAGCACCAATTATCAAATTGAGTCCGACAGTCTCAATTTTGGCGGCGTTCTTTCCACCTCGCCTAATTACCGTCTGGAAGATACTTTGGGTGAAATCGCCACCGGTAATTCTTCCAGCGCTAGTTACAAAATCAAGGCTGGTTATCGCGCCATGCTCGGATTTTCAATCAGTATTTCGGCGCCGAGTAACTTGACTCTGTCAGCCATTACTTCTTTGCCCAGCGGCCGGTCAGAGGGCTCGGTGGCCTGGACCGTAATTACGGATAATGATGCCGGTTACACTTTAGCGATTAAAGCTGCTACCAATCCGGCCCTGAAGAGCGGGAGCGGTAGCGACAATTTTGTCGATTATAGCCCGGGGGGCAACGTGCCTGATTATATCTGGTCGGTGGAGGCGAATGCGTCCGAGTTTGGTTTCAGCCCCGAAGGCGCGGATGTGGCCTCAAGCTATTTGGACAATGGCTCGACCTGCGGCGCGGGTTCGTCGGAAACCGCTAACCGCTGCTGGAACGGTTTTTCCACCACTAATAAGATCATTGCCAGCCGGGCGAGCAATAATACGCCAAGCGGTACCGTCACCACCGTCAAACTTCAAGCCGAAGTCACGGCCGGCCGGGCCCAAACCGTTGGCAATTACTCGGCCGCCCTAACGGCCACAGCTCTGGCGCAGTAAATTTTTTAATGGTTTATCCTTCATTATTACGACCGCGGCTGGAAATTTTTCTCCGGCTTTTTGTCTGCCTGACGATCGTGCTAGCACCAGAAGTTTCAGCTGTTACTGATAGTGTTCAAATTAATCTGGAAGTTAACCAACAGTCAGACGGTGGCGGCGGCGTTGAGCCGCCGCCGGCTCCAGTTAGCGGCTGTACCGATCCAGCCGCCTCTAATTATAATTCTCAAGCCACTGTCGACGACGGTTCCTGTCAGTATCCAGTCGTTGTGCCCAATGTCAGCAATTTCAGCGCCGTTTACCAAGTGGCATTTAAACGCGCGGCGCTCACTTGGTTGAATCCGAATTTTCCGGAGTGGTCGGCGGTGCGCCTGGTGCGTCAATCAGGCAGTGTGCCGACCGGACCGACGGACGGAGTCTTAATTTATGACGGGACCGCTCAAGCGGCGTTTGACGCCGCCCTCGCGGCCGGCCAAACCTATTTTTACGCCGCCTTCGTCCGCGACACGGCCGGGCGCTATTCTTCCGGGGCGGTGGCGATTTTAGCTGTGCCGATTGAGCCGCCGCCAGAGGAGGAACCACCGCCGGAGGAAGAACCTAGTGAAGGCCCGCCGCCGGGCGAAGAAGTTCCAGGCGGCGGGACAGAATCGGTCATTGACCCCTTTCAATTCTTTCCTGAAGTTATTGATCTTGATCCTTTAGTCCAGAGTTTGGAGTTGGGAGATTTTGTTTTTTTTCAGCCCGGCGAACGACCCCGATTCTTCCGCGCCGGCGAGACGGTGCCGCTCGCGGCCGGCAAAGACCTGTTCGTGAGAATCAATTACGACCGTTTACCCGAAGTGCTGAAAGTTATTGGTCTGACCATTGTTGATTCGGATGGTCCGACAAAGCGTTCCCGCTCATTTATTTTGCGGATTAACGAAGATAAAAGCGCCTATACCGCGAGTCTCGGCGCGCTGTGGAAAAACGGTCCCCACCCGATCTACATTTCCATTGTTAATTTCAAAAATCAAACGATCAAACGTTTGTCCGGGCAGTTGCTGGTAACCGGCGGCGTCAGTCAGACCCCGATTGCCCGGTTCAGCCGGGTCGTGGTTCGGACGATCGAACCAGTGGTTACGGTGGTGGCGCTCGGCGCCGGTTTCTTGCAAGCGCTGGCCTTGACCGGTCAGGTTAATTCTCTTTATGATCTTTATTTATTCTTTGTCCATTTCTGGTCATTATTGCTTAAAGTCTTGGTCTTAAAACGACGTTACCAGCCCTGGGGGGTGGTGTATGATTCAGTAACCAAACGGCCGCTGGACCCGGCCTATGTCGTGGTGCGGCGGGGCAATGAAGATGCGGCCACGGCGATCACCGATCTTGACGGCCGGTACGGTTTTTTTCTGCCGGCCGCGACTTACAGTCTAGTCGCCAATAAAACCCATTATCGTTTTCCATCACTCAAACTTCAAGACAAAAATCGCGATGAGTTATATGAGCACCTTTACTTCGGCGAGCCACTCACGACGACGAGCGGGGAAATGATCAACCGTAATATTCCGCTTGACCCGATCGCTTTTGACTGGAACGAGTTTGCCAAACAAGAGCAGGGTTTTTTTATTCTCCATTCGCGGCGCGAGCGCCGGCGAGCCTTGATCTACAATACTTTGTTTGCTTTGGGCGCGGCCATCGCCCTTTACCGACTACTGTTCGCGCCAAATTGGCTTAGTGTCACCATCGCCGGTTTTTACTCGGCAGTTTTCTTGTTGAAATATGTCTGGCGGGCGCGCCGGCCGGTGGTGGCGGTCAGACGATCCGCCACCGGGGAACCCGTGCCCTTTGCCATCATTCGGGCCTTTGTGCCCGATGTTAATCAGCAAGTTAAATCCGTGGTGGCCGACATGTTTGGCCGCTTTTTCCTGCTGACGCCGCCCGGCGAGTACTATCTGACCGTGGAAGAAAAACTACCGGACGAGACTTACAAAAAAATTTATCAATCGCCGTCAATGAAATTGGCCAAGGGCGTCTTAACGAAAGATTTGACGGTGTGAGATTGTCTCTCCGAGTATATCATTGAAACTCATCGTCACTCGTAGTTAAGGTGTGGTTGAAACTGGCGTTATCACATTACTGACATAGGTAAAGGCAGAGCCACCCGCTGCGTTAAAAGTCTGAATAGCGTACTGATAAGATGTATCTGAAGAGACGGTTCCATCAGTGTAAGTGGTGACATCAACCCCCAACGAAGCAATCCAGGAAGCGGGACTGGTATCGCCATTAATAAAATTAATAAAACGCCAAAGTCGAAAACCTGTTTCATTTGTAGCATTATCGGTCCAAGCAAGATTGACTTGAGTGGGAGAAACCGCCACGGCAGTGAAATTGGAGGGAGCGCTTGGTTTAGCGTCCAGAGTGATTGGATTGAAAGTGACACTCACGGTGTGATTCACCTGTACATTGTTGAAAGTGTAGGCGATGATCGCGCCCTGATTGATGTCGTCGACGAGGACGTTCGAAATTTGGTAACCAGAAAGTGGAGTGATAGTAAAGGTTTGGGAACCGCCAGCCAGAACTGACACACTACCACTTGGCGTAATCGTGCCGCCGACGCCGGCAGAGGCAGTGATGGTGTAGGTGGTGACGACCGCCGGATTAACCGTAACGACAACATCATCCGTGGTAGACAGCGCGCTGTCGAACGCCGTGAGGCGGAGAGTGTAATTACCGGCCATTGAGAAGCTAGCGGTGGTGGTTAGGACACTGGTGTTAGTGAAGGTGACGTTGCCGGGGCCACTCACCTTGCTCCAGCTCGTGGCCAGAGTGCTAGAGGGTAGGCCATCGTCAGTCGCGGTACCCGTGAGAGTAGCGGTATTGGGCAGCGTGATGGTTTGATCTGGACCGGCGGAAACAACGGGGGGAAGGTTGATGGAGATAGTGCCTGGCGTCATCACCGTGACCGGCATCGAGTAACCAATATTCCCAGCAAGGTCAGAGGCTTGAGCGCTAAGCCGGTAAGTGGTATTAATCTTGCCACCCACTTTCCAGGCGCAAGTGTAGAGCGTGATGGCGTCAGTACACTTTAAGCTGTCGTTGACGTAGAAGCGAACTTGGGTGACACCGACATTATCGGTGGCGTTAGCCATAATGGTGACGGTTGAGTGGCGGGCCACCGCGCTGTTGTTGGAGGGAGAAGTGATAGTGATGGTGGGTGGAGTGGTGTCTGGAATTGGAAGAAGACTGCAATTAGCGCTAATCGTGTGATTGGCTTGAACATTGGTAAAGGTGTAAATTGGGATCGTACCCTGATTGACGCCGTCAACGAGAACACTGGCAATCTGGTAGCCGGTGGTAGGGGCAACGGCGAAAGTTTGCGAATCACCGTAGTTAACGTTGGTTGTGCCGGGGGTAATGGTACAGCCGACACCAGCGTTAGTTGTAAGGATAAAGGTTTTCAAAACAAAGTTGGCGGTGCAGGTTTTGTTGGCTGTCATTGTGACTGAACCATCAATACAGTCGGTGTCCCCGGTCCAGCCGGTGAAGATGGAGGAGGTAGACGGGTTAGTGATAAGTGTTACCACGGTGCCGGAATTGTGGGTAGTGGTGCCGGCGGGAGTAACCGTGCCACTACCGGCGCCAGCGGTTAAGGTGGTGAGAGTGTAGACCGCCGGATTAACCGTAACGACAACATCATCCGTGGTAGACAGCGCGCTGTCGAACGCCGTGAGGCGGAGAGTGTAAGTGCCAGAAGTGGAGAAGTTGACCGTAGTAGAAAGAGAAGCCGGACTACCAAAGGTGACAGTGCCGGGGCCGCTCACTTTGCTCCAAGTTGTGGTCAGGTTTCCAATGGGTAAGCCGTCGTCGGAGGCCGTGCCGGTGAGGGTGGCCGTGGACGGGAGGGTGATAGTTTGGTCGAGCCCAGCATTGACGACCGGCGGGAGGTTGATGGGGTTGTTGACTGTCACTGTCACATAAACATTGGTAATATGGCCGGCCCAATCCAACGCCCGAACCGTAATGGTATGCGGACCATTTGAAAAACGAGTTGTATCCCATAACCAAGTGATCGGATTAGGCGAAATGAGTGTCGGGGCCAAACTCCAAAAGGGTGCCGTATCTACGTAGGTCAAAAGCTGGAGAACTCCATTGGCGTCGCTGTAATAAACTGTAAGAGGCACGGCGCCGGAGACAGTTGCTCCCTCAATCGGGTTATCAATCCGTAGGACTGGAAAAGTATTATCAACCTTAACCGAAACGGTGGGTGAAGTGACCAAAGAATTAGCAAGATCTCGAGCAATGACCGCGAGGTTATGTATGCCATCAGTAAATTGAGCGGTATCCCAAGCCAGGCTGAAGGGACGCGTCAGATCTTCTGTTCCTAAATTAACCCCATCAATTTTAAACTGAACACCAATGACTATTTCTGCCGCCTGAACATTAATTGGGACAAGCCCGGAGATTAGTGATGAAGTATTCGATACCGGGCTGGTAATCACCACAAAATTATCCACCGAAACGGTACGCGGAGCGCTGACTCCAACATTTCCGGCCTGATCATAAACCTTAGCCATCAGAGTATGTGGACCATTATTAAACCGGGTTGTGTCCCAAAATAAATAGTTGAAAGTAGCGCTAGCGCTGTTGTTACCGCTATAATACTCGCTATCTACATAAAGCTCGCTTTTCATTACGGCGACATTGTCTGAAGCGTTGACCGTCACAAAATAAGATTTTCCAGATACGGCTGCTCCCGACAATGGCGTCACGATATTCACAACTGGTGGCTCGTTATCATCAGAAATCGAAGAAGGTAAAACCGTGATATATCGCTCGAGTAAATCGGAATAGCTGTTATTATCCTTCACGGATAAATGAATCCGATAGGGTCCGGGTTCCACGAAAGTACAGGTGAATTTATTAGAATTAGCCACCTGTAAGGGCCGATAGGGATAACAATTGACCACTCTGCTGGCAATCGAGCCATCCGGATCGTAACTGCCATCGGTATCAAAAGTAATTGTCAATGGGGCTGGGCCGGATATTTTATCGGGGGTCATTTCGGCCACGGGCGGCTCGCCCACTGCCCCGCCGATTCGAACCACGACGCTGTTGGTGTCCACGAGATTAAGTTCTTGATCAATGACATAAGCGCGCAGACGATAAACACCGTTGGAATTGAGTCGCCGGCTAAAAGCCATGCTCGACGAAGCACAACATTGGCCCATATCACCAGTTCCGTACGGCCAGCCATAAGAAAGCGACCAAAACACCGGTCCCCCCTCCGGGTCGGAAGCGGTTACCGTCGAAACAATTTCACTACCGGCCGGGCCGACAGTCGGTGTCACTGAAAGAGTCCCGATCGGCGACAACCCGGGTGTCGGGTTTGGAGCGATCGCCACGAACGATTTGGCGCTAACTCCGCCACCGCGATTATCCGTGGCACTCACCATATAATTCACCACTGTCGGTATCGCCGGCGCCGGAGCGGTGAATGTACCGTTATTCTCCACCGTGCTTGGGAATAACCGACTCAATCCGTTGCCCAAAAGCCAAGATCGCGCGATGCAGGAAAACGGACCATTGTCGGTTTGGAACGGCGTCAAACGAATCTGATCGTTATCCGAGTCAGAGACCGTTGCTGTGAGCCGCACCAGGGAATTAGCGGTGGCCGTAACGTTGGCAGTCGAAAGCAATGGTAAACCATTTAGCCGAGGCAGATTCACCAAAGGATTGCGAAGGGTTTTGGAAAAATTCAGCCGGCCGGCGGTGGTTGATTGTTGGGTCAGCGGATCAATGACCGGATCGTAACTAGCGTAATCGAGAATAATATCCCGTGCCTGAGCCGGGGTCAAAGCCGGGTTTTTCTGAAACAGAGCGGCCGCGACGCCGGCCACATGGGGGGTAGCAGCAGAGGTTCCCCCGGCATCGGGATAGTAACCGGATGGATCGCAGAATTCACAATCCAGAACTCGCCGGCCTGTCACCGTGGTGCTAACCGCCCCCGATGACGCGCCGATATCAACGGTCGCCAAACCCCAATCGGAATAATCCCACTTTTTATCGTTCCGGTCAGTGGCCATGACCGAAATGAGCCCCGGGATGTTATAAAGACCCGAGAAGCTAGCCGGGTAAAAGGGAACTAAATCTGTATTTCTAGATTCATTGCCAGCCGCGGCCACATGCATAATACCGGCTTCAGCCGACCGTCTAAACGCATCGTAAGAAGCCACACTCAGAGTCGGACCACCGAAGGATTCACTAATTACACGCAAGTTGATGCCTGACCTCTTCAAGTCAACGGCATAATCCAAACATCTGATCACAGACGATCCGGAAATTGATGATCCATTGCCGGCCTTGAGGGCTAACACTTTAACTCGCCAATTAAGACCAGCCATACCAACACTGTTATTCCCCGCCCCGCCGATGATGCCGGCCATCCAGGTTCCGTGTCCATTTTGATCCTCGCCCCCGGGACGTTGGTTGTTACAATCATACCCATGAGACCCATCTTGCGGATTGGTCCAAAGATTGGCCTGGAGATCAGGGTGCGAGAAGTTAATGCCAGAATCAATAATGCCGACGACGACATCGCTTGCGTCCGTTTGCATATCCCAGGCCGCCGGCGCGGCGACTTTCTCCATATCCCACTGCTGTGACCACAAAGGGTCGTTTGGAACGGCGGTGAGTTGGTAAATGTAATCTGGCTCAACATATTTCACATTGGGATTTTTGCCGTAAAAATTAAGCATCGTTTCCACCGAGCGACCAGAAGGATTTTCAACCAAGTATAGATCTCTATCTCCTTTGAATTGTTGAATGGGACCGGATTGGGCATGGAAGTTACGCGTTGCGCCCGGTTTAAACTTTACTAACACTCGTGAGGGATGAACTTTAATCTCCTTCCCTTCTCTCACAATGATATCCGATCCGAGAGGCTGAATAATATCGGTGTCATTGGGAGTCCCCGAGATACCGCCCGGGGTCGCCAATTGATCACGAGAAAATGGATTAGTCGCCCCAACAATTATAAAAAGTATCAAACCCAAAACTACCACAAACACAACCCCCAGTGAAATATTTTTTTTCATATACTTCAATCATATCACAAACAAAAAAGTGGCTTCATTATAATTATCCACAGCCACCAGGTTGATTAATGGATGCAAAATTAAATTAAAAATTTTCACCAGTGAAAATATCCAAACTAACGCTGAAACGCGAGAAAACATGATAACAGGAGTTGGCAAGGGCTCGCCTTTAACATACAATGGCAATCGTGTCAGGAAATACTCTAATCATTGAAGGAACGGCCGGACAGCGGGTGATCAACGGTTCAATCCGTGTCAATGGTTCCAAAAATGACGCCGTCCAGGCGATTGCCGCGGCGTTACTTTTCCGTGACGGACTGGCATTGGCGAACTTGCCGGATATTGACGATGTCGGAAAGATGTTGGCGCTCCTTGAAGATCTTGGCGCCCGTATCGAGCGTCGCGGCCGCCGAGCGATGATCGTCGCCCCAAAGCGACTGTCAAGGTTTAACCTTGACAGTGCCATCGCCGAGAAAATTCGAGCGTCAATTCTTTTGACCGGCCCCTTGCTCGCCCGCTATGGCTCGGTAACTTTTCCTCATCCGGGTGGTTGTGTCATTGGTGACCGGCCGATTGATTTTTTTCTCTCCGGTTTTAGCCAGATGGGAGCGAGCGTCCGCCGGCGCCGCGGAAGTCATGTTGTCAGCGCGCCTCGCCGCGGTCTCCGCGGCGCAACCATTTTTTTCAAAAATCAAAGCGTGACCGCGACCGAAACTTTTCTGCTGGCGGCGGTGCTCGCCCGCGGCCGGACCATCCTCAAAAATTGCGCCTTGGAGCCGGAGATTGGGAATCTCGGGCGTTTTCTCCGGCGCGCCGGCGCCAGAATCTCTGGTTTGGGTACGTCGACCGTAACCATCAATGGTCGAGGATTACTGACTGCCGATCGGCCATACCAAGTTCTGCCTGACCGGATTGAGGCCGGCAGTTTCGCCATTCTCGGGGCCCTCTTGGCGAAAGAACTCCGGATTACTCATTGCCGACCCCAACATCTTGAGGCGCTTCTTAATCTCTTGATTGAACTCGGGGTGGGGGTCAAAAGTCATCGCCGGACGATCATAATTTCGGCACCGCGATCGGGACTCGGCGCGGTAAAAGTTAAAACTCACGAGTACCCGGGTTTCCCGACCGATCTCCAGGCGCCCTTGGCGGTTTTGCTTACTCAAGCGCCCGGCGCGAGTACCATTTTGGAAACGATTTTTGACGGTCGTCTTAATTACGCTAAAACTTTAATCAGCATGGGGGCGAAAATTAAGATTTTTGATCCGCATCGCCTGGCGATTGTCGGCCCGGCACCTCTTTACGGCCGAAAAGTGACGAGTCCTGATCTCCGAGCCGGACTGGCCTATATCTTAGCCGGTTTAGTTGCCAAGGGCCGGACGGTTGTCCATAATGTCCATTATATTGATCGAGGATATGAACTAATTGATGAGCGCCTCGGGGCCTTGGGCTTGGCGCTTAAACGTTTCTAAAATATGTCTTTATTCATTAGAAAATTAGGTATTGATCTCGGTACCGCCAATACTTTAGTTTATGTCCCAGGCCGGGGAATTGTGCTTAATGAGCCGTCGGTGGTGGCTATTTCCCAGTTTGACCGGCGGGTGCTGGCGGTCGGGGCCGAGGCCAAAATTATGATCGGTAAAACACCGGAGAGTATCAACGCTTACCGGCCAATGAAGGACGGGGTGATCGCCGACTATCGGGTGACCGAGATCATGCTTCGTTATTACATCGGTAAGGCCCTCGGCCGTTTTAATATCTGGAAGCCGGATGTGATGATTTCGGTGCCGGCCGCGGTTTCTTCCACCGAGCGCCGAGCCGTCATTGAGGCGGCGGTTAAAGCCGGCGCGAAAAACGCTTATGTCGTTAAGGAACCGATCCTCGCGGCCATCGGCGCCGGCGTGCCGATCCACGAGGCGCGCGGACACATCATCGTTGATATCGGCGGCGGCACCACCGATGTCGCCGTCATCTCCTTGGGCGGTATCGTCGTCTCAACCTCGGTTAAATGCGCCGGCAATCGGATCGATCAGGCCATTATTGATCACATCAAAAAAACTTTTAATCTGAGCATTGGCGACAAAACCGCCGAAGAAGTGAAGATTGCCATCGGCTCGGCGGTGCCGGTCGAGGAGGAGATGGTCTATACGATTAAAGGCCGCGATTTAATGACCGGCTTGCCGCGTTTTGCCGAGATTAAGACCAACGAGATCGTTCGGGCCATTGATCGGGAATTGAAGGAGATCATTTCGGCGATCAAAACGGTTTTCCAAGATACGCCGCCGGAGCTCGCGGCCGACATCATTGATCACGGCGTGATTATGACCGGCGGTTCATCGCTCTTGCGGAATATGCCGGAATTGATTTTCCGCCGGACCGGAGTTAAGGCGATTCTCGCTGACGATGCTCTCTATTGCGTCGCTAAGGGCACCGGCATTGCCCTCGATCATTTAGCCGTCTACAAGCGCTCGATTCTGGCCAAGCGCTAATCATATGCGATTGGATCATCATGCTTATCTTCTGATTGGCGATCGGCGAGAGCTCATCGCTCGAGTCAAAACGCTCGTTAAAGGATATGAGGCGACTGGCAGTGAGAGTTATTGGCTAGAGCGCGAGACATTGGGCATTGCCGACAGTCGGCAGATTATTGAAATGCAGAGCCGCAAATCGTGGACCGGGCAACGAAAGTTTTTCGTCATAGTGGCGGAGCAGATGACGTTGCCGGCTCAACAAGCCCTGCTTAAGGTTCTCGAGGAGCCGGCCGCGGGGACGCACTTTTTTCTGATTTGTTCCGACGAGCGAAATCTTTTGCCGACCCTTAAATCCCGTTGCCAGATCGTCAAAAGCCAGCCGGTAGTCGAGTCGGCGGAGGCCCGCGAGCGGGCCTGGCGCTTTTTGTCCATCAGTCCGAACGAACGGCTGAATTTTATTCGCGCCGCGATGAATGATGAAGGAGAATTTGTCGCCGGCGCCGAATTGGCCGAAACGGTTGAAATGGCTCTTCACGAACGGTTTTTGGCCTCGCCAACATTGGAACTGGTCGCCGCGCTCACGGCGACCCGCGAGGCGCGCGGTTACCTGGCGGATCGTTCGGCCTGGCCGAAATTAATTTTTGAACATCTCGCTCTGACTCTGCCGGTTTTGTGATATTATTATCATCATGGCTGACGATTTTAATCCGGTCAAAAATAAAGTGGCGGAGATTGCCAATTGGTTGCGGGCTGAATTGGCCAGTATCAGGACTGGCCGGGCGGCGCCGGCCCTGCTTGACGGCGTGATCATTAATGTTTATTCCAGCCGGACGCCACTCAAGCATCTGGCGGCGGTGACCGTGGAAGATGCGAGGACGCTCCGCGTCAGTCCTTGGGATAAAAACCAGACAAAAGATATCGGTGCCGCCGTCACGGCGGCCAATCTCGGCGTGTCGGTGGTTCCCGATGAAAGCGGCTTGCGGATCATTTTTCCGGAATTAACCGCCGAGGGGCGGCAGAGACTCGTTAAAGTGGCGCGGGCGAAACTCGAGGAGGCGCGAGTGGCGCTTCGGCAATCGCGCGACAAGTTTTGGAGCGCTATTCAAAAAGAAGAGCAGGGCGGTAAAATTTCCGAGGACGAAAAATTCCGCCGCAAAGACGAATTGCAGAAAATCATTGATCGCGGCAATGGGGAATTAGAGACTCTGACCGCCAAAAAAGAAAAGGAAATTTTGCAATAGTTTGAAGGAATAAAAAACCCCGCTCGTAATGAACGGGGCGGTGGCAAGGGTTACCCTTGCGACGACTTGCGACTTGGATTCAACACTCGGTGCGGCCGTTGCCCGAGACGCCGGTGAGGAGCTGCTTGACGCCGCTCCAGTCGGCACGGGATCGGTTCTTGACCGCGCGATAGGCGGCGACGCCGCCGGCAATGAGCCAGAGGGGCGCGGTGATAATAAAGAATACCGCCAGTCCCGGCAAGAGCCCGAGCCAGAACAATCCAATTACGAAACTGTAGCCCAGACCGACGCCCAGACCGACGACCAGACCGAAGACCAGACCGAAGACCAGACCGCCGACCAGACCGCCGACCAGACCGACGAGCAGGTCATCCTTCTTGGCACTGGTTTCAGTGCGGCGCCAGAACCGGCAGACCAGCCAGACGAACAAAGCCGCGCCGAGCATGTCCCAAGAACGGGACAGGCCAAGGGGTAAGGTGAAAATCTTGGCCGGCCGCAGAATCATGCCGTTGTCGCCGGTTCGCTCGGTCAGCCAGGTGACTGAAGTTAAAACCGGAATCTCGCCGGCCACTAGATTCCAGCCATGCCAGAACGCGCCTAGTGCCAGAGCCGCGAGGCCCATCCAAACCACCGTTACTGTCGTTCAATTCTTCTCGTTTGTTGCCACAACGTATCTCCTTTTCTGAAAAAGTGTATTTTATCATCCTGAAATCACGCGATTTCAAGGAACTTTTACCGCCTTAATTATATGCACATTTAGTATTTTTTGTCAAGTGGGCGGGAAGTGGAGAATTAGGTAAGATAAGCCCATGAAAATTGTGCTCTTGGATGATGTGGCGGCGCTGGGGCGACGGTTTGAAGTCAAGACTGTGGCCAATGGTTATGCCCGCAACGCGCTGATTCCGAAAGGATTAGTCGCGCTCGCTGACTCGGTCACGCTCCGACGAATCGAGATTCTGAAAAAGCAACACGCGCAGAGCGAGAAACAACGGCAAACCCAAGCCGCCCAATCTATCAATCAACTAGCTGGGACGATCATAAATATTGAAGTCAAAGCCAACGAACAAGGTCATCTCTTTGAAGGCATTCACGCGATGGAAATCGCGACGGCGATTAAACAAGAAACGAAGATTGATATTGATCCGAATTGGATTAAACTCGAGCGGCCGATCAAGGCAGTCGGCGATTATGATTTAACCATTGCCCATGGAGACATCAAAGGCCAAATTAAGTTTAGAGTACAGACACTTCCTTAGCCAGCCGCGTTTTGGAATTATAGAGCAGTTTTCGGCGATTGCGGAAATGGACGCGGCCGGCCTTGAGCGCGAAGATGGTATGATCAAGTCCGAGACCGACATTCTGGCCGGGGAGGTATTGCGTCCCGCGCTGACGGATGATAATCGTGCCGGGTTTAGCCAATTCGCCGTGCGCCAATTTGACCCCCAGAAATTTCGGCTGGGAGTCGCGTAAGTTCTTGGCTGTGCCGCCGGCTTTTCTATGAGCCATGATTTAGATTTAAAACCCAGTCTAAACCCTCGGTGGGAGAAAATCAAGTCCTGGCTCGGACCGATCAATTTCTTTTTACTGGCAGTCTTGAGTTTCGGTCTTGGCCGCTTGTCGAAGATAGACGAGGCAAGGGAGCCGGTCAGGATCGAATCAGCCGATCTGAAGGCCCAAGTCGCCGGGTCAGAACTGCCAGAAATTAAAACCAGCGGGCAATTGGTTGGCTCAAAAAACGGCGACAAGTACCATTACCCTTGGTGCGCCGGCGCGGCGCGAATTAAAGAAGAAAATAAAATCTGGTTTCAAAACATTGAGGAGGCCGAAAGGGCAGGGTACACGCCGGCCGCCAATTGCCCGGGCTTGTAAAATACTATACTATATGATGTCGCACATTATATCTTTTTATCAGATAGGTTACGCGACATTTCTTTTATTGGCACAAAAATTCTTAAACTGATTAAGGGTCATCACCTTTTGATATGGCAAAAGAGGTTTCTTTTTATTTCTTAACAATTGGTTTATATCTACCTCAGTAATATCTCTATTCATCATTAAAAATATTACCGGGTACTCCAGCATCATGTTATTACTGTACATCCTTAATTTACTATTCAGACAACCGACTAAATTCCTCCTATCTTTGGGGTAAAAAACATCGACGGAAAAAGTTCCTTTCTGATGATAGATAAAAAAATCCGTTCTAGTCCTTCGATCATCGGTGAAAAAATATTCACGATGGACGGCCATTTTGCCGAATCTATCAACTAAGTAATGATAAATCTCTTGTTCTAAACTATGGGCGCGAGCACTTATTTGTTTCGCCCGATTTGAGCTATATTCGCCCTTGGTAAAATCTCTAGGCCCAGTCAGCTTAAGTTGAGTCCGAAGGGCAGGCAATCCACCGGTGAATCGACGTTGGATTTGCCGGCTACTGGGTAAATAGGCACAAAAATCAATTTCGTTCGCTGTCGGATACCGCCGGTGCTCTTTCTGAAATCTTTCAAATCCGCTTCTTATATTATCAAGTGTCCATTTCAGTTGTTTTGACATCACTAGTTATCTTACCAGCAAGATAAATGTCGTACAACATACATAACTCTAGCTCCAGCATTTTCGGCTCCAGACCCAGGGCGCCCGACCGTAAGCGCTCATCAGCCAAACAGCGTACTCAATATTGCCGGCGGCGGTATAAATATCGAAATTCAACTCGCGGCTTTTCTCTAAATGATATTGCTCGTTGATTTGGAAGACACCGACATCGCGCCGATTAGATTTGCCGCGCAGAACCTCGCCGGTTTTGTCGTCATATTGCCGGAACTGACTTTCACAGCGCGCGATCGCCAAAGCCAATCTCGAGTCAACCCCGTATTCGCGGCTTTTTAATTCAATTAATTCCGGCACCGTCGGTTTCGGCGCACTATCAAGCACTAAAATGTTAGTCTCGGTTTGAGCGAGGCCTATAACATTAATAGCCAGCCGGCTATTATCGTTTGGTGCGGTCATAGTCGGGGCGGAAGTCACCGACGTAGCTGTCAGTTGAGCCGCGGCCAAAAGACCGGCGATACCGATTCGAGTTAAAGTATAAATGGTGTAAAAAACTAGACAATTTCTTGTCTAGTTTGTCAAATATAGCTTAATAATTATTATTGCGTTACCCCGTTTCTATCTTAGCATACTGTCAAACCATTGTCGAGCGATACTCCACCAATCCCCGATAAGTGCCCGCAGGTCAATTTTGTAGTAAGTGAGAATCGCCACGATGATAACGACCAACAAAAGAGTTTTAATGAATCCACCTTGCGGCATGTTATAAGTATAACATAGGGTCCAAATAAGCCTCGAGATCGGCCAAGGGCAGAGTGACTTTAACACCCGAGCAGGAACGAAAAGCGTATTCATCAATTCGGAGACCTTGCGTGGCGTAGACGGTAAAATGTAGATGGGGGCCGGTGGAATAGCCGGTCTGGCCGCTGTAGCCGATAATTTCTCCAATCGCTGTCGCCTGCCCCTTGGCGGCCTTGACGAGTGATAAATGAGCATACAAAGTGCTTAAGCCGTTGCCGTGATCAATCAAGATCCATTTGCCGTAAGAAGCTCCGCGGCAGACTAGATCGGTGTCCCCAGTGCCAGTGATAGTACCTGATTCGGCGGCCAGAACCGGCGTGCCGGTGCCGGCTCTAAGATCAATGCCATTATGCGTGCCGGAAGCATAAAGCCGTTTGGCATCAACCGTTTTGCCAAACTGCTGGGTGACATAAACACTGGCGAGCGGCCATCTAAGCACTCCCCGACCGGCCGCCGGTAATTTTCCTAGGTCGACGGCAATCCGCAGTTGGGATTCGAGCTGGAACAATTCTTGTTCAAAATCTTTTTTGCGGGCAACAGTATCAACCAGCAATTTTTTGTAATTCGCTTCCTTATTTTTAGTTTGATTGAGCAAACGATCTTTCTCTAGCTGATTATCTTTGGCGATTTGCCGCTGATCAGCCAAACGCTCCTTGAGAACGGACAGTCGAGCGCGTTCCGTCTCGGTGGCCGCCTTTGTGGTTTCCAGATCTTTTTTGAGCTCGGCCACCGCGTCAATGTCTTGTTCTAGATGACGTTGGAAGGCCGCCAGGGCGGCGAGCTCGGTCCAAGCGTCGGACAGATGATCATAACCGAGCATCAATTCAAGGAACGACTGACTCTGGAGTTGCCGCCATTGCCGCAGACTTTCTTCCACGGCCGCCCGTCGGCGATTGAGCGTCAAGTTTTTGTCGCTGATCGCTAGCGCCAATTCCTCAATCGTCAGATCAGTTTTGCCGATTTGCCGTTCGGTCAATTTAATATCAGCCGCCAGTTTCTGACGAGTCAGTTCAAGACGCTCGATTTCGTTCCGCAAATTTTTACTCGTCTTCTCTACGGTCCGCAGTTCTTTCTGGTAAGATTCAATCTGGGTTTCCAGTTTTTTGATTTCAACGCTATGGTCCTCGATCCGACTGCGAATTTCCTCTACGGTCGCCCCTCGACTACGCTCGGGGTAAACGCCCCACCCGATTAAAGAGACTAGCAACCAAAAAATAGAAAAACTAATCCAGATGCTGCGCATAATCGAGCCGCGCCAAAGTTTCGCTTTGACCCAAGATAGCCGCCACGATAAAAGGATCGGCCGACTTTTCTCGTCCGGTCAAGGCGGCGCGGAAAGGCCAAAGCACTTCTCCCCGACCGGCCTCATCGGCGTACGGCATGATCGCGGTCTTAAGACGATCAGCCCGCCAGTCGCTTGGGGGGATTGCTTCGACTAAGGCTCGAAGTTTGGAAAAATATTTTTGATTTCGGAGTAAGGTTTTGTCGTAGGTCGGGCGGCGGAAAAAATAAGCCAATTCCCCATTCTCCCCGACTAACGATGGCAGATCAGCGAGAGTTGCCAACCGTTCTCTGATTAGCGGCAGGATTTTTTTGGCCACCGTTTGATCCAGACCAGTCGGCAGATATTCGATAAATATTTCATCCGGACACTGTTTAAGATATTCGCGATTGAGCCAATTAAGCTTATTGAGATTGAAGACGGCGCCAGACGGCTGCACTCGATCGAGCGAGAAACGTTCGGTTAGATCAGCCAGTGAAAAAATCTCCTCGGCCGTACCAGGATTCCACCCGAGTAGAGCCAAATAATTAACCAGAGCCGCCGTCAGGTAGCCACGTTCCCGATATTCGATAACGGATACGGCGCCATGTCTTTTAGAAAGTTTCGATCGATTCGATGCCAGAATAAGCGGCAGATGGGCGTAAGTAGGCCGCGGCGCGCCGAGCGCCTCTTGAATTAGAATTTGCCGCGACGTATTCGAGATATGATCCTCGCCGCGAATGACATGAGTTACTTCCATTTCCCAATCATCAACCACCACGGCTAAGTGATAAAGCGGTTCGCTTAGACTCTTGGCAATGACGAAGTCGCCGAGTTCGCTGGTGTTAAAAGTGATCTCGCCCCGGATTAAATCCGTAAAGGTCACCGGCCGTCCGGGATTGCGTAAACGAATGACGGTTTCGCCAGGAGCCGAGAGAGCCGCGCCGGAGGCGAGCAGATTGGCCAAATGTTTTTTGTAAATTTCGCCGCGCTCGGATTGACGGTAAATCTGATCGTAATCAAGTCCAAGCCAGGCTAAGCTATCAAAAATGTTTTTTTCAAACTCCGGCCGCGAGCGCGCTCGGTCGGTGTCTTCAATCCGCAACAAAAACCGGCCGCCGGTTTTTCGGGCAAACAGGTAATTAAAGAGCGCCGTCCTGGCACTCCCCAAGTGCAAGGGACCAGTCGGACTCGGCGCGAAACGAACCACGACTCTAGATCTCATGGCTCAAGGCGATATTGATAAGCTCTCCGGCAATCAGGCGCGCCGCCTGCGGTTTAGCGAATCGTTTGGCGGCGACGCGCATCGCTCCTAGTAATTTTGGGTTGCTGATCAAACGATCAATTTCCGATACCAGGATCGTTGGCAGTAGATTATTTTGTTCAATCACGATGGCTCCGCCCGTCCGCGCGTAGGTGAAAGCGTTACTGCGCTGGTCGTGACTGACAGTTTCCGGTATTGGTATCAAAATCGCCGGAATCCCCCACTGAGCCAGCTCAAAGATAATGGAGCCGGCGCGGGACACCGCGAGCGTGGCCGCGCCGGCGGTCATCCGCAAAGCCGAACTGTCGAGATAATCAAACAGTTTGTAGCGGGTCGCGTGTTCATTTTTTTCCAGCACGATCCGTACCCGTTTTCCTACGGCGTCCAGATTGGCCGTGCCGGTCTGATGAATAACGTTGTACTTTTTAACCAATTCCGGCAAAGCGTCTACCACTACTTCATTGACGGCGGCCGCGCCCTGCGAACCGCCGGTAACGAAGATTACCGGCAGATTAGGTTCTAACCCCAGGAATTCTCTCGCCCCTTCGGTCAGCGGATAGTGAAGCAGATTTCTGATTGGATTGCCGGTGACGGCGATCACCGCTTGCCGTTTGGGTTCGAACGCGCTCGCCGCCGCGGCGTAAGAGAGAGCGATGCGGGCGGCAAACTTTCCGGCCCAGAGATTGGTCCGCCCGGGACGAGAATCTGACTCGTGAATCACTATTGGTATGCCGAGCACCCGAGCGGCCAGGACCGTCGGCAGGCTGACATATCCGCCCTTGCTGAAAACGACATCCGGGTAAATCAAATAAAGTTGAATCAAGGACTTGGCTATCCCCCAACTGATCTTAAATAGATCAAAAAAATTCAGCAGTGAAAAATAGCGCCGCCACTTGCCCGAGCGAATGCGCACAAACTCAATGTTGTTTTCGAATAGAGCTCTCTCGTCATAAGGCGCGTTAGAAAAAAAATAAAGTCTGACATTAACTAACTTGCGTTCCCGCACGACGGTGTTTATTTCTTCGGCGATCGCGATAATCGGGTAGAAGTGGCCGCCCGTGCCGCCGCCGGTAAAAACGATTTTCATATTGAGGATTTAGAATGGTGTCTGGAAACATTAAGAATAATACCACAGCCGATCAAAGAGAACAGAAGTGAACTGCCGCCGTGACTAATAAAGGCGAGAGGTATGCCGGTCAAAGGTAGGAGTCCGAGCATGGAAGCGATATTGACGAAAGCGCTAGTCGAGATTAAAACGACGATGCCGGTTACGAGTCCTCGACCGAAGCGGTCAGTGGTGCGGCGCGCGAGGGAAAGTCCCCAAACCGCAAAAGCGACAAAAATCCCGATAATGAACAGTCCGCCGATTAAACCGAATTCCTCACCGGCGACGGCGAAAATCGAATCACCGATCGGTTCCGGCAGATAATGGAATTTTTGGATACTGCGTCCAAACCCGCGGCCCCAGAGTCCGCCGGAGCCGATAGCAATCAGTGATTGATTGATTTGGTATGACGAAGTCAGGAGATTTTCGGTCGGGTTGAGGAAAGTCAAAAAGCGCTCGCGGGCATAGGGCTTGACGGCGATAACGGAACCGAACACCGTCAGAGTCAAAAACAGAATTATAAATAAATGACGCCAGGGGCCGCCGGCGACGAAGAACATCACCATCGCCGCCGCGATGAGGATAAAGAAGGTTCCGAGATCTGGCTCGGCAATGAGGGTGACGCCAGTCACGCCGACGATAAGAAAGAAAGGCAGTAATCCGTATTGCCAATTGCCCGACTGGACCTTTGTCCGCGAGAACCAAGCCGCCAAGTAAATAATTAAGGCGAGCTTCAACAGCTCCGAAGGCTGGAAAGTTCGCGAGCCGATTGAAATCCAGCGTTGCGCCCCGCCGGAGGCAAAACCGAGGCTAGGAACGAAAACTAACAAACTGACAGCGAGCGCGATGATAAAAAGCGGCAAAGCCAAACGCCGGAGATGGCGATAATCGAAATGACTGACGGCAATCATTGCCGCTAAGGAGACGGCGAGGATAAGTAGTTGATTGAGGACAATACGGCTGTAATTGGCACCGTCGCGATTCAGCAAACCGAGGGAGGCCGAAGAAAAAATAAAAAAACCGATTAAGGTGACGGCCAAAATGAAAAAAAAGAAGCGGCGGTTGCTTGGTCGGCGGCGCATGGTAATATGCAATGATAACATGCCCGGCTCGTACTTGACAAAAAATATCTATAGTTGGTTACATTAACCACCGATAAGAGTGATAATCATGCCGATCACGGCGGCGATGACGCCGATCACCCAATAGCGCATGACCACTTTGGCTGGCGGCCACCCGCGCGCCTCGAAATGATGATGAAGCGGCGCGACGAGAAAAATCTTCTTGCCATGACGGAACTTTTTAGAACCTAACTGGATAATATTGCTGGCGACGGTCGCGAATAACGGTAAAGCAACCAGCGGTAAAACGACCACTGATTTGGTCAGAAAAGCCAAAATCGTCAAGGTCGTGGTTAAGCTGAGAATACCGGTTTCAGACATATAGAATCTCGCCGGGGGGATATTAAACCACAGAAAGGCCAAAATACTGCCGGCGACCACCGCCGAGAACGCCGCCAGATCAATTTGATTTTGGAAAAAAGCGATGCCGGCATAGGCGCCGAAAATGATCGCCATCACGCCGCCGGCCAGCCCATCGAGCCCGTCGATGACACTGCTGGAAAATAAAACGATCATTACCGCCACAAAGAACGGGATGATTAGCCAACCGATTGTCAGTTCGCCCCAGAATGGGATATTAATCGCTGAGAGGCCGAGTTTGTAATAGAACCACCAGGCGCCGACTAGACCGAGCAGAGTGACTAGGGTCAGCCGTTTCCTAAAAGATAAACCGCTACCGCCCCCGGCTGATTTCCAGCCTCTAATTTCCAAAATGTCGTCAATTAAACCAACGATCGCTCCGAAAATCAAAGTAAAAAGCGGCAGCCAGGTTTGATTACGGCTTAGAAAATTAAGTTTGAGCAGGAGCGGCGTGGGCCAAAATCGAGCTGACAACCAGAAGCCAAGAATTGTCAGAGTCGTGCTGATCCAAATAATGATGCCGCCTAGCCGCGGCGTCCCAACCTCTCGCTCTTTGTGGAGTTGGTTGAAAATTGGCGTTGCGCGTCCGTCCGGCGCGATTTTACCGGCCTGTCTTTTCCACAGACGATATTTATAAAGATAGTAGGTTAGAACCGGAGTAATGGTTAAACCGATGAAGAAAGCAATGGTGCTGGGCGCGAAAACTTTTAAAATTTTGATGATCTCGGTGGTCATAGAAAATACTGGATGGTTGCCCGCCAAATTTTCTTCAGATCTTGAAAGCGACCCTGCTCGCTTGATCCGAGCACCACGATGATGATCGGTTGATTTAAACCTCGATCAAAAACCACCGCTAAACTGCCGCCGGCGGCATCCGTGTAGCCGGTTTTCGAGGCCACGAGCCCGGGAATTTCTCCGGCGACGGTGTTAGTGTTTGAAAGGTGGTAACGAATGCCATCAACGGCGGCTGGATCAAATTTCGACAAGCTGGTGGCGGCCAGCAATGCTGGTTTTGTCGTCAGAACTTGCGCGAAGAGATGAGCGACATCGCGCGCCGTGCTGATGCCGCTCGGCTGACCATTGCTTAAATCCAGCCCGGTAGTGTTATCAAATCGTGTCGCCTCGAGACCAAGCTCGCGGGCGAGAGCATTCATCCGATCGACTAAGGGCCGAGCTGTTGCCTCTTCGGCGGCGCGGGCGAGCGCCGCCGCGGCGGCATTAGACGAAGAAACTAGAATATAATCAACGAGCGTCGGCAAACGCCAGGCCCGGCCGATAAAATTAATAGTGGTGGCCGGCGGCAGAGCCTCGGTGGCGGTCAGAGCTGTCATTACCTTAACCAGCGAGGCAATCGGTAACTGAGCGTCGGGATTTTTGGCAAACAGAATTTGTTTTTGATTCAGATCATAAACCAACGCCGAAACCGCTTCAACCGTCAAAGCAGAGAAAGAGTTTGGTTTCGGCGAAGAATTTTTTACTGCCGACGGCGGGACTCCCCGACCGAAGTCCATCAAGGCCAAGAACAAAAAAAATAAAGCCGCCAGACCGGCTAACCATTGATAGCGGCTACTGATTGGTTTGAAGGAAATCATTGATTTGTTTTCTGATCGTTTCGTATTCCGGCAATTCGTCGAGCCGGACGAGGCCAAGGAGAGACATTAATTCAAAAGTCGGCTGGTAAAGCACGCTCCGAGCGTCATGAGGGTTGGCCGTCTTTTCCACCAAACCGCGGATCAGCAGATGCCGCAGAGTGAAACTGGAATTGACCCCGCGGAGGTAATCAATTTCCGATTTGGCCACCGGGCCGCGATAAAGAACGATCGTTAAGGTCTCGAGTCCGGCTCGGCCTAGGTCAGCGGACAATTCTTCTTTAGCCAGACGCTCCAATAATTCTCCGAGCTCGGGTGCGGTGCCGAGCGTCACTTGGTCGTTTTTCACCACGAGCCGGACGCCGCGGCCCGAGAGCTTGCCAGCCAAATTCTCGAGTCCGGATTGAATTATCGGTTCGTTCACCGCTAAGGTTTCAGCCAGTTTTTTGACACTTTGCGGTTCGGCCTTCCAAAAAAGCAACGCTTCCAGTTTTTCCTCCAAGTCTAATGTCATTGGCAGATTATAGACAAAATGCCGGATAAAAAAAAGCTTCTTAGTAACGCGGTATCCCGGTATTCGTAGTTTCGATCTTAATCTCGTCGAAATGATCCTCCTGTTCGACTTCCACCAGGCCTTGCTTACAGAGTTCCAGTAAGGCCAGAAAGCCGACAATGATGTTGATTTTTTCTTCTCGCCAGCTGGCGGATTGACTCTTGATAAAATCGCTGAAATTTATTCGGAGAGCCGTTTGGACTCGACTGGCCAAATCTTTAATCATTTCTTCTAAACTAATGATCTTTTTAACCGCGGCGCGCGGCAGGGAGGCGGCGCTGGCCGGCAGGGCCGCGAGCAGATTTTTCATTGATGTTAGCAGGTTGGGCATCGTTAGCTCGGCGCTAGGCGAGAAAATGATCGTTTCGGCCCGCCGGGATGGCGGAAAGAAGATTGGCTGTTTGCCGAATTGAGCGCTAATCGTCAAGGCCGTCTGGCGGATCACTTGGTAGAGTTTGAGACGGCGTTCCAGTTCATTGATATCGCCGCTTTCTAATTCGCTCGGCGCCAATGACGGCAGAAGGGAAATTGACTTAATCAGCATCAAGGTCGAAGCAACCACCAAAAATTCCGCCAGCATCGCTATCGTCGGCGGTTCGCGTTTTTTGACATAATTTAAAAAGTCATCGGCCACTTGCGCCAACGACACCCGGCTGATGGGCAATTGCCGTTTCTCAACCAGTTCCAAAAGTAGCGGCAAGGGCCCTTCAAATTCCCCCACTTGCACCGCAAATTGTTCGGTCATAATCTAATTTTAGGCGTCGGAGCGTTCATCATCAAATCGCGGCCTTCGCCGGTTTTCGGAAAGGCGATAACTTCGCGAATGTTCGGTTCATCCGCTAAAATGCTTGCCAGTCGATCGAGCCCCCAGGCGATCCCGCCGTGCGGGGGCGCGCCCGAAGCCAGAGCCTTCAGCATGTGACCGAAATTTTCTTCAATCGCTTTATCTCTATGGCCCAAGATTTTAAACACCGCGCGCAAAGCTTCCGGCCGATGATTGCGAATACTGCCGCCGCCGATCTCCAAACCGTTGAGAATGATATCGTATTGATCAGCAATAATCTCATTGACTTTTTCCCCTTTCAGCAATTGTTCCAGATGATCCGGTTTGGGTGCGGAGAACGGATTGTGAGTAAAAGTCAGTTGGTCGCCTTCTCCCCGTTCGAAAAACGGAAAATCGACAACCCAGCAAAACGCCAACAGATTTTTGTTGTTTTTGTCAGGTCGTAAATCTGGCCGATCAGTGCCGTATTTCTTTATCGCTTCGCGATAAGTCAGGCGCGGGAAAGGAATTTGTAAAATCTTTTTTTTCGGCGATAATTCTTGAACCAAAGCAATGAGCAATTCTTCATTCAACATCATGACCTCATCCTGCTCGACGAACGCCATTTCCAAATCAAGCTGAGTGAATTCCGGCTGGCGGTCGCCGCGCGTATCTTCATCGCGGAAACAGCGCGCAATCTGGAAATATTTTTCCACGCCGGCCGCCATCAAGAGTTGTTTATACTGCTGAGGCGATTGCGGCAAAGCGTAAAATTGCCCGGGTTGGAGTCGCGAGGGCACCAAATAATCCCGCGCGCCCTCGGGCGTGGATTTAGAAAGGATCGGCGTTTCCACTTCAATGAATCCCCGTTCCGACAAATAATCGCGGATAAATTTAATCAGTTGGTGCCGAAAATGCAGATTTTTCTGCAGCCGCGGCCGGCGAAGATCAAGATAGCGATGTTTGAGTCGGACTTCTTCGTCAATCTCATAACCAACACTAGTGAGATCAAATGGCGGCGTCATAGCTTCATTCAAAATCTCGATTGATTTTACCTCGATTTCAATGTCGCCATTCATGATTTCCGGGTTAACCATTTTTTCCGGCCGTTTATTAACTTTACCCTTGATTTCAATCACCCACTCCGGCCTCAGTTTCTCAGCTATCTCGTGGACTGAGTTTACCCCGCCAACGGCGGGGCCTGAACCAACCACCATCTGCACCTTGCCAGATGCGTCGCGCAAATCCAAAAAAATTAATTTGCCGTGATCCCGCCGGCTATCCACCCACCCGGCAAGCTTTACCGTCTCCCCCACCTTGCCCGGCAAATCTTTAATCGAGACTCGCTTGGTCATAATTAATCAAGTTTAACACGCTGCCGGCGGACAAAGAAATTAATTTACCCCGATCAATTCTCGGACTCTGACCATTTTCGCGCTGGCCCTGGCTCGCGCACGCTGACCGCCCTGACGCAAAACTTCCATCACCCGGGCGCGATCATCAGCGATTAGCTCTCGTTTGGCGCGCAAGGGCGCAAGATAGGTGTTCAGATTGTTAAATAAAATCTCTTTTGATTCGCGGTAGCCAATCTCGCCTTGCACATATCGGCGTTTCAGTTCCGGCAAATCCTGCTCGGAGAAAAGTTTGTGCAGGGAAAACACATTGCACTCTTCGGGATTTTTCGGTTCTTTCTCCTTTTTCGAATCCGTCTTAATGCTCATAATTAACTGTTTTAATTCGCGCTCCGGCGCAAAAAGCGGGATCGTGTTACGATAACTTTTAGACATTTTTTGACCGTCAAGACCGATCACGGTTTTCACTTGATCCAGAATCAGCGCCTCCGGCAATTTGAAAATTTCACCAAAAGTTCGATTGAATTTCTCGGCTGTGTCGCGCGTAATTTCGACATGTTGTTTTTGATCTTGGCCCACCGGCACAACATCGGCATCATAAAGCAGAATGTCGGCGGCCATGAGCAAAGGATAAGTGAAGATTCCGACATTCACCTCTTTATTCTTCGCCAACGCGTCTTTGTAGGCGTGAGCGCGGGCGAGGTATGGCATGGTCGTTAGGCAGTTGAAGATCCAGGCCAGTTCCGTATGCTCCGGCACATTAGATTGTTTAAAAATTACGGTTTTATCCGGATCAAGCCCGATCGCCAGATAATCAATCGCCACATCCAGAATATCCTGACGTAGTTGAGTAACGTCTTGAGTGCTGGTCAAAGCATGATAATCAGCAATCATGATAAACGACTCGTATTCGTTTTGAAGATTGACAAATTGCTTCATTGCCCCGAAATAATTGCCGATGTGCGGCCGACCAGTCGGCTTGACGCCGGAAAGAAGAATTTTTCCTGAAACTGACATTCTGATTATGATAACACATAAAATTTTCTCTCCTTGTTGACAAAAAAGTGCTTTTTTGATAACATTATAGATAGTCGCTTAACCATTGTGGTTAAGCCATGTTTTAGTCCTTTGTCAAAAGGAGACAAAAGATGAAGTGGAAGAAAACATTGGGAGCGGCGGTAATTGGTGCGGTGGTCGGAATCATCGGGACGGCCAAGGCCAGCCCGGTGGTGGATGCGCCGCCGGGTGGTGGAGGCGGGGGTCAGTCGTTCAACATCAGCGAGTCGAGTAGCTTCGTGAACAACTCGTCGACGCAAGGACAAGCCCAAGGGAGTTTCGATGGTTATTTCGTGGCCACCGATGTGCAATCGTCGTTGTCGATTTGGCTACGGCCAGATCCACAACCGGGGAATCTTGGACAGTTTTATTTCTCAACGCACGCCAACGGATTCATCCCCGAACCCGGCCAAGATTTGACCCAGTTTCTCAACAGTCAGCTGAATACCAATGGTTCTCTGCGCGTCAATCAGGTGACCACGGAGCCGAGTCCGGACGGGAGTTACGTCAGTTACTTCTTCAACCCGGAATTCCAGCTCTGGGGCAACGGCAATGCGAGGTTATATCAGTTCTCTGACAGCCCGCCCTTTGGTAATTTCTGGAGTAACCTGTCCGTTGACGGTGGGATGGTCACCAACACTTCGACCGACATTGAACGTAATCTCTGGGCCGGTGAAGGTGAACCGCCACCGTGGTTGAGCGATCTCCAACTCAACTTCTACGCGAGCGGGCCGATCACGGCCGGAAATTTCACGGTCGTCCCCGAGCCGGCATCACTTGTCCTTCTTGGCGCGGGTGCGGTGGCACTAGTTGAACGTAAGCGACGTCTCGCGCCGCCCCGACTCTGTAAGATCGGTTAAACAACCGGTTGAAAAACCCCGCCGC
>Ga0209541_10003706_pt1 | contig 27795 bp, 33 predicted proteins | sample RifCSPlowO2_01_FD_184027 | JGI IMG/M metagenome (GOLD analysis project Ga0209541, IMG submission 184027) | Groundwater microbial communities from Rifle, Colorado - Rifle CSP2_plank lowO2_0.1 (SPAdes) (version 2) | ecosystem: Environmental > Aquatic > Deep subsurface > Groundwater | place... | reverse complement strand
TTCATACAACGAAGTAAAACGTCTCCCCTTAAAGGTTTTTCTGAGCACTACAAAAAGGTAACATGGATATTCAAGCCTGTAAATCAGCTAAACAAGTACCGAAAAACGTAATTATTATAACATCGTAAGGCAATGCTCTACTGGAATGAAGCCCGTTCAACAGAAATAATGTAAAATGAAAAAAAATAGCAATAAAACTAAGTTGTCATCAGAACAGAGCGAAGAACTACTCAGAGCATTGAAAGCCCGTTTTGAGAAAAACATGAACCGCCATAACGGTCTTGAATGGGCTAAAGTACAAACAAAGCTGGAAGCTCATACTGAAAAACTGTGGTCACTCAATGAAATGGAAAGAACTGGCGGTGAACCGGATGTTGTTGGTCATGATAAAAAGACGGGCGAATACATTTTTTATGATTGTTCAGCGGAAAGTCCCCAAGGTCGCAGAAATGTTTGTTACGACCGTGAAGCGCAGGATGCAAGGAAATCATTTAAACCAAAAGATAACGCTATTGATATGACAGCTGCCATGGGTATTGTGCTTTTAACGGAAGAACAATATCGAGAATTGCAGAAACTTGGAAATTTCGATACGAAAACGTCGAGCTGGGTGAAAACTCCTTCTGATATGAGAAAACTCGGCGGCGCCCTCTTTGCTGACCGCCGCTACAACAGTGTCTTCGTGTATCACAACAGTGCGCCCTCTTACTATAGCGTTAGGGCGTTCCGTGGCTCGCTCAGGGTCTAAATTCATGTAAAAAAAATAGTAAATCAATACAACTCAATCTGCGGTTCTTTTGTTTTCACAGGCAATACATCATCAGTATCTTTCACATCAAACATACCCATCAGATTATTCGCAGGCGTGCTTGTGTCAAAAACATTTGAAACCTTCTGCGTTGGTTGAAGAATTCCCGACAACAATTCAATCACTTTTCTGATATCTTCCTGACTATCATGCTTGGTATCAATCATTATTTTCATTTTTGTGTCAAAAACAACTGTTTTTGAGCATGCTCAGAAATCAGCATCTTATTCCCTCCAAATTTGTTTATTTCTGACATTTGAGTTTGTCTCTGATAGATTTCAACGCATCTTCAACATCTTTTTCAGAAACCGCGCCCGTTCTCGTCTGCGGCGTCGCGTGCTTCTTTGCACGGGCACTCGATAACATCAGTTCTACAAAGTCAGTTGCCATCAAAAAACTAAATTTTATTCTTATTTAAACCTTTCTTGTTCATCCGCCACGCATACCATATTGTATACATAATATGCAAGCTCACCAATACAATGCCTCCCATGGCAGTATATTTCATTACGTTAAGTATATCCATAGACCAAGTACACCTAAGTATTTTCAGAAAAATTTAAATATCTTGTGCTCCACAAACCACGCATGGACATTCGTAGTATCCAACGCACCGGTGACATGCGGTACGTGTATTTGCCGACCAAATGGTGTAAAGATCAGAAAATCGACGCCAATTCTAAAGTGATGATTGAGTTGAAAGATGATGGTTCTTTATCTGTTATCCCAAAAATTCGAGAAAAAAAAGTGCACAATCTCCATCTCCGGCTTGATACCGATAATATCGACGTACTGCACAAACTCATTGTTGCGTGTTACATCAATCCCGCAGATTCTTTCGACATTGAATTGAAACAACCGCTCGACATCGTAACGCTTGCACGCCACAAGGGCTTAACCTCTCTTGAATCAGTTGAATTGGACAAAAACAAAGTCATTTGTGAGTCTGTTCCACTGGTGAGCGACCCGCAAAGTCTTCTGAGAACAAGCATCCGTAAGATAAAAAACATGCTTGTCATCATGATGAAAAGTTCACATCCTGAGCTTATTGCACGATATGAAGACGAGATAGACCGAAATCGATTATTGATAAGTAAAGCAGTCGTGAGCGCCTTAACCTATTATCATCCATCAAATCTGAAAACGATTGACTTGTATTACATCGAGCTTCTCTCGCGTTCGCTTGAAGGCATGGTTGATCATCTGATTGGCATTGAGCGGACTGAAACCGACTTTTTGACTGCAGTTGACCATGCGATTGAAGTCTTGCAGGGCATCTTCGACAATTTTGACGCGCTTGACTACCATAAAGCAATCGAATTTCTTGAATCCGTGAATGCGTTGAATGAAATTGAAGTAAAGGACGTCAAAACCTACAGGAAAAGAAGAATTAAAAAATACTTGATAAACGTCAGCGAAGTGCTTTTGGACTGGGCGATTACGAAAGAGATTGAGAAGTGAATTATTCTTTTTTCGTAAACACAGCTCCACTATCTCTTGGAGGAAAAAAGACAGTAGTTGGAGCAGAAGGAAGGCGAAAAAAATAGTTTTTTTAAAAAATAATTCTTTGGTGCAATATTTATAAATAAGAAAACTATTGCTGATGCGATGAATAAACAAGACCGCGAAGAATATTATGTTCTAACAGAAAAGCTTGATGAATTAACATGGGCATTGGAAGGGAAATGCAATGATATTGACTGCAATAAGTACATGTACAAAGAACTTCTGAGAAAGAAATACAAACCGATTTTAGAACATAATTTTTCTTGTAGAACAAAACTCAAAAGAGAGAAAGATGCAGTGATGAGGCTCTTGACGTTAAAAAAATTTAAGAAGTTTCGTTATAAAAATTGTGATATCTGCAAGAGGCAGCTTGATTCACTTGGAGAAAAATATTCCATTGTTAGTTTTACAAAGCCAATAAAGCACGATGGAAAACTATTTTATGAATGGAAAGGAATCTCTGTCCATAGAGAGTGTAGAAAAAGAGTAAAAACTCCAGAAGGCTGGACTAAATTTTGACACTACGTGCTGAACACTTTCTCATAATTCTTCCAAACTTGTGCAGCAACATCATCCTCCGAAATCTTCTTTATCTCCGCAATCTTTTTGATTGATTCAACAATAAATACCGACTCATTTCGTTTGTCTTTGAACGGCGAAAGCCACGGCGCATCTGTTTCAGTAAAAATCTGCGTCAGAGGCACAATCTCAACTAAAGTCTGGAACTGTTGCGAGCGTACAACGGACGTCGGCACAGAAAAATAAAAACCTCTATCTGCTGCTCTTTTAATAAGATTCTTGCGTGCTTCAAACGAATGTAAAACTACATAATTCAATTGTGATTTTTCTAAGAGTGCAACACATTCTTCTTCCGCGCGTCGCGTATGGACAACAATTGGTTTACCTATTTTTTCAGTCAGTTTTATTATTTTCTCAAAATTCTTTTTCTGCTGCTCGTTGTGTTTATCAGTCCAATAAAAATCCATGCCCACTTCGCCAATTGAGACAATTTCATTTTTGTGCTGGTTAAAAAACTCAAATTCAGCATCAATATCTATTTTGCCGTCGTGCCTCGCCATTCCGACTTCGTCAGGCGCTAGCCCCAGCGCATCAATAGGATAAATGCCCAGCGACGGCTTGATAATTGGATATCTTTTTGCCAATGCAATAATTTCGCGGTTGGTCGGCGGATTTGTTCCCGAACAAACCAATGCTTTGAAACCTGCTTTCTTTGCGCGGTTTATGACGTCGTCAATATCTTCTTTAAATCGTTCATGCGTCAAATGGCAATGTGTATCGACAAGGTTCATCGTGACCAAAAATAACCCCACATTTATATTTCTTTAGAACTTCACTTTAACATGACGTACCTGCTCCTGTAACTCTCTATTTTGTGGCAGCACATCCATCCCATTTATCAGCTTACCAAATTCATATTGCAGTCTGCGGAATGGCTCATGTTCAGGATTAAAAGTGTACGCCTGCTTTTTTTCTTGGTCATATACCAGTCGTACAGACCTCAAGCCTGTTGCGGTGCCTGAGAGGAACACGCACTCATAACGTGCAAGCTGGTGAAGCGGTATGTCTTCTTCTCTCATATCATACCCCATGTTATGCGCAAGTGTGATTGCAGTTTGTCTCGTTATTCCGGGCAAAACATATTGTTCCAGCGGCGGTGTGACTATTGTACGGTCCTTCATTGCAAAGAAGTTTGCGCCAGTTGCCTCTTCGATATACCGCAAGCTGTGGTTGTCCGTAAACAGAGCATCGTCAAAACCAAGAACTACTGCATCGTTCTTTGCAATTTGTCCGAGTGCATAATTTGCGCTTGCTTTTACTCGTCGCATAGGCGATTCGACACCCTGCGGATAAACAACAAGATTTAGTCCATTAGGCAGATAATCCCCCCATTCTTGTGCCATTACAATAAATAAAATATCATGCTGGCGCGGATTGACACCAAGCTTTCCATCCACATGACTTGCCCGAAAAGCCAATGGACGGAGATAAATCTCTCCTTTCTCAGGATGTAAATGCCCAGCATGTGTATTTCGCTGAACGACGCCTGCCAAAACATCGAGAACATGATTTGATGTAAAAGTCTCTGGAACAAAAATGTCTTTACTACTATCATAAGGTTTAAAAAATTCAGAAATCTCAGAAGGGAGTTCATGTTTTATTTTAGATTCTCTCAATCTGAGCGCTTCCATCGAGCGCAAAAACCGTTGAGCATTTTCTTGACCGTTAATGACTGCAAGTTCAAGTGGGCTCGCTGCAATGAATTTGTCATCTCGAATTTCAACTGCCCGTGGCTTTGCGCGAATGCCTTCAAAAACTCCGCCACCATAATGAGCTTCGTGGTCATGCGGCTGAAATGCCAGGTCATTGACCGCTACTTCTCGATGACACGCCAACAGTGACCTGAAAGCAACAATCTCTTCGATGGACGACTGAAGCTTTCCATAATCAATTCCAACAAATCCTTTCCGGCATCGTTTTGTATCGTTGCTGAACCTTTCATAGAAAATAATTGTTTTAGGTGACATACACTGCGCTTGAAATGATATTATATAAACATTGTTAGAACTTAACATATTGATTAGGGATAATGTCAACTTCAATGTGGTGCAAACTTACTTTTCTTCGTCGTGGTCGTTGGAGCAGAAGGAAGGCGAAAAAACATTTTAAAACATTTTATTTTTTTCTTCTTGGAGTAACGGCAATGACTGTGAGCCCAGACGTCGCTTTGCGTCAAGACTACCTGAGCTTACCCCTTATTTGACATTATCTCGATGATGTTCACTTCGGAAAAAGCAAGTAATCAAGTGCCTTTCCATAGCGCACAGATTCGTAGACAATTTGTCCCCGCGGTTCGGCTGTTTTAGCAATCTCAAAACTATCGGCGTTTCGTGGTCCTTGTGTGTGTCCTAATTTGCCCGCTATCTGCCTTCCTTTCTTTTTCATAAACGGTTTCTTACTTCTGAAGGAATCAACGACATCATTGAGAAATTTGTCCCCACCAGCAGTTTCTTCGTCACTTTTTGCAGCGGCAATAACAGAGCCAAAATCCGGGAGCAATTTTTGTTCCGTGAATACATCAATACAGCTTCCCGAATAGCAGGAATCATCGATAAAAAGAAACGTTGTATCCGTCAATACTTGGCCTAATTTCTCATAACCAATATCATCTCCGTTTGGAGAAAAACAGTTTGGATATCCATGTCCATGATAGACTAAAACAAAAGGACTACGCCCCCTTCTTGCTTTTTCGGCAGCATCCCAAATCTCATCGAGGATTTCCTGACTTTTACGATACGCAGCAAGCATCCTGGTAACTCTTTTTCCAAGCTTGAGCTCGTGACGGACGTAGCTTTCAAATTGCTTTATTCCTGCAAGAAACTTCTGTTCATTTCCCACAATAAGCATAACATGAGGTTGCATCCATTTTCGCGGCAGAGGAAGCTTTATAAATCTAACTTCTCGAATAGATAGGATGCAGCCCGTAAAAGATATTAAGCTTACTAAAAATACGACCATAAAACAACTGATTTCTGAGTTCAATGAATCAGGCGGCTTTGTCGCAAAAAAAGTCGCTGACGGCGCAATCATTTTCGAGAAGATGCTTGACGACAAAAAATGCATTAAATTTTTGTCATTTCCAGCTGCTATTATCGCCACTGGCTGCAGGGGCATTGTCAAAGATTTGGTGAAGAACAAGCTTGTGGATGTTATCATCACAACCTGCGGAACACTTGACCATGATTTGGCGCGCCGCTGGAAAGACTATTACCATGGCAGCTTTGATATGGACGATGCAAAATTAAGAAAAAAAGGAATCAACCGATTAGGCAATGTTCTTGTGCCAAATGACAGCTACGGCATTATACTTGAAAAAAAATTGCTTCCTATCATCGAATCAATTCATCAGAAGCAGCAGGTTCTTTCGACACGCGAATTATGCTACGAAATTGGAAAGCGTCTTGATGATGAAGATTCCATTTTGTACTGGGCAGCAAAAAACAATATTCCTGTCTTTGTTCCGGGCATTACTGATGGTTCAGTAGGCTCACAAATATGGATGTTCCGGCAGAAGCATCCTGACTTCATGATTGACGTGTTCAAAGATGAGCAGGAGCTTGCAGCGATTGTGTTTGACGCAAAAAAAACCGGTGCGTTGATGATTGGCGGCGGCATTTCAAAGCACCACACCATTTGGTGGAATCAGTTTAGGGACGGTTTGGATTACGTCGTCTACATCACTACAGCACCCGAATGGGATGGCAGCTTGTCAGGAGCGCGAGTAAAAGAAGGCATTTCTTGGGGCAAAGTCGCAGCAAACGCAAGCCACGTCACCATCGAAGGCGATGCGACGGTGTTGTTGCCGCTGGTTGTTGGGAATGTGCTATGACATCAAAAAAGTTTCTGTTCCAGTCCCAATTCTTCCAGTGAAAAAGAGCTTTTTCGGAGCGGCTCGTGGTGTTTGTCCGTTTACTGAGGAAGACAAACTCAATACATTTGATTAAGGATGCTCATATTGTTTTTTTTCCAAATTTGCGTCTTTATGACTTAAATTTTTTTAGTGAGCAGTTGCAAGAATAGTTTAAGCTTACGAGAGAATGTATCAAAATCTTTATGGAGTGGAATCAGAAGAATTCTATCTATCTCACTCTTATCAAATGTGAAGTCTTTTTTCTCGCTGAAATTCAATTTGTATTTCTCAAACTTCATAACTGCATGAACTTTCTCAATTATTTGTTTCTCAAAGTCACTGACCTCAAGCTTTTCCTTTTTCTCAATCATATAAATATCAACATAATCCCTGGCTTTTACACCTCTTCTTGTTAATATTGCTCTGACTTTCTCGATTAAGATTTCCTTAATGGTATAACATTTTAGCTTAGGAATCTTTAGTACCCATTCTGCATCCTCTGGCAATAGAAAAGCAGCATTATCATCATATTTTCCGAGGAATATATTGGTGGCAGAATTTTTTACTACAGAGTACGTCATCTCTTCTAAAAAATTAACTTGAATCTTTATGAAAGTTATTTGTGAAATGTCATCAGGTGTGTACCATAATTTGAAACTGGCTTGCTTATTGCTTCCACCAAGTTCCACATATTGAGCATTACTTTTATCTGCTTTGAAATCCAAACCTACTTTTGCTGAAACCTCAATCAGAATTTTCATTAAATAGGTTATCTTTTCTGACAATATTGTTCTTACTTGTTTTCCGCTTTTGTTGATAAACTCTCTTTGAGTGATATACGTAAAATCAAGATCTTCTGAAAATCTATAATAATCAAGGTAACACTTGATAAGGCAAGTTCCTCCCTTAAATGCGAAGTTGTCAAAGAAATGATTATGAGAGCTGAGCTCAATCAACAATCTATGAAGAATCAAATCTTTTTCAATTAAATCCCTCCTCACTATTTTTGTCCTGCTGGCAACCAGATCAATAATCTCTTTTTGAATCATACAAACATCTCTTGTATCTTTTTAGGATATTTTTTTGCATACCTCATTAATTTGGCTTTTGACATTTTTTCAATGAGCTCTTCAAATTCAGGTTTTTTATAATGCTTAAGATACAGTAAATCAATAGCAGTCTTTTCCGGGTCAGAATATTTTAAATCATTCTTTACAATACCGAAAGATAGGATTCTTGGAACCAGCTTATAAAATTTAACCTTCCTGCCAACAATTAAAATTGGACTCGCTCTAAATATTTTATCGTTAATAATGAAATCAACGACAAACGTTTCATGGGTGAGGTTGTTGAACTTTAATGCCGTTTCTAACCCAAAGTACCAGTTATTAACGTTTTTAATTTTAAGTGCCTCTTTTAAAATATCATAAAAATCCATATCGGAACTGCCTAATTTCCTTTCTTTAACAGAGTAAATGTAAAATATACCTTTGAAGATTCTTGCTAAGTGCTTATTCCTCAACAGGTATTTTACGGTTGTCAAATAATCGATAGAAAGCTTTTCACAATCCAATCTAAGCTCATGAGCTACTATAAACTTCTTATTACTTCTTTCCAGCTTTTCCACAATTAATTTTAAGCTCATATCATAAAGATACAATAGTTGTATCCTAATGATATTTATACCTTTCGCTTTATTGTACAGCTATAAATAGCTTGTTCACAATTCTTGATGTTTAAATGTTCCAGTGTATTTCGCCTTTCCTTTACATTGCTGCAGAACAAGCTGGCAGATTTTAGTGTTGGGCATTAATCTGATTGTTTGCGGTCCAGCGTTATAAATTTCTAGAACCTGCTTATTTGAAACGCCCGGAGCGATAAATGGAGCAGTGATATGGCTCATCAGCCCAATTCTCGCAAATCTTGAACGAGAATTTATCCAGCCTGCGATATTATCAGGCAACGTAATCTTTTCTTTCGTTATTCCAAGAACAAGTTCTCCGGGTTTGAACAGATAGCCATTGTTGATACTGATTTTTTTTGTTATTGACTTGTAATCTGTATTTTCGCTGACTACTTTTCTTTTCGCATGAAAAATACGGATTTCATTATCCAGAGTAAGATCAATAGAAGCAGGACCAACCGATGTTTTGTGGAATGGCTCAATCCTTATCTTTTTTGCTGCGATTGCTTTCAGAATTTCCGGTTTGGTGAGAAGCATGGGTAATTGTAAATCTCTTGTGCTTTTAAGGTTAGTGATTATAAGGACGTCTGAGGTAGTCGTTGAAGCAGAAGGAAGGCGAAAAACTTTTTTAACGTATTATTTTTTTTCTTCCTTTCGTAACGGCAGTGATTAACCAACAAAAGTCAGATAATTCACATCCTGCGTCGTATTAAACCTGTCCAACTTTTCTTTGTATCGAGCAACTTCTGCTCTCTTAGTTTCAGGCTGCTGGTCATGCCCTTCATCATCCCAGCCAACATATAGTTTCGATGTGCTTCCGCGTGCATCAACCAATTCTTTTATTCGTTTTACAGCGATAATTGCGTCCTCGATGCGTGCTCGTGGATGACTTGGAAATCTCTCAAGTATCCTCTGCGACGGATAAAACGGATGGAAGTTAATGTCGCCTTCAACGTTATGCTTCTCGTTCAGGTCGAGGACATACGCTGCTGATGCAACAGCTTCATCAATCGCTCCGTTTCCAATAACACCGGGCGGCTGGAACAAAATGTTGACATCAATGCCAATGCGTTCGTTATATTTGGCTACTTCACCATATGCGCGTTCAATTCCATGACGGCTCATCGGCTTTGCAAGGTTCTTCAGTCGCAAAACATCATTTTGTGTTTCAAGACCGAGATTGACACGAACGATTTGGTCTTGTCGAAAGCCCCTGACAAACTCTTCTATTTTTTCTTTTGTGACATAGGGTTCCCGTGAATCGAATGATATCACTTTACAGTCAAGCGAAGAAAGGTAATCAACAACACCTCTTCGTGTTTCCTGCGACATCTCTTTGTCATTTAGCGTGCTTCCAGAGTTGAATACAAGAACATGCGCTGCGTTTGGAAGTACATCTTTGAAATATTCTTCTGCAAGAAAGCGTAATCGTTCGTTATTCATGTCAGGTGTAAATTCTCCTTCTCCTAATCCGATGTCACAGTGCGTGCATAGTTCAGCTTGTGCGAATGGACATATTCCCTTGGGTGCTTCATTACCAAAGACGAGAGGGACGCGCAAGCCATATGCGTCAATGCTTGGTTTGAGCTGGATTGCTGTGTTTCTTGGTTGAGGTATCATACTTCACCTCGTGACACCAGAAAGTCGCCCATGAGCAGGTAGTCTATCTGTGTTTTAAGGAATGTGTTGATAGCATCCTGCGGGCTGCATACGATGGGTTCAGAATCATTGAAGGATGTGTTCAGCAAAACAGGAACGCCGGTCAATTTCTCAAATGCACTGATGAGCGCATGATACTTTGTGTTTGTTTCTTTCTCAACTGCTTGAATGCGTGCGGTATCATCAACATGCACAACTGCAGGAATTATTTCTTTTCTTGATGGTAGGACACGAAATGCACCCAGCATGTATTCTGACATTGAAACATTATCAACATCAAACCATTCAGATGCTTTCTCTGCTAACACACTCGGACAGAATGGTCGGAAGGGCTCGCGGTGCTTGACTTTATGGTTCAAAAGCGCCACTGCATCTTTTCTTCGCGGGTCGCACAGCAATGACCTGTTTCCAAGTGCTCGTGGTCCAAGCTCCATCGCTCCCTGAAACCATGCGACTAAATTGCCATCTGTAAGCAGACGCGCAGCTGTTTGAGGTGCATCTACTCGCGTGTACGTTAAACGATTGCTGTCCAACGCTTGTTTTATTTGTTGCTCGGTGTATACCGGACCAAGAAACGGACTTTTGAAGACATATTCTCTCGGCTTGTCAAGCAGCTGGTTCCAGATGTAATAGGCAGCACCAAGCGACGTGCCGGCATCTGATGCCGCGGGCTGGATAAAGATGTCATCAAACAATTTCTCTTCGAGCAGTTTTCCGTTTGTCACGCAGTTAAGTGCAACACCACCCGACAAGCACAGCTTTTTTGAACCTGTCTTTTCTTTCGCAGTTCGTGCAAGTTTTATGACAATCTCTTCAGTTATATTCTGCAAAGCAGCGGCAACATCTGCGTATTTCTGTGTCATGGATGTAACATCTTTGACAGGCTCAGTTCTCTTGTCGAGGCCAAACAAACTTTCCAGATTTTCAAAACTATCATTCCGAAACTGTGTAATTCTGTCATCTATGGTGAAGTGTCCATCGTTTTCTATCTGAACAAAGCGCTCAAACGCTTGTCGATAGGCAGCAGCATCACCATACGAGGCTAAACCCATCACTTTACAGGCATCATATTCAGTGAATCCCAAATATTTGCACATTTTCTCCCATAAGAATCCGAGAGAATGGGGAAATTCGATAAGCTCAAGTTTCTCAAGTTTGTTTCCTCGTCCCTTATACATCGTCGTTGTTTCAAATTCTCCAATTCCGTCGATGACGAGAACTGCTGCATCGTCAAAACGAGAGACAAAAAAAGAGCTTGCAGCATGGCAGTCATGGTGGTCAAGATAAGAAAAAGTTCCGCGAAATCCTTGCTCTCGTATTTTTGTTTCAACATTTTTATTTTTTTGAAAGAATATCTGCTCACCTTTGATTGTTCCAAAATCACCCGGAGCAATATCATAGGGATGTGTGTGTTCCTTATTTTTCTGCAGTCTTTTTTCCGGGTTAAACGAATATCCAACATGCTCGACATCTGCCAGTGTAATCCCTGCTTTTTTCAGACAGAAGTCAATAGCATTGAGGGGCAGTTCATCAGCATTATCCACCCGTGCCTCTTTTGCATGCTTTATTCTATTGAAGCGCTCTTCTTCCGCAGCAGCAATCATTTTTCCATCTTTGATGATGCATGCCGAAGATTCATGGTACACGGAGTTGATGCCAAGGATGTATGTCATTTTATTTACCAAAGAGTGGTGTCTTTTCCTCCTCTTTAATTTTTGTCGTTAGTGAACTTACGACACTTCCCATGTACTGACCAAACTCCTGAACAAGTGAACCTTCACGGCTTACTCTTCCTTCCCATGCATAGCACTGCCTGAATGTGCTTTTCTCCTTGGGGTAGAACCGTGAAAATTCAAGCTCGATAACATCGCCTTTTTGTACTTCAATTGGTTTTTCGATAGGTAGGTAACAATGTTTCCAGCAGTCTGACGTTGTCCTTCCTGTAATGTCGCCGCCTGAGATGTCAAGCACGACGCTGTCAGAAAGCTCAGCTAAAAAATCACCTTTAAAGCCTGTCAACATTCCAGCACGGACAACAGTATAATTCACGTTTACTCTGTATTCAGCTTGGTCTTTTCCATCAAAGTTGAATGCTGCAACAGCTTGCGGTTCACCAACATATGTCGATTCGGGCAGTATGCAATCATAGTACAAATTAAACGGGTTTTTTGTGTTAAGCCTTGCAAGCAAATCGTCCAAATTATAGCTCCCATTAATCCCACGACACTCGCGTTTTTTCACCTGTTCGTGAGCTTGTACAGAACTGACGGGAGTAAGATACGTCATTACTTTTCGTGGAAGCATCAATCCTTCATCTTTGAGAAAACGTTTGCGTGCGTCCGCTAAGATGGGTATCATATCTTCATTATCTGCAAGATTGCCCAAAATCTCTGAGATACAGACGTCAACACGCTCGGGAAGCTCAACCTTGTATGACAAATCATTGATAGGTATAAACCGTCCAGAAAATCCTGCGTCTGAAATTCTTCGTACTGCTTGTGGTATTCGTGCTGCATTCACATCAATGCCATACACCTGTGATGCGCCTGCTTCCAGTGCCCAGAGCGCGAGAATACCTGTCCCTGTGCCTACATCAACAACAGTCATTCCTGGCTTCACAGCTTCCTTGATTGCTTTTTCGTACGCAACCATTCTGATTTCGTCGTTAAGCATCAGCTCATGCAAGTCATCATCCCAGCTCAGAATGTCTTCTGACAAAGGAAACCAGACTTGTTCCGGCTCATACTTCATTTTTTCACTTGTTTTGTACATTTTCATAATAGACACCATGAAGTAGTTACACAATAATATATAATAAACATCTCATCAATTTTTCATCTTTTAAAAGAAATATTTATAAGTAATAAGCGATTTATGCTTAAAATGTCTGAACATAATTCTCAAGAACATCGTACGCTCTTTCAATACAAACAAGGCGTACAGCTCGATAAGAAAGACATTAAGATTCTCTACGAGTTGTACAAGAATGCGCGTGTGCCGATAAGTGTGATTGCAAAGAAGGCGGCGCTTTCAAAAGACACGATAAAATACCGTATCCAGCGCATGGAAAAAAGCGGTCTGATTTTGGGATATACAGCAATTATCAATCTCAATCGCCTTGGCTACAAGTGGACAATGATTGTAATTCAGGCGACCTTTCAAAACCAGCACAAAGAAGCAGAATTTCTCCAATTTTTGCAGTCTTCTGAAAACATCGTCAGAGTCATGAAATGCAGCGGTTCGTGGGATTACCAGTGCGACGTCATTTTTCGTGAACAGCACGAGTTGACACAAACCATAAGAAAAATAAAAGAATTGGCACTGCTGCTCAATTTTACAGTATTAACCAGTCTTCGTGAAGTCAAATACGCTCATATCCCGCAAGCTTTTTTTCGTGACATCATTCATGAGCCTGCGCAGGCGCCTGTTGGTCGAATAGATGAAACACAGGAAAAAGTCGCTCTTGATTCAACCGATTTCTCTTTGCTTAAACTACTTGCTCAAAACAGCAGGACTTCTCTGTTGGAATTGTCGAATAAAATACAACTCTCTCCCGACGCAACAAAAAAAAGAACAGAGAAACTTCAAAAAAATAATGTACTGCGTGGCTATATGCCCGTCATAAATACTGCGCTTCTCTATGACGAGCACTGGATTTTTATGCAGACAAGCGGAGCATCTGACATCTTATCCTATTTGAAACAGCATCCTCATGTTCAGGCAATCTATGAAGTCGGATACAACTACGATATTTTCTTCTGGCTCAGCACAAAGAGTGTGGGTGAATATGAAATGCTTTTGTCTGACATCAAAACTAAATTTGCCGGCACCATTACAAAAATGGACTCGGTGGTGGCACTGAGAGAACACAAATATATGGAACTGTCCAATGTTGAAATTACCCCTGCTTGCCCATAGGAACGGCTGATTCAAGAGGCAAATCCCAGTTTTCGTACACTTTTCCTGTTGAAACAACATTGAGTTTGTCTTGCCCTTTCTCATAGTGGAGCATGCACAAGTACAAGTGAGTGACACAATTTTTCACGGCTTGCTGTTTCATTGCGTCGACCTGTTCTGCAGTTGCTTTTCCAATCTGCACAAAACGCTCAACAAAATCGTCAAATTTCATTGCGATTGGATTCACTTTTATCGTTGTGCTTCCTCGAAGATATTTTTTTGCCATGTCAACGAGCATAAACGGCTGCTTGTCGTCGCCGGGTGCGAATGTGACAATCTGTGCATGACCTTTTTCTGTCAAATATTTATCTATGTCTTTCACTAACTTTTCGACGAAGTTGAGTCCGTATATGCCGCCTGAAGAATGTAGATAGTAATCAATGCCTGGTGGTGTGGGCTCAAACGGTGGATTTGAGATGATGTAGTCGAATTGTTCGCTTTGTACTGGTCTGAAAATATCCTCAATGTTTCCATCTTTTATCTCTATCTTGTCCTCTAATCCGTTAAGCACGACATTGAATCCAGCAAAATTTTTAGCGCGAGGATTGATTTCAAGAGCGGTTACTTTCTTCGCTCCGGCTTTTACAGCGCCGATTGACAAGACACCAGAACCAACACCAATCTCAAGTGTCTTTGCTCCTTTCACTTTATTTTCGACAATTTCATCGAGATAAAACTGGTTTTCCGGGTGAAGCGGAAACACCTGGTCTGCCTGTTCGTACTCTACCCTATCTGTAACAACACAAAAGTTGCCGATGTGACTCATTCGTTTGTTTTTCAAAGTCTGGTTCAATAACAAATTTATCATAACAAAGTAGTAACAATAAACCTACATAAATTCTTGTTGTAAGAAAGCTTACGAAAGATTTTTAAAGTACGGCTTCTTATTAATAGTAAAGACCAAAACGTTCAAAAATCGTCAAAAGTGAACGTTTGAATCGCAACCTTTATAAATAAACACTCCTCTACAACCTCATGGACATCGAAAGCCTCAATAACTGGAATCTATGGTGGAAAACAAAAGAAGTGCCCAACGCTCTTGTAGGCAGAGCACGAACATGTAATCCTGCAATCTTGAAAGTTCTCAAAGAGAAAGAAATCATTGCATTGACGGGCATACGGAGAAGCGGAAAAACAACGCTGATGTACCAGATGATTGCATCGCTTTTACGTACTGTTGATAGTAAAACAATTCTGTATGTCAACCTTGACGATGAAGTGCTTAAAAAAGAACGTCTCGAATCCATCTATGCATGTTACCGTCAGCACATGAACCCTAACGAGCTTGCCTTCATTTTTCTCGATGAAATACAAAATAGTGAGGGCTGGGAACATTTCATCAAGAAATATTACGACCTTCACGAGCCTGTAAAGTTTGTCATTTCCGGCTCATCGGCGCATCTTTTGCGCGGGGAATTTTCAACGCTTCTTACGGGGCGCAACATGACATTTGCCATCTATCCTTTATCTTTCAGCGAATTTTTAACATTTTCCAATGTGGACCATAAAATTATCACAAGTCAAACAAAAAGCAAAATTATCAACGCTCTTTATCGTTATCTGGAATATGGTGGATTCCCTGAAGTTTATTTCAAAGACGACGATATAAAATCCTTGCTTCTGAAGCAATACTTCGATGATATCATATACAAAGATATTGTCAAAAGGCACGATATTAACGCAAAAAAAATCACGGATTTGGCAGTGTACCTTCTTACAAACATCTCTAACCCCACAACCATTCGAAAAATACGGAACTTTACCGGACTTTCCATCGATAGCATCAAAGATTATATCTCTTACCTTGAAGATGCGCATATTTTTTTACCATTACAACACTTTTCTTATTCGCTGATTGAAAAAGCCAAGATGCCGTTAAAGAGCTATGTCATCGACTGCGGGCTGCGCAACATCGTAGGTTTTCGTTTTTCGAGTGATAGTGGAAGGCTGGCTGAAAACTGCGTAAGAACAGAACTTGAGCGGCGTGAATTAGATGCATCCTATTGGAAAGGCAAAGGTGAAGTGGATTTTACCATTAAAAACAAAGACAATTCCCTAACTGCAATTAATGTATGTTTTGCTGATGCGCTAAATGAAAGAGAAATTCGCTCATTGAAAGAGTTTGCCGCGAAATTCAGAAAGACAACTCAATTAATTGTATTGACACGTGATGTTGAAGAGAAAAGAGGTGAAGTAACCATCATGCCTTTATGGAAATGGCTGCTGGAGAAATAACATGTACGAAGCAGAGTTAAAAGAAATAGGATTGACGGACAACGAAATCAAGCTGTATCTCATCCTTCTTGAGCACGGTGTGTTAAACCCAACAAAATGTGCAGAAAAAACAGGACTGCACCGCTCGTACGTCTATGACACGGTAGAAAGACTGCTTGACAAAGGCATTGTGAACACGGTTCTTGTTGACGGCAAGAAGAATTATCAGGCGGTTGACCCGAAAGCATTGCGTGAGGTGTTCGAGCTGAAACTGAAGCATATTGATGAAGTGTTGCCCAAACTTTCTGCGCTGTTTCACGCGACAAAAGAAGAAACCCGAATCGAGCTGCATCGGGGAAAACGCGTCTATCGTACATTGATTAAAGACCTTGTCGCACAACTTAAAAAAAACGATACGGTTTATGCAATAGGAGTTGACGAGAATGTTCTTGACACTGTTGAGCCGATTTATTTGAAGCAATACTTTACTATCCTCAAAGAAAAAAACGTGCATGAGAAAGTGATTATCGCAAAAAGCGGCAAAAAGCTATCATATCCAAATATCAGCTATAAAGAAATTGACAAGAAATATCTTGGAGACACAACGACGGTGATTTTTCAGTCGAAGGTCTATATCTTCATCTGGGGTAATCCTTACTATCTTATTACTATCGACAGCGACAAAGTTGCACAGACATATCTCAAACAGTTTGATTTGTTGTGGGACATCGCGAAAACGTAAACTTTTTAAGTAAGTAATCCCCAGAGATTACTATGAAGACACTTACGGTAAAGCTACCCGAGAACGAGGCACGTGAGCTCGATGCTTTCATTAAGAGAAAAAATCTTGTTTCAAAGTCAGAATTTGTCCGTCACTTAATTCTGGAAAAGTTGGACCGCACAAAAAAAGAAAAAATTGGCTGGCTTGCGCTTGCCGAGAAATCGATGGCAAAAATTTGGGACAATAAAAAAGATGATGAGACATGGAACGCCTACCTGTAGAGCAACGGGACATTCTGCTTGTTCCATTTCCTTTTTCTGACCAATCGGGCAGGAAAGTACGACCAGTTATAGTTATCAGCAATAACGAATTCAATGCTCAGTCTGAAGATATTATCGTTCTTGGCGTTACATCGAACATTTCTCGGGATTTCTACACGGTGCGCCTCACGTCAAATGATTTACAAGAGGGCAAATTGTTCACTGAGTGCTGCATTAAAGTTGAAAATATCCTCAAAATTGATAAGCAGCTGGTGATAAAAAAGATAGGAAAAATCAGTAATAAGACTTTTGAGACTGTAAAAAATAAATTTATTGATATCCTCACTCAATCTCCACATTCCCTTCCTTAATTGAATTCAATATCAGCACTGTCTCTGTCCGTTCAACAAAATCAAACGTCTGTATTTTTTTCAGAAAATTATCCAGTGCTCTTCTATTTTTGAAGTATGCAACAACAATCGCGTCAAAATGTCCGGTGATGTCATACAAAGAAACAACATGCGGGTCGCTTGCAATTTTCTTCTCGACGTCCATTAATCGCCCTTTAGACACACGCACATGAATGACAACACCGACGTCATAGCCAACTTTTTCGTAATCAATCGATGCAGAATATCTTTTAATAATTCCATTCTGTTCAAGCAAACGAACGCGGTTCATCACGGTTGCTGGCGATATGCCTACTTTTTTTGCAATTTCGCGGAAAGACAGTTTTGCTTCTTTGCTCAATACGTTAAGAATTTCTTTATCGGTCGTATCAAGTTCCATTTTAGATTCTGTCCGTTATCACAATCTCCTTCTTTTTCTTTGGCTCTTTCATCTTTTTTACAACTTTCTTGAATGCTTCAATCTGCTTGTCGCTCAACTTACCATAACGAAGATAATTTATTTTAATGTCGCGCAGGAACATACTTTCCTGATAGAACTCGAGCGGGATATCAAACATTTTTTTCATCTGCGGGTCTTTAATCTCGCCCTGTAAACCTGTCTTTTCACATTCATAACAAACTGGAAATTTTGTTTTCCACGTTACAGAAACGTAGTTCTTCCGACAACGGCTGCATTTTTGTTTGTAGCGAACGGCCATGAAAAAGGAATGATGTTGAGGTTTATAATAGTGACGTCTTGTAAAGTGTTTTATGAGCGTACTGTCCTGTCGTTACACAAAACAATCCATTTGTCTAAATAAATCGCTGGATTGTCAAAAACCACATCACAGATGGTCATGACAGAGTGGTTTTTGAGCACACTCAGAGTTTTTCCCCATCAATCCACAAGTCACAGAATTGGTGGAAAACTCTGATGTTTTTGTGTCCTAGAAACTATGGAGCTTGTTTCAGAGTTCAGAAAGTCTATTGAATGTCTCGGAATCCATAGTTTCTATGACTTCAGGAAGAAAAAAAAATTAAATTTACGTATTTTTTTCGCCTTCCTTCTGCTTCAACGACCGCGAATAAAACTCAACTTATTGCGGCAAGCCTTTAATCGTTGTCATCTCATCCACCTGCACACCAGCACACTCTCCTTGTGTCGAAAAGGTCACGCTTCGCTCAATACATGCAGTACACGCATTGGAATACGTTTTTCCATCGCTGCCACACACCGGATTGTAGTCCGCGGTGCAAATATCTGGTCGTGTATCAGTACAATACGTTTTTCCATCGTTTGTTTGTGATTGTTGCTCAGGAGCGTCACTAACGGGCTGTTCAGTTGGCGCCGTACACGCAACAACTAACATTAAAAGAAAGATTGTTATCCATTTCATAACAAGACAGAATGAAACCAACCTTTTTAATTATTTCGATATCCTGTAAACCCATCCCACGGGTCCATCTGGTGAACAAAGTCAATACGTGGAAGCCGCACAACGACGAGTGTGCCGTCATTTCGGACAAACTCAACTTCGTTTAAGTCATGGTCGAGTGCGGATTTTATCTTTTCCATTATCTCCGTATCACTGATGTTCATGTCATCGAGCCCAAGAAGGTTCTTGAGAGACATTACACTGCTCCGTAGCCTTGCATGAATCCGTCTTCTTCCATAGACAACTCGTCATCGTCAACGAGCAGGATACGCGCATCCTCGGTGTAAAAATCCTCCTCATCAATCCAGTCCTTGATTTCGATTTCACTTGGCTTCTTAGCTATATGCATCTTCATCTTAACCCACCCCCAAACAGAATGCTCACGGGCATGCGTTGGATTACTTATAAGTCGTACGCCCCATATATAGTTTCAGGTTATAATATATAATTGATTATATAAGAAATATAAACCACAATCTATACACACGGCGCTAAAAGAGAAGCTTTTTTATACGTCTTTCTCTCCTGTAGTTCCAATGGGGGAAATCGAGATTGAATGCGAGTACCAGCTTCCGTCAGTTACTAAAGATTCTATACTCGAACTGAGCAGCCTCTCAACATTTAGGCGAACACGTGCTGATTTTAGAAACATTATTGACGTCTATTTGGACACAACACAAAAACGTCTTCTTTATGCGGGAGCGATGTACAGATTTAGAAATGAAAATGGAGTTTGTACCGTAGGCTATAAAAGAGTCAGGTCGCACGAAGGCTCAAAAGGGATAAAAGACCAAGTTGAAATCCCCGTAGTCCCCTCATCCAATTTTCCTTTTTTACGCGGGAAACTGGATTCAAGGCCATACGAACTTGCAAAGAAAATTGCTGCTGGAGACCCTTTCACTCTTGCGTTTATTGTTCAAAATCAACGAACTGCGATTTCGTTCTGTAATCCTGATGTTGACGGACTAATTGAACTGGCACTCGATGATCTCGTTTATAACGGTCCAGATCAAGTTATGATTCGAGACCAAGAAATGGAATGTGAATGCAAGGATGTGCCTGAAAACCAATTTGATAGGTTTGTAGCCGCATTGGAGGACAAGTTCCAGCTCGTCAGATCGAGAGGCAATAAGTATCAGCGCGCGATGGCAGCCATCTACGGAATCCCCATCGAAAGCATAATAAATCAAAAACCCGATTAAAACTTCCCCATCAATTTGTTATTTCATTATAAAAAAAGAAACTTTTATATAATTGTTGCCCTTTTTTATATTTATGAGGCGTCGTGTCATTCAGATTGCAAATTCAACTCAGCTTGTCTCTCTTCCCATAAGCTGGGCGAGATCGCTCAATATAAAGAAAGGTGACGAGCTTGAAGTTGTACCTGAAGGAAACAAACTCACTATTTCAGCAGAACATCAACCTGAATTTAAAGCAATATCTCTTGATGTTACCGGTGTTGACAGGACATCACTGCTCTACCTCATAAGAGGACTATATCGACGGGGATACGATCAAATTGACCTCTCCTTTCGGGATCCTCTTACAATTCATTTCAGAACTGAAAAAAAAGAAAAAGTTGCAGCAATTATTTACACAGAAGTGTCGCGACTGAGCGGCATGGAGATTGTCAGGCAGACAGACAGCTCTTGCAGTGTGAAATGCATTTCTGAAGCAACGCCGCGTGAGTTTGAATCAATCATGAGGAGAATATTTTTACTGCTGAGCGATCTCAATACCGAATTTGTAAAAGCAGCATCAAAAAGCGACATTACATCTCTGGAAAATGTAGAGCAGAAGCATCACACCATCAGCAAGTTTATCAGCTATTGCATACGCTTGCTCAATAAACACGGTCATCCAGAACATGGAAAGATAACCTTCCTTCATCACATTTTGGCAACATTGGATAGGATTACCGATTTCTTAAAATATGGCGCTCGTGACCTTCTTGTGTATAAGAAACCACTCAAGCCAGAAACAATTCAAGTCCTTAATCGCGGCATAAATGCTGTTAATATGTATCATAAGTTTTTCTTCGAATTTAATTTTGATCTTCTCTCTAAATTAAATGAAAACAGAGACACGTGCAAGCGTGAAATCGAAAAACTGAGCGGAAAAATCCCTTATCCCGAGTTTCATGTCCTCCACAAAATGGAGCAGACGTTGGATTTGTTCCTAGACCTTTGTGAATCTCGCATATCAATTGCTGAATTTCCACAAAATACTGCATCTAAAAATTAATGCCGCGAGCCCATTTTCCATGTGCAGCTGCTTGTCTTCCAAGTCTTTCAGTAAGTTTTAAAACTTCGTCCCGATTGAGAGGTCGAAATGATGGTATTGTACCATCGTCCTGTATGAATGAGATTGCGAGATATCGCGGAGCAGCATCAGGTTCGCGGGGAACATAATCGCCCAGTCCGTACGTCATCCCATCAGCTATAGGATGGGTGCTTGCAACTAATCCGTGTGCCGACTCAGGTGAGAATAAATGATAGTAGCCCATCTTATCATGTGGCAGTGTTAAACAACTCTCACTCACCTTTTTCTCAAGCACATCCACAAAATGGTGAGGATTGTCGATACCCTGCGGTGTGCGTACGAATAAAGAAACAACTCCATATGCACGCGCTGCACCAATAATTGGCGCCTGGGAAGCTTTTATTAAATCATCAGGATGTAATCGCTTATCTTGTGCATAGGTTCTAACGAGATCCTCTGAAATATGGAGCGCTGAACCATAAATGTCCTGAGTTTTAAGATCATTAAGATGTCTTCCGGTGAGTGCAAGGCTTATTCTGTCTAAATAAGCATGGTGGGCATCATCATTTGCACGCTTGTCGTTACCCTTGTGCTTGACAACACCAAGCTCGTGATAAATCATTTCCAGGACACGGCTTGCTAAGTCCATAATGCTTGTTCTTTTCGCTTCAGGTTTATCTGCAAAATCACCAGTGATAGCTCCTTCTGACTGAAAAACATATCTGTAAAAGTCAAACGCAGTTGCATCTTTCTGTAATTCGACCATCTGTTCCTGAGCATATTTTATGCGCCCATCAACTTCCGTGAAACTGGCACGACTTTCTGCAAAACGTTCACTTAATCGATGGCGCAGCGTTGCTTCCGTTGCATAAAACAGGATGGGAACAATGTGTGCGTTTGTCTTTCTTTTGCTAATAGCATCCACAAGGTCTTTTGCGAAGCGTACATTTGTAGTGATAAATAAATTTCCTCTCTCGTGTAAATATTTTCTATTGATGCCATACGTGTTGCCGGCATGCTTATAGGTTATGAAACACCTTTTTCCGGGTGGTGAGAAATGATAATGGATGCCTTCGTTCTCACCTGGGCGAGGTCTGCGTGTTGTGTGCTTAATTGCATCAACTGCACTCAACCCTTGAGATTGTAGGATGTCCACTACTGCATTTGTCACTGCAGTTTTACCCGATGCTGTAGGTCCTGCCACAAGAAATATTACTCCAGGCTTAGAAGCAAGCTCTTCGATATATGCTCTGGGACTGATAATTTTTCTGCCCATCACCATTTGTCGCAATTCATCTCTTATAGGGGGATCGACCACAAAATTGTCTACTTTTTTCTTGAGGGCGCTTAAGCGTTGTGGATGGACATCGGCACTATTTTTTGGAACAACTGCTGCCACATAAATGCCGTGTTCACGCGCATAAGCCAAAATTCTATCGGACGCTGAGTAAACATCATTCCAATTACTGAGAGGAAACTGAAGCACCATTCTCTCAATAGGCGGACCTTGATGGAAGTATGTATCTGCATCATCAAATGAAGCACGCTGTATATCAAGTTCTGTTTTGTCGAGAGCATCGCGAAGCTTGGTCTCAAGAAGTGATTTCTCACTCCCAGCAGGATCACTAATAAAAAGAAGCCGCGAGCGGCGAGATTCACCATTAATCTTATCAGGGACGTTACTCATTGTGATACCTTAAGACATTCTCCGCAGTGGTAGAGTTGTCGAATATAATCCACTCTAAAGTAACAACCATCACTTTAACTTTATAAACATTTCCCCTCTATAAGCCCAGCTGCTGGCAATGTGTAATCTGTGTCTTATAGACTATTATACTCTTAATCCCATAATAATCTAATTTTTATAAAATATAAATTTTATAATGATAACCTTTTTTTAGAAATTCCAAAAGTCACCCTTTCCCCACATCAAACTTCGAAATAATCAGCTTTCCTTTCTCCATTTTTATCGAATATTCTGCATCTTCCGAAAAGTTCGCCATTTTGGTCACAATGCTCGGCAATAAAATACTCTCTCCTTTGAATTTCAATTGTGTAATAATCTCATTATCATTTCCAAGAGCTTTTTTCGCTTCATCTTTTTTCTTGGTTCCAAAAAATTTGTTTGTCTCGTCGTGCATGAACCTTGCAATCTTGTCTGCAACGTCAATGTTGGTCGCAGCTGTAATGCCTTGTAACCCGGGCGACGCGTTTGCTTCAATCACTAATGGGCCTTTTGCTCCGCGAAGCATGTCAACACCACATATGTCAGCTCCAAGAGCCTTCGCGGTCAGAACAGCAATACGTCGTTCTTCCGGTTCAAGCGTGTACGGTTTGGCCGTTCCGCCTGCATGAATGTTTGCTCTGCCTTCATCTTTGTGCGCAACGCGCTGCATGCTTGCGACAACAGTATCACCAATAACAAAAGCACGAATGTCAATCTCGCCGCCTTCAATATATTCCTGAATGATAAACGGTTGTTTCAATGCGCCGATTGCATCGAGTACGGAACTTGCACTTGAGCGACTGTCTGCAATCATAACACCTTTGCCTTGTGTGCCTTCTGGAAATTTCATGATGATGGGATAATGAAATGTTTCGAGCAGCTTTTTTGCTTCCATGGTGCCCGCAACGATATACGTGCGTGGCATGGGGATGTGATGTCGTTGCAATTCTAAATGCGTCAGAAGCTTGTTGTGAATTAATGTAAACGCGTTCCTTTTCAATGGCATATAACATGTGCCCTCGAGCAGACCGCTTATCGCCTGCAATAAATTCGCGTACCTGAATGAGCCTTTCATATATACGCAATCATAATGTGGAAGAAATTCTACACCTCTGTAAACACCTACGTCAGGACCGAGTTTTGCGTCAATCTCCTTCAAACTGATGCTGTCAACACTGTCAAAATATTTTTTCATCGCTGTTGCAGTCCATTGTGAGCTAAGGCTTCCGAGAGAAATGATTGCTGCCTTCATTTTAATGGGTCAACCAAAAACTCTCCTTTTTTCAGGATGTTTTGTCCGATAAGAACAGGGTATGTCATGTGAGAGCGTCGCGCAACGGTAAATAGCCCGGTAATTAACTTTTCCTTCAATATAATGGTGGCGCGAATCATTGGTCTCACTTGCACACCATGAGCTGAACGGATTTTTTTGCGTGAACTGATTGTTTTCAACTGCAGCTTACTCACAAGTTCATTGTCGATAGAACTCACCGTAGCACCTGTATCAATGCGCGCAGTAAACTTCTTTTCTTTATCTGCGACGAATACAATTTTCTCAACTAAACCAACCACAGCTCGCATAATGCTTTGAATGTAAAGAGAGGATTTAAACATTGCGGCTCACATAAACTGTTAGAGTCACCTAAAAAAACAAAAATTAATTTTTAAATTTTATTTCGTAAATCTGTGCTTTTAATCCAGAAGGCGTAATAAATCTATTATCCTGTGTTGTGTATTTTTTACTTATTCCAAGTCTGGTCACTATCATCTCGACTTTCTTAATGTTGTTATCACCTATTGCATGGATTTTAATAAAAGGTATATCTTTCAACTGAAAACGTTTTTCCAACGCTTTTATGACGTCTTCTTCTGTATTTCTATTGCCTACAAAAATAGCTATGGGAAAAAACTTTAATATTTCACTGTAGAATCTTCTAAACTCATTTCGATACTTATCTTCACCATATTGAGCTTTGTAGACTTCTATAAATGGTATAATCATTTCGTCAAAGTATCCTGCGCTGATTAAATTAAAAACTTTAGTTCCTTTATTAGGATAATTGTCCATAATTTGTTTTTTCAGGTTGGTGGCTAAAGCATTTTCATTTTTTTCATGAGCAATGATTATTCGTCTTGCCATCATTATACATTCTACGTCATCAGTCAATAAAATACTCCCTAAAAGTTTTAAGCTTTCTTTTTGTTTTATACTAATCTCTTCATATTCAACATATTCCTCGCTCAGCTTTTCGTGAAGCAATTGAAACGGAAGAGTTTCAGACTTACTTAGTTCTAAAAGTTTATTGATAAGTGCATCTCGAACCGATTTGTCTGTAATTTCAGTATCGCAAAAAAAAATCATGGAATTCTTGATTATTAACTTTCTATTATCTGACCTATCCGTTGCTTTAATCAGGGCATCTGGTAATATCCCTTTAAAGAAATCTGCTATTCCCATGATTAATCCTTTTTCTTTACAAAATACTTAACCAATTCTAATGTGTTATTTTTTATGGGTATTTTTGAACCTTTTAACATCCCGCCAAATTCATCCATCTTTATTGTCTCAAAATCAGAATTATTTAGAACTTTTCCCTCATTATCAATCAATTCTCCAGTAGAATTCACTTTAAGCCCTAAAGCCTTTATTATGTCCTCTTTACTGTGCTCATCAAAAACAAGAATGTCATGCATTTGGTTCTCACCTTTATTTATTCAATTGAAATTAATATCCATTTAAATACTTTTACTTTGTTATGTTTATGACCTGAAAAGCTACGATCTAAGGACGCCCAGTGCCTGCCGTTACGAAAGGAAGAAAAAAAATTAACGTTTACGTATTTTTCTCGCCGTCCTTCTGCTCCAACTATCGTTAAGAACCAAAACCTGTCATTTAAGCCATAAACTCCCGCAAGTTATAAATATCACTTCCATTGACGCAGATATCATGGCACAACAACAAATACAACCAATTTTTATCTTACCCGAGGATACACAGCGTACGACAGGAAGAGACGCACAACGCATGAACATCATGGCTGCAAAGGCAGTCGCACAAACCGTTCGTACAACTCTTGGACCGAAAGGCATGGACAAGATGATTGTCGATAGCTTGGGCGATGTTACCATCACAAATGACGGCGTTACCATTCTTGAAGAAATGAAGATTGAGCATCCTGCAGCAAAAATGGTGGTGGAAGTTGCAAAATCACAGGAAGCCCAGGTGGGCGATGGTACGACGACAGCAGTCATCATTGCAGGCGAACTTCTGAAAAAAGCAGAAGACCTTCTTGACCAGAACATTCATCCAACCGTCATAGCGCGCGGTTACCGGCAAGCACAGGAAAAAGCACAGGAATTTCTCAAAGAGATGGCCGAAAATATAACCCTCAAAGATGTCGCATCCTTAAAGAACATTGCAATCACCGCAATGACCGGCAAAGGTGCTGAATCCTCAAAAGAACATCTCGCAGATTTAGTTGTCAAAGCAATCCAAAGCATTACAGTACAAGAAAATGGAAAGATTCAATCTGACAAAGAAGATATTAAGATAGAAAAGAGCGTTGGCGGCACTGCAGCAGATAGTGAATTAATTGAGGGCATCGTTCTTGAAAAAGAGCGCGTGCATAGTGCGATGCCACGACAGGTTGAGAATGCAAAAGTCGCGTTGCTTGATGCAGCGCTTGAAATAAAAAATACAGAGATAGACGCAAAGATACAAATTTCTGACCCGTCACAGATTGATGGTTTTCTTGAGCAGGAAGAAAAGCATCTGAGAAAAATAGTTTCACAGGTCCAGGTAACGGGAGCAACTGTTCTTTTCTGTCAGAAGGGCATTGATGACATGGCACAGCACTTTCTTGCAAAAGCAGGCATTCTTGCAGCGCGGCGTGTCTCAAAAAGTGACATGGAAAAGTTATCGCGTGCAACCGGCGCAAACATCGTCAGTAACTTAAACGATTTGTCAAAAACAGATTTGGGTTTTTCTGGCATTGTCCGGGAAGAACGCATTGGCGATGAAGAAATGATTTTCGTTGAAAAATGTAAAAACCCCAAAGCAGTTACCATCCTCGTCAGAGGCGGCACTGACCATGTCGTTGACGAAATAAAACGTGCTTTGACCGACGCAGTTGGCGATGTCATCGCAGCGATTAAAGTGGGCAAAGTAGTTGGCGGCGCAGGCGCCGTTGAAACAGAGCTTGTCCAGCGCTTATTGAAGTTTGCATCAGCCCTCAAAGGAAGAGAACAGCTGGCAGTAAGAGCATTTGCAGAAGCACTTGAGAGTATTCCGCGCACACTTGCAGAAAACGCAGGTCTTGACCCGATTGATGTGATGACCAAGCTTCATGCGGCACACGACGAAAAGAGGAAGTGGGCAGGCATTGATGTTTTTACCGGAGAAGTCATTGACGCATGGAAGACCGGTGTCATAGAACCGTTGAAGATAAAGACGCAGGCAATCGGCAGTGCAGCAGAAGTCGCGGAGATGATTTTGCGTATTGATGATGTGATTGCAGGCAGTGGCAACAGCAGGAGAGAGTCCATGCCACCCGGTGGAATGGGCGGAATGGAGATGTAGTTTTTTTCCAAACCCCACCAGTTCTTCTCATAATATTATGCTGTGTTGCATAAATGATTAATCAACAATTACCACATAGGCCCTTTTGCCTATATACTTCTTTGGTGCGTCGAGTTTTCCAGAATTTCCAAACGGTGTAATTACCTTTTCATAAACCACATTTAC
>Ga0209541_10003705_pt1 | contig 27795 bp, 39 predicted proteins | sample RifCSPlowO2_01_FD_184027 | JGI IMG/M metagenome (GOLD analysis project Ga0209541, IMG submission 184027) | Groundwater microbial communities from Rifle, Colorado - Rifle CSP2_plank lowO2_0.1 (SPAdes) (version 2) | ecosystem: Environmental > Aquatic > Deep subsurface > Groundwater | place... | reverse complement strand
TCATGAATCGTTGAATTATCTGACTCCTGAGGCTTATTATTATAAATGGCAAATTGGTCGATTGCCGACAAAAGATGTTATTACTTTACAAACCTAGGTGGTCAATATCTATCTGAACCTGGACAACTATTTTTCATATATTTTAAATAAAAAAAGCCCCGACCAGTTATATAACTTTACCCAGTAGTGGTATATCCAGCTCGCGCCGGAGGCGCGAGCTGCTTCCTCTGAATCAAAAAGTTCGGTGTCTGCTTCCTAGACACCTTCTTTAATGCTTTCCATCTTTCTACCTCCTCCTCTATAATATGAAACACCCGCTCCAGCTCGATTAAGGCTTAATTGTGCAAAAAAAAGGGGACATTGATTATCACTTTTTGTGATAATCGTCCCCTTTATTAAGACTATTCACAATCGATCGATTACAGAATACGCGTAATGATTTCTAGTTGATCGATTCTAAATAGACCTTCGGTGTGCATGTATCCGTATTCGATGTCATTGAATTCACGGCAAGATTTGCTTTCTGTGGCATATCTATCTCGAGCGTCATCGTCGCTTGCGACCTCGAAATCAATGTTGATGGTTGATGTTTTGCCCAAAATACCAATGTCACTAATACGGATTCTAAACTTTGCCATCGGTAAACCTCCTTAAAAAGTTTGTGGTTTCTAGATCTGTCAGCATGTTATTATAATCAATACTATATGTCAAATTTTATCGGGGTACATTCAAACATTTTTTCTCCCTCCTTTTTTTAACTTTCCAATTCCGGAAAGTTATATTATCAAAAAACATCTTTAATTATTTGATTTTGATTATAATCTCTTTCTTTTGATTTGTCAATAGCAAAAGGTAATGTCCACACACATATTGCACTTTTTTAGATAATCTAAGGGCGTATGAAAATTATGCCCAAATCAACAAAAGTTATAAAAAAATTTTCTTTTACTTTTAATTAAATTCAAAACGAAGCCGTCAATTGATTTTTTCGCCTAAAATTTCTTACAAATTAGTCGCCGAGCGAAGCGAGGCGGCTTCCAAATCCTTGCCAAATTCTCACTGGCTCCCGAATTAAAACCTTCGCAAACTTTTGAAATCATTTTGCCAAATATGATACACAAATCCAAGAAGCGAAATCTCCGCTGACCCGCCGCCAGCCGCCGCAAAGCGGCGACCTGCCTCGCAGGAAAATCGCCTTTACCTTTTAAAAACAAAGTGGGTACGCGCAAAATTAAAAAATGTAAAGGCGATTTTTCTGCTCGGCTCCACGCTACGCGTGGACGACAAGCTTTCCGAACGGCTCGCAAGCAAAAATTTTCCCTCAAACTTTCCCAGTCATTCTGACGCTCAATTGAAGACGAAAACAAAAAAAATATAGTCGCCAGTTATACAAAATACTAAAAATTATTCACATAAAAGTAAAATAAAAAAGGGCGACTTCAGCTATTGCCTTAGTCGCCCCCTGAATGATAAATGAACTAATCTTCTTCTTTCTTGAGTTGAGTTAACTTGAGTTGAGCTAACTTTCTCTTTATTTTTTTGAGTTTAGCGGTCATTCCTTTAATCTCTTTAGCTTTTCTTTCTTTCTTCCTAATTATTCTTTTTTTCTTCTCTTTTTCAATTCTTTTCCGCTTATACTCAAGATATTTTCGCGATTTGCGGATTTCCTTGAGTTTCCTCTTACTAATTCTTCTGCCCGTTAGGGAATCAATGTAGATTGTACTTAAACAATCTCCACAATCTCGTTGATCACATGATGGCATATCTTCCTCCTTTCTTGTGGTTTTTGGTTAATTACCATTAAATAATAAAGATAATCTTTGTTTCCCCTTTAGCTTGTAAAGTATTGGCGTTATTTCTTGAAATGTTCTACATAAGACACTCTTTTCCTCTTTTTGTTCATGCAGAGGACAACCTCCGGCACAAATGAATCGGATATTGCAAGAATCACATTCTGGTCTCGCAATCCACAAAGGATAATCTTTTTGGTTCATTGAGATCGTTAGCAGATCCCGTTTGTCCCAAATGGTGCCGCAAGATTTGCCATCTCGAAGCACTGTCTGGCAGACATAAATTGATCCGTCGGTGTTTAGAGTCAAAGCGCCATAACCAGCATTGCACCCCTGAAATACTGGTTCGCCGGTCATTAGATTGCAAAAAACGTGCTTACCATTAAAATCATAATCGGGATGGTCGTCCATATAGCCCTCAATAATTCGATAGCACATTTTTAATATTCTGATCAGTTTTTCTTGTAAACGCCCGATACCGAAATTGATTACCAGATTATATCTGAAAAACAGGTTCTTTTTCAGGATGTATCTAGTAAATTCAGGCAGACCGTCAAGATTGTTTTCAGAAACCACTGTCAAAATCATGGGACGAATACCTTGTCCTAAAAGAAGGTCAAGATTTTTTTCGATAACATTAAAACTCCCATCGCCGTTAATGAACATGCGACTCTTATTATGAAACTCTCCCAGCCCATCCAACGATACCGAAACCGAACAATTCATTCTTTTCACAAATTCAATCATTTGGGGCGTAACGATTGTGAGATTTGTAATTAGGACAACTCTAAACTCACAGTCAATCTTACCCATCTCATTTTTTATGTCTTCTAAATGGTAAGTATAGCTTTTTAGAGTTAGCGTTGGTTCCCCTCCCGCTATCCGCAATGTGACTCTTTTTAATTTTCTCTGTTTAGCGGTTTGGAGAATTTTTTTCTTAAACTGAAGCCAAATGGTATCACTCATTCGACTTTTGTTTCTTTTGATGTAGCAGTAACTACACCTTAAATTGCAGATATTACTAGTTTGCACCCAAATACTCATTACTTCTGGAGGATCTCTAAAACACGGGGTAGGAAAATCAGGTGTTTTTTTCAAGAATCCGGCCATTAGTAATAAATCAACGACTCTCTCTGTATATGCTTGTGGAATGTCCATTTTTTTGATTACGGTATTCACATCACAACCGCCTTCAAATGCTTTAAGAACTTTTATCTGTAATTTGTCAAAAACATCCCACCTTAGGTTTAAACTATTCACAACTACTTTATGCTCCGTATCTATATCAACAGTGAATAATTTAGGATATTTATAGTATCTCATTTGCCCTCCTTCTGTTAATTGCTGAAATTTCTATCTGCATAATAAGCGGACCACTTAATGTTTTATACATTTCAATTCCTTCTTTTTAAATAACTTTCCGGAATTGGAAAGTTAAAAAGTTATATTATCAAAAAACATCTTTAATTATTTGATTTTGATTATAATCTCTTTCTTTTGATTTGTCAATACTACCCATATATTTTAAATAAAAAAAAATAAAAAAAGCCCCTTCAATCAAACCAAAGGGGCTTATTAGATAAACAAAAAAAATAATATTTAAATTAGCCGTTCCCTTTCCAGACTAATCTAAAAAAAGCGGCCGAGAATAAACCGGAAACTACGGCTATTACGCCATATGATAATGCGTGATTTATTTCCCCATTCGTAATCAAAAAGAAAGTATAACCAAGATAATCAAAACAAATAATCAAAAAAATAACACCAAAAGAAATTCCAAAAAAATTTCTAACTATTATTTTCACCTTCATCATTGCCCTCCTCTATAAAAGAACCGATTTGCCACATTACTATTTTAATACTTACATTCCGTAAAAACAGTTGAAGAATCATAATCGCACGCTCTTTTATAACGTTCTATATCTTCCGGAGCGCCAATGGCTTTAGCTAAATTATCGCTTAGTTTTACTAAACCCCGGCCATTGGCTTGAATCGCTTTGATAACAAGAGAAAGAGCGCGAAGGCCTAAATCATTCGTCAAATTCGTACCCCAGCCGAATGTACATTTAATTCTCTTAGAAAAAGAATCAAAGAGCTTAAAAAGCAAATCAATATCAAGGCCATCGCTGAAAACAATCATCTTTTCCCGCGGATTAACCATATGCTTTTCATAAAAAGCAATAATCTTTTCACCGATTTTAAAGGGATCGCCGGAATCTTGGCGTATTCCTTTCCAATGACGCGCCTGTTCGGGCGTCATTACCCGTAAAAAGAAATCTGTTCCAAAAGTATCGGCCAAAGCTATTGAAAGTCCCTGGCCATACATATTCCACCATTCATTCAAATTTTTTAATATAGCTTTTATCATCCAATCATCCGTCCCATCGTCCATTATTCCGGCAATGATCTGATCTCTTTCATGGGCAGAAGTTCCCATTGGTAAAAGCCCATACTTCATAGCTAAATGCGTGTTTGATGTTCCTAAAAATTGAGAAGACGGCAATTTCTCTCTAAGACGTTGGATTACATAATCCTGCCACATCTTGCTAAATCGCCTTCTTGTTCCAAATTCAATAAAAGTGACATCCGGCCGCTCTTTCAGTTTCTTTATTTTCTTTTCCAATCTCAACCGGCCAGTTTTAAATATAGCCTCTCTTTCAGCTCGGGTCATTTTTTCCAATAAAGTCCGGTTGCGCAATTCACTAACGATTCCTAAACCGATAGTCTCCCAATAGGTATTCTCAGCCCAAATTCCCGGAAATTCCAGATAAAATTGGCCGTCTCTCTTTTCCAGTTCATATTCCGGCAGCCGGAGTTTGCCTAAAAATGTAAGATAATCTTCACGAAACATTCTTTCTTGATATTCATTCGTTCCGCGAAGATAACGCAGCTCGGTTTTATTAAAACTTAATGTCCGAACATAATCCAATTCTTCACGCAATTGTTCAATCCTTACTTCATCGGCAAGCCGAACACTTTTTGTCCGATTTGTAAGCCCAAAAGTGGCATTGACAAACGGATACAACAAACACATCATCTGTCCCATCGTAAACTTGTAAAAATCAATGTCAAATAACGACGTAATAATCGGTTCATCCGGTTTAAACATTTCAAGATACATTTTTATCCTCCTTCAATTGATTTTCTGAATCTTGATTAAATTTAACACAGAATGTTTTTTTTGTCAAAAAAAATAAACATCGGAGGTATCTTTATCCCCACACCTAGAATACCCCGTGGGAAGGTGTGGGGATTTATTAAATAAAAAAAGTAAGAATTTATTTTAAAAGCTGAAACCAGGGCCCGAAGATCGCGCCCAAAAGAGAAGAAAGCGGCAGCGAGCTTGAAGGCGGCGGTTGTTGCTGTTGAAATTGTTGTTCCATTTGTTGTTGCTGTTGTTGGCGTTGCTCTTCAAATTGCCGCTGATATTCCTGCTGATATTGCTGCTGGAATTGTTCTTGATATTGTTGCTGAAATTGCTCCTGATACTGCTGTTTAAATTCCTCTGGAATTTCACCAGCCGGCGGTTGGTTAAACCCTTCCGAAGATTGAAAATCTTCCGGAGGTTTGAATTCTTCAGGAACTTTAAAACCTTCGGGGGGCTGAAAACCTTCCGGAGGCATTTGTCCTCTTTCAAATCCAGGCGGCATCTGCCCCGGTTCAAACCCCGATGGCATTTGACCTTCAAAACCGGGCGGCGGTCCAAATTCTCCTTCGCCTGGTTTTGGCATAAATTGTTCAAAACATGATTTTATGGAATCACCCATATCTTCTCTCGGCATCACGCTGCCCGAACGAAGGCCTTCAACAAAATCGCTCCCAAACGCGTTTTCCAGACACATCCGCACTTCCGGCGGCGCGTTCTCAAACATTTCCAAAATCTGCTGTTTGCCCTCCCCCATCCGTTTTAAATCTTCTTCTGAAAGCAAATTATGCTCTTTAGCAAAATTAAAGCATATTTCTCCGTTGGCCGGATCCTGACAAAATGCTTCGCACTCTTCACGACCCCTGCAATCACCCGGCCCTTTTCCGCCGGTTTTCCGCGCCATTTCAACTTCTTCCGGAGCAATAAATCCGGCGGCTTCGGCAAACGTCAAACATGCTTCAAAATTTCCCGGCTCGGCGCAATACTCGTCGCACTCTGATTTTCCCCGGCAAGGCGGCGGTTTCGCGCCTTTTTTGACGGCAATCAGCACTTTTTTGGCGTCTTCCAATTCCTCCGGCGGAATCAAACCGGCCGCTTCCGCGAATTCAATGCATGTCTCCATATTTTCAGGTTGGAAACAATACTCGTCGCACTCTGATTTTCCCCGGCAAGGCGGCGGTTTCGCGCCTTTTTTGACAGCGGCTAAAACCTTGCGCGCTTCTTCCAGTTCATCCGGCGGAATGAATCCGGCCGCTTCCCCGAAAATAATGCATTCTTCCATATGGTCCGGGTTTTCACAGTAAGCGTCGCATTCGTCTTTAGTCCGGCAGTTGCCCGGCAAGGTCGCGCCGGCCGCCAAAGCGGCCTGCACCTTTTTTGCCTCTTCCAATTCGCCGGGCGGCAAAAGGCCTGTTTTTTCGGCAAACGCCAAACATTCGTTAATATGGCTTATATCATCGCAATATGTTTCGCATGATTCCGCGGACGCGCATCCGCCCGGGCCCTTGGCGCCCGCGGCGCTAAATTTCTTCGCTCGCGCGGCTTCCTCGGAAGAAATCAAATTATGTTTTTCGGCAAATTGAACGCAAACATCCATCCGCGACGGATCAGCGCAATATGTTTTACATTCTTCTTGATTTTTGCAATTACCCAGTTCAACGACCGGAAAAACAATATCCTCTTTAGAAACGGCTTGAACCGCGAACGCGTCTAAAAACAAGAGCCCTGCCGCGACCATTCCGGCCGCGATCATAAAATTAAAATATTTATGCTTATTCAAAAGGATTTTTGTAAACATCTTTAAAAGGATTGGCTTTATCAACCGGATTGATTTCCGGAACATTTTTCAGCACATTTGTTTGAATATCCAGCGAAGGCAGGGTTCCGGAAACCGCCGGCGTGCTCGCTTTCAAAGGCGCCGCCGCTTCTTCTTCCGGCTGTTTTTGGATATTTTTTAAATAAAAATATCCCGCGACCGCGGCCGCAACAATAACAACAAGAATAATAATCTTAATCAACTTAGATTTACTTCCCATTTTATAAATTATAACGCGTTTACCGCGGAATTCAATCTGCCTTGTGGATAAACTATCCAGGTTCAAATTAAACTTGACTTTTTTTGTTATTTGTAATATCGTCAAAATAGAGGGAAAAAGAGAAAAAAGGAGGGAAAATGACTATAAGGCTCAATAAAGAGAAGATTTTAAACACAAGGAGTGTTTTTAAAAAAGACTTACTGGAATTGGTGAAAAGATCAATACCAGTAAAAAAAGATGGCAATTTTTTTATTCTTAAAAAATCATACAAAGGAATCGCAAGAATAAAAAAAGATTTTGCATTTATTTCTAGTTAGTTTCAGTTAGATTTATATATTCTCCCTCCCTCTGCCACCATATTTGTACAAATATGGTGGTCTTTTATTCATCAATATATTTCTCTCAATATGTTCCTCTCAAGACCGCGGTGGCGTAGAAATTCTCTGTTTTTTGATAAACGCCGCGGCCGGCGCCGGCGGTTATTTCTATTTTTATAGCCAAAGAAGTGGAAGCATTTTGAATTTTTCTGAAAATAAGCCGGCTAACGCCGGTTTCCGCGCCGGTCAACGGTTCAAGGCCGGCGCTATTTTTTTGATATTTTATGGCGCCGTTATTTAAAACAAATTCCATCGTCGCGGGGCTCTCAGTTTCCTGATCAACGGTATTTAAAATCAGCCGGCCCGGGCTGACGTCAAAAACGCTTTCCCCGCTGTTTAGCCCGTTCGCCAGCCGAATTTCTCTGGTTATTCTTTCCAACGCGGTCCGAACGGAAACGTTTAAATCGCGGCTGGCCTTAAAACTGCCGAAAGATTTAGTCATTATTAAAATCGCGTTAACCGTTAAAACGGAAATTACCGCCAAAATCGCCGCGTAAATTATAAGTTCCATCAAAGCGAACCCGCGAAGATGTTTCATATTTCAAACATATTAGTCAAATAAGTTGACGCCTCGCGGGTGGTGGTGCCGGTTTTCATTTTCCAGGAAACAGAAACAATAATTTTTCTGGCGTTCGGATCAAACGCGCCGGAAGCCGCGAGATTGTCGTTCGCGTCCCTGAAAACATCGGCCAGCAAAAAACTTCTTTCAAAAACTCCGTCAATGTAAATATCGGCCGTGGTGGCTTGCCAGCTCCCGGCGTTAAAATAAAAATAATAAGGAGTGGAAGTGGCAAGAGGCGCGATTTTCGCGCTCCAGCCGCCGTCTCTCAAAGAACGCGCCGCTTCCATTCCTTCTTCCAAAAGAAAAGCGGCTTGAGTGCTTTTAACGCTTAAATCCGCGGCCGTCAGCGTTTTTTGCAAAACGCCGATTAAAGCAAAAAGCGCTAAAGAAATTATGGCTGCCGCCGCGACCACCTCCGTTAATCCGAATCCTCCGGCTGATTTTTTTTTCATTTTAATTTATTTCCGCTAAACCTGATTTTCGAACAATAATAGTTTTTGTTTTTTCATCGCCTTTTAATTTAATCGTCACGGTCCCGAATTGGTCGGTTTCGCCGGTCAAGCGCTTAAAAATCGCTTCTTGGCCACCACCGGCTAAACTGATTTGGGAAATTTCCGCCGGCGCGGGCAAATAAAAAATTTCATTGCCCGGCGCCGCCTCGCTGAAATTTTGGCCTTTGAAAATAACGGCTCGGCCATTTTCAAAATGAACGCCGTAAACGGAATCTTCTTTTGAAGAAAGCGTCCGGCTGCGCGCTTCATTGATAAAAGAAAAAATATTTCCGGCTGTTCCGCTTAAAACTTGTTCTTTTCTAAAAGAAGAAAACCCTCCGGAAATAACAGCCGTCAAAATCAAAATAACGGCCAGCGCGATTAAAATTTCCAAAACCGCCAATCCTTTTTTCTTATTGTAAAAAGTATTCGCCAACATAACTTGATTTTATCATTAAAATTTTATAATATCTAAACATCATTCTTTAAAAAATTAAAGGAGGAGGAATTTGATAAAAAATGTGGTTTCTGATTTAGGCGGATGCTTATTTTTCTGCGATTTTAAAAAAGTCACCGAAGGCCTCGCGAAACAATCCTGGTTAAACGGCGCAAGAATATACAAAGAAATGGACTGGGGAAACGATTACAAAGATTATGAAAAGGGGCTGATCAATTCGGAAACATTTTATAAAAAAATAAAAGAAAAAATAAATTTTAAAAATTCTTTTGAAACGTTTAAAAAAATCTGGATAGAAGAAATAATATTTTCAGTAAATAAAGAATACGCGAAATTATGCCTGGCCTTTCTTAAAAAGGGCTATAAAATTTATTGCCTTTCCAATATCAATGAGCTGCACTGGAAAAAAATCTCCGAAGATTTTTTTGAAATGGAATTATTCCACGGATGTTTCCTCTCTTTTCAAATGAAAAAGACTAAACCAAGCCCTGAAATTTACGAAGAAGTCATAACAAAAATCAAAAGCCGGCCTAATGAATTTCTTTTTATTGACGACCGGAAAGAAAATGTTGAAGGAGCGAAAAAAGCCGGCATGCGCGCTCTCCTTTATAATTATAAAAAACACGCCGAGTTCACAAAAAAAATTTCAAAATTGTTAGAAAAAAATAATTTAACGGAGTGATTATCACTCCGTTTTTTTTGTTTTTTTACAATCCCGCCAAACTTGAATACAGAGGCTGAATCATGGAAATGGCGAAAAAGCCGACGACCGCGCCGATCACCACCATCAAAATCGGCTCAATCACGATGGAAATATCTTTAGTGGCGGCCGCCACTTCTTCTTCATAAAAATCCGCCAGTTGGACAAGCATCCGGGAAAGCTGGCCGGTCTCTTCGCCGACGGCGATCATTTCCCCGACTAACGCCGGATAAAAATTTGATCGGGCTTTAAAAACTTCCGAAATCGGGCTGCCTTTTTGGACTTTAATTCTGGTTTCCTCAAGTATTTTTTTATAACGGTAATTTTGAAGCACTTCCCCGGTAATTTCCAACGCTTTCAAAATATCGACGCCGGAGCCGATCAGCGAGCCGAGAGTGCGCGCCGTGCGCGCGGCGTTTATTTTTTGAACCAAGGTTTTTAAAACCGGCACGCGAAAAAAAATAGCGGCAATCGTTTTTTTTCCCCGCTCAGTTTGAACCAGATAAGCCGCTAAAACCGCGGCAATAAAAATCAGCATCAAAAAAATTATCGTGTGAGAAACGATAAAATTACTGATAAAAATAATAAATTGAGTGGCGGGCGGAAGATCTATTTCCAATTCTTCAAAAGTGGAAATTAAAGTGGGCACAACATAAATAAGCATCAAAACGCCAATTATGATCATCGTGATGACGATAATCGCCGGATAAATCATCGCTCCTTTGATTTTTCTGAGAAGGCTGTATTCCCGCTCCAGCTGATAGCTTATCAATTGGAAATTCTCGGCCAAATTTCCTCCTTCTTCTCCGACTTTAACCATTGAAATAAAAAGGGAAGAAAAAACTCCGGGATGCGCTTTCATGCTCTCGGACAAAAATTTTCCCCGGCGAATGTCTTCGACCAGAACAATTAAAACCGCGCGGAATTTCCGGCTCTTGGTTTGGTTGGCCAGAATATCCAGCGCCTTAACCAAAGAAAGACCGGCTTTTATCATTACGGCAAGATTTCGGGCAAAAATCATTTTTTCCGCCACGGAAACGCGGCTGAATAAGCCGGAAATTGAAAACCAAGAGGTAAACCGCCTTTTTATTTCTTTGGAAGAAACTAAAATATACTCTTTTTCGCGAAGCAGCCGCGCCAAATCAAATTTATCCGTTGCTTCTTTTATTCCTTCAGTCTCCTCGCCCGACATTTTTTTAGCCTTATAAGAAAAAGAGGGCATTTTAAAATTATACCATAATATCCGCCCGGAAGGATTTGAACCTTCGACCGTTTGCTTAAGAGGCAACTGCTCTGCCAACTGAGCTACGGGCGGAAGACGAGATTTTTTAGGTGTGCCGATCCGCCAAAACAAAAGCGCCGAAAGAATCCGGCTTGATCGCCGCTTCAAAACCAAAACCGCGCACCATTCCGACAACGCCGTCTATGAATTCCCGCGTCGGGCCGTTATATCCCACGTCTATATGAACGACAATTTTATTATCCCAGAAAAATTCCTCTCCCAGCTTGTCTTTCAAAGCGCTTTTCAATTCCTGCATCAAAGTAATGGACTGAATTGTTTCTTTGTAAATACGATCGCGCAAGCTGGGGCAATTCATTAAGGCCGATTTAGCCCAAAAATACCGGCCGCCGTTTCCGATCCGCCAAATGCCCACCGCGCTGACTAACTGAACTTCGCCGCCGGATTGAGAATCGGTCCCGACAACAATTTGATAGCGGCATTCCGGTTTTTCCCGCACATAAAAAACCAATTCTTTGATCAATCCGTCAAAATCAAAAACGCAGTTTAAATTATGAAAAACAAACGGCATTGAATCATCTTAACAAAATAATAGTTAAAATGTCCACGGTTTCGCCCGATCAAAAAAGGCCGGCTTGAATATCCGTTTGGATTTGATATGTTTTATCGGTCAACCGGGCCGCCAAAACCCGCTCAATTTTAAAAATTCTTTTGGCTTTTCTTAAATGGCAATATCCTTCAAAAGAATCGCGGTTTAATTTATAAATATCCACTAAACGCTTGTTGCGCGGCTCTGTTGCTTCACTTGCCGAAATTTCCGAAGAAAATTTAGTGATATAATCAATTTCCACTCTTTTTCTTTTTAAAAACGCTTCGTTCAATATCTGACGGGCGTCTTTTTTCGCCGATTGCCCCCAAGAAACCGCCAGCGCCATCTTTTGTCCTTGCTCGCGCGAAAGATAAAAAATATGGCCGTGTTTTTTGCCGAATTCATAAAGTTCCTTGGTCACCCGCACATCCTGAAGACAGTATTTTTTAATTTCCTCAATTTTCCCTTCTTTATACCAGCGCAAGGCCTGCAATCCGTCCGCGGTTTTTTTCGCGCCGATCGTATGGCCGGCCAGATTATCCAGAGAAAGCCGAAAACCCGCGCTTGAAACCACGTCATCCATCAAATCCAAAAAGGCGAGATTATAAGAAGAAACAGCCAAATAAGGCTCTAACACCGGCAAATCAAAACTCTTGATGTTAAAACCGATCAAAAGGCCCGCCGGCTTCAGCCATTCTTTAAATTTATCCAATTCGTGTTCTTCAAAAGCAAAATATCGGTCGCGCTGATAGGAATAAGCTCCCAAAACCGAAATACCGAGCTGATCCAGCTTGTCCCGGCCGCCCGCTTCCTCAAAACTTTTTTTTGTTTCAATGTCAAAAACAAGAATATCTTTTTCCATAAAAAAAATTTTCAGAAAGGCAAATCCAAAGAAAAAGCGCCGGGACCCAGCGCCAGTAAAGAAAGCGCCATTACTAAAAGCGCCAGATCAAACTCCCAACCATTGACAAATCCCTGCTTGCGCTTAACCAAGATGATCGCTCCCAGCATTACCAAAGCGATTAAAATTGCCGCCGCTTGGGTAAAAATTCCCAAGAAAAGAAAAATCCCGCCGAAAAATTCCGCCGAGCCGACGGCCAGCGCCCAAAATTTGGCCGGTTTTATGCCCGCTTGCTCAAAAAACCGCGCTGTTATCAGCCGCGCCGTAAAAAGTTTTGGAAAACCGTGAATAATAAAAATAACCGCCAAAACCAGCCGGATCGCCAAAGGCGCCAATTCCTGAAAAACGAGAAGTTGAGGAAATAAACTTAACATAAATTTTTAAAAATTAAATTAAAAATGGTAAACCCTGTTAAATTTTGCAAAGCGAACTATTTAATAGGGTAAATCTTTTTGCCGCCGGCTTTTTTTGAATTTCTTAAAAGCTTTCTTGTTTTCGCGCGCCTCTTTCTTCGGATCGCGCGGTTTTATTTCTTTTCCTTCCTGTTCTTTCAACAGCCATTCTTCTTCCTTTAAAGTCGGCTCATAATTTTCTTCTTCTTTTTCTTCAACCGGTAATTTATCTTTAAACCGTTCCGGCGGATTTTCGCGCGGCTTTTTAAAAAAATCTAATTGGCTAAATTGTTCAAAAAGTTTTCTCATTTATCGCGTTATGTTAATATATTTAAATATGGATAAAAAGGACTATAAAAAAAACGAAGGGATAAACAGGGATCTCGGGTGGGTAGTTCTTTTTTTAATTATTCTGGGCGTTATGTGGTATGTCCAGCGGGAAGGAAATTTTGATTTTTCTTCTTTAAAAGATAACATCATTTTAAATCCGCCGCAAGACGCGAACCGCTCCTTTTTTGAAACCGAAGAAATCGTAAAAACTCTTCCCCCTAAAAGCGAACTGCCGCCGAATTCAACGGATTCTCTATTTAAAGGCAAAATCAGCCTGAGCACCCGCGCCGCCGCGGCCGGCCAACCGGATAAAGAATATATTTCTTTGAATTTTTCTTCCCAAGAAAAAGAAGCCGTGAATATCACCGGCTGGACCTTCCAAAATAAAAAAGGATTGAAAATTACGATTGACAAAGGAATTTTTCTTCCATTTTTAGCGCGCGTCAATCCTGTTCAGGATATTTTCTTGGAGCCAGGAGCGGAAGCGATCGTCATTACCGGAAAAAGCCCCGTTCAAGCAAGTTTCCGCTTAAATATCTGCACCGGTTATTTTAATCAATCTAAAAATTTTATTCCGTCCCTGCCCGGTCAATGCCCTGATCCGGAAGAAATCGCCCAAAAACAAAATCTTTACCAAACAGATGATAATGTTTGTTTTAATTACGTAAAATCGCTTTCCCGCTGCGTTATGCCGCTTAACGCTCCTTACGAAGTAAGCGAACATTGCCAAAATTTTCTAAGCGAACACATCAGCTACAACGGCTGCGTCAACGATTATAAAAAAGAAGAAAACTTTTACGCCAAAGATTGGCGGATTTATCTTGGCCGCGACTCTGAATTTTGGGCGAAACGATACGAAAAAATAACCTTGCTGGATAAAGAAGGAAAACTCGTCAGCGAACTGTCTTATTGAATTTTTATTTAAACAACTCTCTCAATTCAAAAAGAGCGATGCCGCCGGCCACGGCGGCGTTAAGCGATTCTTTTCGGCCGGCCATCGGAATTTCCATTATCGCGCCGCATTTTTTTAAAATTTGAGAAGAAAGGCCGCGGACTTCGTTGCCGACGACGAGAGCGATGCCCGAAAAACGGCTTAATTTTTTTTTATATTTTTTCTGAAAAGTTTTATAATCAATCGCGTTCGGCGACTGTTCCAAAGCGACGATAAAAACATTCTCCTTTTTTAATTTTCCGATCGTCCGGGAAATATTTTTATGATATTCCCAAGGAATATTTTCTTCCGCGCCCAGCGCCGTTTTTTTAATTTCTTTAATTGCCCGACCGAATTTGTCCCGCGGTTTTCCTGTGTAGCCGGTTAAAAAAATTTTAACCGCACCCGCGCCGTCCGCGGTCCGAAAACAAGAACCCACGTTATGCAAACTCCTAATGTTATGGAGAATCAAATACAGCTGTTTTTTCATTTTTCTCTTTCGGTTTCTTTTCCAGCGCTTCGTACAATTCGCCTACTTTTTTTTCATAATCTTCCCGCGTCAAATTATCTCGCCGGAAACGGGCTTTTTCTTTCGCGATATGTTTGCGAACGCTTTTTGGCAAACGAGATTTAACCATATACTTTGAATTTATAGCATATATATTTATTAAAGCCTATTAAGTTCTTCTTTCACTACTGTCCGATCATCCCACGGCACGCGCTTTCCGGCCGGGCCCATAATGACGGATTCCGCTCCTTTGCCGGTGATAATCACAGTGTCGCCGGCCGCGGCGCTTTTCAGCGCTTTTCTAATCGCTTCGCGGCGGTCAAGAATTTTAAAAAAATTTGCCGCGCCAACAGCCGAGCTTCGGCAAATTTTTAAAAAACCGGCTTCAATCTCATCCAAAATAACTTGAGGATTCTCATCATAAGGATCTTCATCGGTAACAATAATCGTCCGGCAATAACGCCCTGTGATTTCGCCGAACTTTTCTCTTTTCCATTTATCGCGGCCGCCGCCGGCCGCGCCCAAAACGCAGATTAATTTACCGGAATTACCGGTTTGAACAGAAGTTTTTAAAGTCCGGTAAACTTTTTCCAAAGAATCCGGCGTATGCGCGTAATCCACCACCACCCGGAACGGCCGGCCGACGCCAATTAATTCCATCCGGCCGGGAATATTTTTTATTTTCGCGAAAGCTGATTTTATTTTTTCATCGCTCACGCCAAGCGCGCGCGCGACCGCCATCGCCGCCAGTGCGTTATAAACATTAAACTCGCCTAAAAGCGGCAGACTGAATTCCATTTTACCGACTAAAAACTTTATTTCGTTATCCGCCAACTTCACGTTTTCCGCTTTAATTTCCGCGGGGTTTTTTATTCCATAAACGATTTTTTCTTCAGCCGAAAATCCCAAAAAATATTCCGCGTAATCGTCATCCGCGTTCACGACGGTTATTTTATGCGGCTCCCCGAACAATTTTCCTTTTGCTTGTTTATAATTCTCAAATCCGCCGTGCGATTCAATATGTTCCGGCGTAAGATTGGTTATCGCCAAGATATCCCATTTAATGTTTTTATGGCGGAATTGCCGAATGCCTTCGGAGGTCGTTTCAATGATCGCGTGGCGAACACCCGCTTTTTCGGCTCGCGCTAAAAACTTCTGGAGGAAAAAACGGCCGGGCATCGTCATTTTAAGCGCGTTCGGCCATTCTTTTTTTCCGATTCTAAAACGAAGAGAAGAAATTGAAGCGGATTTTATTCCCGCTTCCTCTAAAATTTCACTCAATAAATTTACAACCGTGGACTTGCCGTTGGTGCCGGTGATGCCGATTATTGTCATCTTTCGCGACGGCCAGCCGTACCGCGCGGCCGCCAAAAAATTTAAAAGCCGATGATAAAACGGTTGAAAAGAAACAAAGATCAACCGAGGAATAATTTTTTTTACGATTCGCAAAACTTTTTCAAGCATTTTTCCGGATTTTTTACGGCTTGTGCACGACGCTTCCCGCATAAATAAGAATGACGGCAAGACTGGTCTGAACAATGATTTTAAACGGCTCGTCAAAATTATAATTTTTAGAAAAAAAAGTAAAAACAATTGCCGCGAAAAGCATTAAGGCCCACGCGCCGACAAAAATTTCCCCCCGATGAAAGCTTCCCGAGCATTTTATTTTCTTGCGGTATTCTTTAAGGAGAGTGTAAACCGCGACCGCGCCGATATACGGTTCTGAAAAAACCGACGCCAAAAAACTCAAGCGTGGATAAAAATTCCAGAATTGCCCGAAATACAAAACAGCGACAGCGATAAAATAAAAATAAGTGAACGCGCTTAATCCAAGATAAAAAATAATAACTTGCCGGTAAATAACCGGCTTAAATCTGCGGCGCAAAGAAAAAATACTTTCTTTAATTGATGAATCGCCCGCGCTGGTTTCTGAATAAAATTGAATCATAAAAATTATTTACCCCGTTAGAAAGCTCGCATCACAAACATCTCAAAATAAGATATTATTTTAGCAATCTAAGAAATAACTTTCTAATGGGGTTTACTTAATAATTTAAGCGCCGCTTTTATTCGCGCTTCAACTCCCTTTACTTCCGGCGGAATTTCTTTCAAAACATCTCTCGCCTCCCGCAAAGAATATCCCAGCGCTTGAAGGGCATCCAGCGCGTCTTCTTCTCCTCTTATCGCCGCGTCTTCCGAATCGGCGCCAGCGGTTCCGCCAAGCTTGTCCCTCAACTCCAGCACGATTTTTTCGGCGGTCTTTCGTCCGATTCCGGAAACTTTTGAAAGATAAGAAGTGTCTCCCGAAGCAATCGCGCGCTTGAGCAGATCAAGAGGCGCGACGCCTAAAATGCCGATGGCCGATTTTGGGCCAACGCCGGAGATAGCGATCAACATTTCAAAAAATTCCACTTCCGCTTTTTCCAAAAATCCGTAAAGCTGAAGAGCATCCTCCCTGACGTGAAGATGAGTCCAAAAAATTATTTCCTGACTTTCCATTTGGCGCGATATTTTTTTTAAAGTGTCAAGAGAAACATAAAGCGCGTAGCCCACTCCATTAACATCCAAAATTAAATGCTTTTGCGCCCTGAATATTATTTTCCCCTTTAGCCGGCCGATCATATAAATATGATAAAGAAGTGGACAAAATAATCAAATTTTGCCATAATCTAATTATCTTTTTATTAAAATAATTTAATCAAACCGTGAGCTTGTTTTCATTGAATTTAAATATCATGCGTTTAATGAAAAAAATAAACGGAATATTCAATTATGACGACCACCTTTTTCATCAAGGCGGCGATCGCGATCGCGCTTGGAACGATTGCCGGCTATATTCTGCGGAAAATAATCGCCAGGCAGAAACGGGACTCCATTGAACTGGATGTCAAAAAAATACTCCTGGACGCCAAAACTGAAGCGCGCCAAACTTTAGACGAAGCGAAGAAAAAAGCCGAAACCGCCCTGGAAGCGGCAAAAAAAGAAGAACGCGAACGCGAATCTCAAATCAGAAAACTGGAAGAAAGAGTCATCAAAAAAGAAGAGCTGATTGAAAAGCGCGGTCTTAATCTTGAAAAAGAAAAAGAAGAACTCCAAAAAAGAACGGAGAAAATCAAAAGCCAGGAACAAGATTTAAGCGAGATAGAAGAAAAGAAAAGGAAAGAACTGCAAAATATCGCCGGCCTTTCCCAAGAACAAGCCAAAGATCAGCTCTTGGAAAGCGTGGAAAAAAAATACGAAAGCGATATTCTGCTCCGCATCCAAAAAATAGAAAATTTCGGGCGGGAAAAACTGGATCAAAGAGCCAAAGATATTTTGGCCGCGACCATCCAACGGCTGGCTTCTTCCACAGCCTCGGAAATTACCACTACTTCGGTGACTATTCCTTCGGACGACGTGAAGGGAAAAATCATCGGTAAAGAAGGCCGGAATATCCGAGCTTTGGAAAAAGCGGCTGGGGTGGAAATAATCGTGGATGACACGCCCGGGGAAGTAACAATTTCCAGTTTTGATCCGGTGCGCCGCCAAATCGCCCGCATTGCCCTGGAAAATTTGATTGTTGACGGCCGCATCCAGCCAGCTAAAATAGAAGAATTCGTCGTTAAAGCAAAAACGGAAGTGGATAAAACAATGAAAGAAGCGGGTGAAGCGGCCGCTTATGAAACCGGCATTGTGGATATTAACCCCCGGCTTTTAATAATTCTGGGACGCCTGAAATTTAGAACCAGTTACGGCCAAAACGTGCTCCAGCACTCCATTGAAATGACTCACATCGCCGGCATGCTCGCCGCTGAATTGGGCGCGGACGCGGCCATCGCTAAAAAAGGAGCTTTACTTCATGACATCGGAAAAGCGGTTTCCCATGAAATCCAAGGAACGCACGTTGAAATCGGCCGGCGCATCCTTCAAAAATTCAACGTGGACGAAAAAATAATAAAAGCAATGCAGGCGCATCACGAAGAATATCCGTATGAAACCGTGGAATCGATCATTGTCCAGATCGCCGATGCCATTTCCGGCGCCCGGCCCGGCGCGCGCCGCGACACGGTGGAAAATTATCTCAAGCGGCTGGAAGATTTGGAGCGCACCGCCAATTCTTTCGAGGGCGTGGAAAAATCGTATGCCATTCAAGCCGGCCGCGAAATAAGAATTTTCGTCACGCCGGAAGCGATTTCCGATCTGGAAATGAAAAAAATGGCCCGCCAAATCGCGGACCGCATTGAACAAGAATTAAAATATCCCGGGGAAATAAAAGTCCATGTCATCCGTGAAACAAGAACCGTGGAATACGCCAGATAAGAATAATAATAAAACATAAAATAAGAATATTATTTTTCGGGGATGTTGTCGGCAAAGCGGGGAGAGCCGGCCTGGCGCGCCAACTGCCGCTTTGGCGAAAAGAATTCCACCGGATTTAAAATTAGATAAAGTTTAGATAAAGTATTAAAGTAATGTCTAATGGGATGAAACCGCTATAACCGTGGCTAATCTTATCAGCCAGCATGGCATGCGCGAGCATTATAATTCTCATTTTGAAACAATTGAAACGCTTTTGAGAAAAAAAGAATTGAAACAAGACATTATTGTAAAAAAAATAGATCTAAATTAAAATATATTTATAAAAAGGTCTAAAGGTCGGCCCTGTAAAAATAATTTAAAATAAAATAAAAATGAATAAAGCAAGCCTAACGGAAGCCGTGCACAATAAAATCGGCGGCACCAAGAAAGCGGCCGACGAAGTGGTGGATATGATTTTTGATTCAATCGCCGGGGAACTGAAAAAGGGCGGCGAAGTATCCATTTCCGGCTTTGGTATTTTTATGGCCAAAGAACGAGCGGCCAGAACCGCGAGAAATCCGCGCACCGGCGAAACCGTGAACGTGCCGGCGATGAAAGTGCCAAAATTCCGCGCCAGCAAAACTCTCAAAGACGCGGTTAAATAATAATAATCTTTTTTGCGAAAAGGATTGAAAAAACGCTTCCGTGATCGCGGAAGCGTTTTTTTTAATGACTTTTATTATTGTTATTTTTACCGTTAATTTTATACTTTCCATATCTGTAGCCAACCGCGATTACGGTGCAAAGCGCGGCAATCGTCAGCGCTGTGCCGGCCGGCGGCTCGACGATTCTAAAAAAATGGCCGGAAGAAAAAATTATCCAAAAAAGCATTAAAACAAAGACTAACCACCAATACAATATAAAACGGTGGCCGGTCCGCGTTTTAAACATTCGAGTATCTAATTTAATCAAGCCGCTTTGCGGATCAACATAAAAAAGCTTCATTCCGCCGTAACCGCCGACCATCGCGGAGTAAGGTTCAATAAGCCTGTCTAAAAAAATACCAAGCCAAACAGATTTATTAAAAAACGCGACAAGGATAAAGACTTGATAAACGACGCTTAGAACCCAAAGCGTCATATAAAAATAATCCAATGATTCCCGGCTCTCTTTATTGTACGGCTTAACGCCGACTATTTGGAAACAAAGGTCTCCAAAATAGTTTTTTTTAAATTCCATATAACGCCTCCTTTGCTTCAAGAATATATTTAAAAGAGCTTTTTCCTTATCTAAGATTATCTTATCGTTAAAATATTTGCAAATCTAAAAGGTAATGTGCAAGCGCATATGGCGGTTAAGACTTAATTTCTACTCGTCTAATTTTTTATATTTTTCCTAATTTCCTCAAAATCTTTTTCTAATTTATTTATTTTTTCCAAAATTTTCTTGGTTATTTCAATATCCATCTTCATTTCCTCCTCTGTTTTTTCCACCAATTTCTTTTCTTTTTTTAAACCGGACAAAATTATGCGGTCGCCGACAAAAAATGACGCAAAAAGTCCGGTCATCAATAAAACAATCGCGCTGATTATTATGGACATCGGTCCGGTTAAAAACGGAAATAAATCAGCCGTATGCCAAACTCCCCGCCAAAAAAGAACGATCGCCGCGCCGCCGATAATCGCGTAAACAATGACATGGCGACTCAAAATCGCCCTTATCCTGTCTTCTGACTTGTCAAAAAATTTTACAATTTTTTTAAGCATTATTGTTAATTTAACATAAATTTAATAACCAAGTAAAATTTCCTTCAGGAAATTTATTTGTGACCGATTCCTCACGCGAGCAAAGCAGTTTGCTCGCTCTGTCTCGCAATGACAAACAAAAACACGGGGTACATTGTACATACCCCGTGTTTTTGTGTCATGTGTGATGCGGACAGGGAGAATTAGGGTCAAGTTTCTAAGCTCAGATTTCGCGCTTCGCGCTTATCTTCGCTAAGAACTTTCTCCCCGAGCTCGCCTGTCTCGCTCCGCTCGACATGGTTCCGCTTTTCAATTCTCCACGCGAGCAAAGCAGTTTGCTCGCTCTGTCTCGCAAAGACAGCAAAAATACAGGACAAAACCCTGTATTTTTGCGTCTTATCAGGAATTTATGAATTTTACAAAATCAAGAAAATTTTCGCGGAACTAATTATGTTGATATTCAAAAACAAGGAGGTGATTCAATGGCTTTCCTTCAAACTGTTTATATTTTAGTTTGCCTTGCATAAATTTCTCCGTTGGCACGAGAGCAGTTTGTTTCTTAAGAACGAATCCGACTCTTTCAGCCGCTTCAACGAAATTAGAAATGGGCCGAAATATATCATGCATTGTGCCATAAGGTCGTTTGGTAGAGGTAGCAACTTCTCCGTTACCCAAATCTTCAATTTCTAACTTATAACCGAATCTTTCAGTAGTATGATACTCCTTATCACCAATAATAATATAAAGAGAGCCATCGGGTTTTGTGAATTGAGCTATCTTTTGAAATACAAAACCAAGATCACGCATATGTTCAAAAGCCATAACAACAACCACAACGTCAAAAGTCCTATCTGGCCTCGCATCTTCAAATGCTTGTTCTGTTACGCTCATTTCGGGGTAAAGTTTTCTGGATATTTCAACGTTTTTGTGGGCCGGTTCTATTCCATGAATTTCTTCCGCTCCAAGTTTCGAGAACAATTTAGAAAGATGGCCAGTTCCACTCCCAATATCGAGAACACTTTTACCAGTCAGATTTTCAAGATTCTCGTCGAGATACTCATGAAAAAATTGTCGTGTTGGAGAATCCAACATACCCTCTTTTTTCCAATCCAAAATCGAAGAATCGTATTGACTCGGATTTGTTGCCTTACTGACCAACTTTTCAGTTTCTTTAGAATTTAATTTTTCGGAATCCATATGAAAAAATTTTCTTTTCCCAAAATTAAAATACAGTTCGAGCCGATATTTTTACGGGTTCTTTGGCGGTTTTTATCGGCGCGGCGGAGCTGCGTTTTCGAACTTTCGCGGGGGGATTTTTTCGGAAAAATGCGTTCGGACTAATTCAAGAATATTGCACCAAAAAGGAAAAGTCAAAGAGTTTTGGTTCGCCTCGCTTTACTCGGAACATCGCTGCGACTTTCAATTCTCCACGCGAGCAAAGCAGTTTGCTCGCTCTGTCTCGCAATGACAAACAAAAACACGGGGTACATTGTACATACCCCGTGTTTTTGTGTCATGTGTGATGCGGACAGGGAGAATTGAACTCCCGCCCAGAGTTTGGAAAACTCTTATTCTGCCATTAAACTATGTCCGCTTGGAAAATATATAATCATTATCAATAAAAATCAGACAAAAGTAAAACCCTCCGCGAAACGCGGAGGGTTTTACTTAGAAAATTTATTCTTCTTCCTCTTTTGAAGATTCAGAAGCAGTTTCTTCTTCCATTGGAGCGCCGCAACATTCTTTTGTTTCATCGCTGACGCTATCGCAAGTTTTGCATTTGTAAGCCATATTTATATTTTAAATTAAAATAATCGTATAAAACAATAAAAAAACGACCTTTTAGTCTTTTTATTTCTTATAAGATAATACATATCTAATCTATCTTATAAGTATAATCTATACCTATCATTTTTTATTTAAAAAGTCAAGCTTTTTGAAATGCCGTTATCGGTAAAGATTGCTGTGAGAACCAATGGCAACGAAAACGCGTTCGTTAATGTTCGCGCGCTTATAAACAGCTCTTAAATCGCCTGTGATATTTATACTGCGATAGCTTTTGTATTTTCCGTGAAGCGGATGATTATTAAGAACGGGATTAAACTCATCATTTAAAAACAAAGCAAGTTTCTCTTTTATTTTGGTTTGCTCGCTTTTTCTAAGTTTTTTATATTGTTTCTCAAAATTCCGGTGAAATCTAATTTTCATCCCGTCTGTCTTTCTAATGTGATTCATGCCAACTCATCAAGATATTCTTCAATTTCTTCTTTGCGCGAAAAAACGCGGGAAAGATTTTTCCTCTGATGAATATCTTTTTCTATTAGGCCGAGAAGTCTTTCAAGTTCAGGCGTCATTCTCGGAATATAAGAAAAATAGACTTCTCTGGAGCGGATTAAATTTCTTAACGAAGCATTAACAACGTCGCTTAAAGAAAGCCCAAGTTCTTCCGCGGCTTTTTGAGCGTTTTTTTTAACCTCTTTGTCGGCTTTGATATTTATCACCGTTTTAGCCATATATCCTTAGTATATACAACAGTTAAAAGATGTCAATATTATTGTTTTATTTACATAAGCTTTAGCTTTTGAACAACTGTTAAACATTTGATAAATAATCCCAAAGGGCTTCCTAGGGAAATTTTTAATAAAAAAAACCGCTTTCATTTGTTGTTTTTGACAAATGAAAGCGGGTAATTTTAGGCGAGCCCGAGGAGTTTTGCCCCACCACCGGCGAAAATAAACCAACCGGCATAATAAATTACATAATAAATTAAATAGATGACCCATGATACTAACACTATAAGAATACCCATGGGCCAAAAAATTCCAAATAAAAAAATCGTTGCTGCTAATGTATCTACTTTTTGTGTTCCCTCTCTTATATTGTCTATCTTGGTGAATATATTCCATCCGCCCGAGGCAATTTTTCCGACAAAACTCAATTCTTCTGCTTTAGCCGGAGAAATCTCCTTATAATAATAAGTTCCGTTAACCCACCCTATATTGCAGTATAGGATGATAGCTAAAATAACCATTAATATCTTTCCTATTTTCTTCTTCATTTTCTATTCCTCCTCTCTTTTTTATTTGATTGTGAAATAACATTGACTGACTTGGCTTTTTAGCCCTGTGCTAAAAAGCTTCCAATCTTAATTATAATAATAGCACACTGATTATTTTTGTCAAGTTTTTTCTGAGTGCTCTTTTTCGCTTTATTAGTCTTTTATATTGGGTTAAAATAAAAAATAAAGGTAAAAAAATCGAATGCCAAATAATCAAACTTTATTCAAAGCTAATGGCGGCCAAGCGGCGCTAACCGCGGTGATTTTCTTTTTATTTATTTCTCTAGCCGTGGTTTTCGGCGCCGCCGCGCCCGCTTTAAAAGAAATGAAAATTTCCAAAGAACTGCTCTCTTCCAAAGAAAGTTATTTTTTTTCCGAAGGCGCGCTGGAAGACGCTTCTTTTCGCGTTTTTTCCGGAAAAAATATGCCTTCGGAACTGGTTTACAGCGACGGTTTGTTTCGGGCGACGACGACTGTTTCCGACATTATCGGCGCAGGCGCGGACACCAAAGAAATCACCGTTTCCGGAGCGAAAACCGATCTTTTCCGCAAATTAAAAAGCGTTTTAGTTGAAGACACGGGCGCGGCTTTTAATTACGCTTCGCAAGTCGGAGATTTGGGGTTAAAAATGTTTTCCAACGCGGCGGTTAACGGCAATGTTTTTTCCAACGGCGACATTATCGGCTACAGCAATTCGGTAATCAACGGCGATGCTTTGACCGCGGGCGTTATTTCTTCTCCCAGCCCGCAAGTCACCGGAGTAAAAACCGAGGGAGTTTCACCGGTGGATCTTCCGCCTTTGGATGTTGATTATTGGAAAGCCCAAGCCAACATTAACAATGATCCGCTTGAAGGAAATAAAGAATATAACAGCGGTTCGCACGCGCTCGGCCCTAAAAAAATTAACGGCAATTTGACGCTGAATAATCAAGCTGAACTAACCGTTACCGGCGCGCTGCATATAACCGGTAATCTGGAAATGAACAACAATTCCATGATGGATTTGACGGAAAGTTTCGCCGCGGACGGCTTGGTAATAATCGTTGACGGTTTTATTCATTTTAATTCCAATTCCGAAGTGTATGGTACAACCGCCTTGCCCAAGGGTTATCTTGTTTTTATTTCTCTTAATGAAAGCGAAAGCGCGATTGAACTAAATTCCAATGCCGAAATTGAGGGTGTGATTTACGCGACGAACGGCTGGGTGGTGATAAATTCCAACGGTGAAATAACCGCCGTCGCCGGCCGAGGAGTGCTCCTTGATTCCAACGCCGAACTTAATTACGATCTTGGCTTGCGCGATATCCGTTTAACCGGCGGCCCGAGCGGCGGCTGGAAAGTTAAAAACTGGCGGGAAATTCCTTAAAAATCAAAAAATAAAATCCGTGTTATCATTAAAATATGAATAATTTTCTTTACCCCGTTAGAAAGTCCGCGTCGCAATCGTTAGAAATAAGATATCATCTGCTTCGTTTAAAAAAACAACTTTCTAACTGGGTTTACCGTTTTTTTCCTCCGCCGAAATACCTGACCCTGCCATTTTTCGGCTTTGACATTTCGGATTGCTCACTTAAATACTTCTCTTTTTCTCGCGGAAAAAACGGCTTGCGTCCGGATCGTTTCAATCAAATTCAAATACCCGAAGGCCTAATCAGCTCCGGCCTAATTAAAAAACGCGAAGAACTGGTCTCTTTCCTTAAAGAAAATTGCCGAAAAATCGGCATAGAATATGTGGCCGCTTCCCTGCCGGAAGAAAAAGCGTTTTTACACTTAATGTCTTTGCCTTTTGTTGAAGGCGGAAATATCCGGGAAATGATTGAAACTCAACTGGAAGAACACGTTCCTTTGCCGGCTTCGGAAATTATTTTTGATTATCAGATTATTTCTAACAAAGAGAACGCCGCGATAGCGGGCGCGGGGCAAACGAGCGGCGGGCAGACCCGCCATCTTGATGTTTTGGTTTCCGCTTATCCTAAAAAAATTATTGAAGAATATCGCGGCGTTTTGGAAGAAGCCGGCATTGTTCCGCTGGCTTTTGAAGTGGAAGCTCAATCAATCGCCAGAGCGATAATGCCGAGAGAAGAGCGGGAAACCGCGATGGTCATAGATTTCGGCAAAACCAGAACCAGTTTTTTGATTATCAGCGGCGGGCATCTTCGCTTCACTTCCACGATCAACGTGGCCGGCCAAGCGATTGACAAAGCCATCAGTAAAAATCTCGGCGTGAATTTTTTTGAAGCCGAGCGCCTGAAAAAAGAAAAAGGCAGCGTTTTTAATTCCGACGCCGAAAACGAAATTTATGTTTCCATTCTTCCCTTGGTTTCGGTCATTAAAAATGAAATGGAAAAAAATATGGTATTTTGGGAAACGCACGCCAGCCATATTCATAATCGAAAAAAAGGGAAAATTGAGAAAATTTTTTTATGCGGCGGAGACGCCAATTTATCCGGCTTTTCCGAATATCTCAGCCATTCTTTAAAAGTCAAAATTGAACCGGCTAATGTTTGGGTTAACGCTTTTTCTTTTGAAGATTACGTGCCGGAAATATTTTTCAAGGATTCTTTGAGATACGCCACGGCGATCGGCCTGGCTTTAAGGATTATTGAAGAATAACGGCCGCTTAATTATTATGAATCTTTTGCCTTTTTCAGAACAAAATAAAATCGCCCGCCAAAGACTGTTTTGCTGTTCAATCGCGACCGGCCTGATAACTTTTTTTATTTTATCGGCGGCGATATTTTTTCTCGTTCCTTCTTATTTGTTTTTATTTTTTCAATCAAAGGAACTGGCGCGGAAACTGGAAATTGAAAAACAGAGCTCAGAATTAAAAAAAGCCGAATCTATAGAGGCTACGATCAGAAATTTAAACCGGCGAATTGATCTGTTAAGCAAAAATGAAGCTGTCTTAAAAGACCCCTTTTCGGAAATGGCTCTTTTAATCAAAGAAAAACCGGCCAATGTCCTGATTAATTCTTTTTCGTATGAAAAAAGCGGACAAAACAAGCCGGCCATTTTGACCGTTACCGGAAACGCCAAAACCAGAGATTCGCTTTTGCGTTTTGTGGAAATTCTCGGGAAAAATCCCGCTTTCAGCCGAGTTTATTCGCCGATTTCCAATATCTTGAGCAAAGAAGAAATAGAATTTTCTCTGATAATGGATTTAACGGAAAGTAGAAATAAAGAATAATAAAATGGAGACAAGAAAAAAATATTTGATTTTGAGCGTTCTGTTTTTAGCCAATATTTTGGCGGTAATCGGCTGGTGGTATTTTTTTCAAGAAATAAACCGAGAGAAAGAAAAAATCACGGCCGCAAGATTTGAATCGGAAAAAATAAATATCAAAATAAACAATGTTAAAAATTTGGTTAATCTTTTGAAAAGCTTTGAAAAAGAACAAAATCTGATTAGCGGAACTTTTATCGGGGAAAAAAATTTAGTGGTTTTTATAGAAGAATTGGAAAAAATCGCCTTAATGAGCAATGTGGAATTGGCGGTGATGAACGCTTCCCTGCCGCGAAAAGACGAAATCAGCGGGCCGACTTTCCGAATCAGCCTTCAAGGAGAATTTGAAGAAGTTTATCGTTTTTCGGACCTTCTGACGAACGCGCCTTATCAGATTCTTTTGGAAAAATTTTCCCTTCGTCGAGTTTCTGTTAAAAAAGATGGGGAACGGCCCTGGCAAGCTGATTTGGAAATAACGGTTTTAAGCTATAATTTTAAAATATGAATGAAATGAATGAATCCAAAGAAAAAATTATTAATTTTTTAACCGATTTATTTTTAAAAATATTCGGCGATTCGTTCCAGCGCTACTGGATTTTCGCGCTTGGCTTTTTATTTCTGGCGCTAATCGGAATTCTCGCCCTGGACAGCGCGGTTTTTTGGCGAATGGATTCTTCGGCTTTTAAAAAAATTTACGTTTTGCCTGAACGCCAAATTGAAACAATCAATCAAAAAATTTTAACTGAAACTGCGGAAATACTGAAAGCCAGAGAAGCGGCTTTTAGCAAAATTCTCTCCGCTCCGCCTCTTAAAGACCCTTCCCACTGATTAAAACAACCCGCTCGGACTAGTCGTGGCAGTATTGTTCACAAACTCCACGGCATTAACCAGCCAAGTTGAAAAAGTATCGCTGATAATGCCAAACAGATTATTGGTAAAAGAAACACTGGCCAATGTTGCGGTAGAACTAAAAACCGCCAAAGCCGCCTTGGTTCCCCAAGGGCCTAAATAATTGTGATTTTCAAAACGACTGTTTGAAATG
>Ga0209541_10003703_pt1 | contig 27806 bp, 33 predicted proteins | sample RifCSPlowO2_01_FD_184027 | JGI IMG/M metagenome (GOLD analysis project Ga0209541, IMG submission 184027) | Groundwater microbial communities from Rifle, Colorado - Rifle CSP2_plank lowO2_0.1 (SPAdes) (version 2) | ecosystem: Environmental > Aquatic > Deep subsurface > Groundwater | place... | reverse complement strand
GATGACGACCAAGACGTTCGCTGCAGGCGAATCAAAAACCTACAGCGTAACCATCGTGAACGCAGGCAACGAAATCAAAGTGTACGACCTCACAATAGAGGCTCCTGAAGAGCTTTCTGTTGAGACGGACGATTCTTTGGTAGTTGTTCCTGCCGGAAGCAGCAAGACAGTCCAGATGACTGTTGTTGGTTCCAAAGAAGGCACCCATAACTTTGCTGTTACGGTGCAGTCTGATGGAGAAATCGTAAAGCGTGAGAACTTCGGTGCCACTATTCAAGGCACTAAAACTGCTCAGCTTAACGCATCTGTTGTCTTGACCGTTGTACTCGCTGTAATCTTTGTCGTTCTTGTGATTGTACTTATCGTACTACTCACACGAAAACCGGCTAAGAGCGAAGAATACGGAGAAAGCTACTACTAAGCTTTCTTTTTTCTTTTTATTTTTATCTTTTTTTCTTTTTTAATTATTTTATCTTATTATAGTGAATAAAGAAAATCGTTGAAATTTCCTACCGAACCGGAGCAAGCCGCGAGGCATTAAACCCAAAAATTCCAATAAGATTATTCTTCGGATATTTTAGTTATTCCCTAAGGGCTTGCCTCAAAATAAAATGCCAGATTTCTGATAAATTTTCTAAAATGTCCGTCCATAAATAAACATTTTAGTCATCTAAATAAGGCAACTTAATTTGCACTAAGCCCTAAATAGTAAATCGCTCGATTCTTGTCCGATTATTAAAGTGATTTCCTATAACACATTATCCTCTGAATTAGGCATAATAACTGAATTGTCTCCGGCGGTTATGTCTGCTGGAATTTTTTCTAAAGCTTCTGCAGGAGCGACTATATCGGGAGCAGAGAATCTTTCAAGCGGTTGTTCTGCAGGCTGTTCGGTCTTTCTGTTACGCACGTCAAGACTAAGAATCTTCGATACGCCCTCATGCATGCTCACGCCATAGATAATATTTGCATCGAGAATCAGGGCATCATTGTGCGTGATGGTGATATACTGGCCGGATTTCATGTATTGCTTCAGGAGCGCTGAGAGACGCTCAGAGTTGCGTTTGTCCAATGCGGCATCAATCTCATCGAATATGTAAAAGTGATAAGGTTTGTATTCCTGGATGGCGAAAAGCAGCGAGAGGGCTACAAGCGTTTGTTCTCCACCTGAGAGTGAAGTGACATCGAAATACTTGCCTTTCTGCATGCGAATACCTATCGAAACTCCGCCCTTAAAGATATTTTCCTCGTTATCTATTCTGAGAAAGGCCTGACCTTTTGTTGAGAGACGGGCGAAGTTTGAGCTGAATAGTTCGTTAATCTTTGAATAGGTTTTCATGAAAGTGCGGCGTTTCTTGTTGTCGATTTCTTCAACAATCTTGAGAATGTCTTCCTTTTCCTTGAGCAGAGTATTAACTTTTTCCTGCACACGGTCATATTCCTGCTTTATTTCATCGTAAATCTCAAGCGCGCGCAGATTGATTGAACCAATTGTTTGGAGAGATGCAGTTGAACGCTGCAAACGCTCTTCGATGACATGCAGGGGAGATTTAATCAACTCCAGACCCTTATAATCTCCGAGTTCCATCTCGAGTGCTTCCCGCTCGGCACTGAGTTTGGCGTCTCCGATTTTTAGGAAGTTAACTTGGTCTTCTATCTGGCGCCATTCAGTCTGAAGATGAGAAGATTCCATGCCTATCTCCTGTATTTTCTTCTGCACATTGTCTCGCTCATTGAAGAGCTTGTTGAATTTCTCTGTAAGAGCGGCCTCTTCTGATTCCTTGTGTTCAAGAAGTGTTGACTTGCGTTCGAATGCTTCTTCAAATTCGGCAATTTCCTGCGTTACTTCTTCCAAGTCATTTCGACTTGATTTTATGACTTCACGTATACGCTCGATGTCTTGCTCCTTGAACATGAGAGTTTGATCTAGATTTTGCTCGCTTCGTGATGAAATCTCCTGAATGGCACGAATAATGGCTGCAGATTGCTCTTCCAGACGAGGCATGTCGCTTGTCTTGGACTGAAGCATGTCGCGTCTTGGTGTGAGGAGAGTTATATCAGCTTTGAGTGCTTTTTCGCGCTCGACGATGCGCCTCAGATAATCTTTTTTCTCGGTGATGACAAGGTGCCGCGAGAGTTCGCGTTCGAAGCCGAAGCATTTGGTTTCAATAGCTACAAGTTCGACTTGCAATGTCTTGCGTTCGTGCGCGCGTTGTAAACTTTGCGCTCTTTGATGCTCTACAATGCTTTCGGCATTGGATATTTTGTTTTGGGCATCGGTTTTGACGTGACCGATATGCTCCGGCGTGATAGTGCTCTTACATAGAGGGCAGACATCAAGTTTTTCGACCTGTGCAATAACTGCCTGAGCTGAATTTATTTCAGACTCTGCTACGGAGATGTGACGAGCACTTTCAAGCTCGTGATGCGTAAGCTTTTCAAGGTCTTTCTTTATATTGGTTAGTTTTGAGCGATGCGCGTCTAGTGCATGCTTGCATTGTGCTTCATCTGCATGAACAAGACCTGTCGAGTAGGTTTCGAGCTGCTGCATTAATGCCTGGGACTCACCTTCGATACGAGAGAGTTCATTTTCTTTTTCACGAAGGCGGTCCTTTACGTTGTTGAATTCTGTTTTGACGGCATAGACGTGTTTCTTTTCTTCTTCTATTTTCGAGAGTTCTTCTTTTTTCTTGGCTAATTCGGCTTGCTTCTTGGCAACGAGAGGAGATTTCTGACGCAACTCAAGGACTTCAAGTTCAAGCTCTGGAAGTGATTTTGATGTGAGCTCGTGAATTCTGCGCTCGATTTCTGATTTCTTCGATTCATGGTTTTCCTTGCGCACGCGGAGACCTTCGAGTTCTGCCTTTAGGTCAGCTATAGCGCCATGCAGCTCTTCCTGCTCAAGACCAGTGGCCTTCTGGATGTACTTATTAATCTGCAAGATGCGCTCGTTCATAATCTCAATTTGCTGCTGGAAATCTGTAGAATTGGCACGGAGTTTGTCTTTCTGTTTAGTTTTCTCTTCTATTGATTTATGAACAGAGATAAGTTCGCGCATCTTGTCCTCGACTCTTCTACTCAGGATTGAAGCCTTGCAGCGACTGACTGTTTGCTCTAGTTCCTTGAATTTGAGAGCCTGCTGTCTTTCATTTTCAAGATTTCTGAGAAATGCTGTTCGCTCCCGAAGAATAGCATTGATTTCTTTCAAACGACCTTCGGTTTTTTCAAGCTCGTGGAGCGATTTCTCTTTTCTCGCTTCGTAAATAGAGATGCCTGCGACCTCCTCGACTATCTTGCGTCTGTCCTCTGGATGCATGCGCACGACTGCCTGTATCTGGCCCTGCAAAACGAGATTGAAACCGTGCGCATCGATACCTGCCTTTGCCAGCGTTTCGACTACATCTGCGCGCGTTTTTACTTCACCGTTGATTCTGTAGATGCTTAAACCGTTATGGCGAACTGTGCGCGCGATGCTTATTTCGTTTCTTTCTACAGAAAAAGTGTGGTCGCTATTGTCAAACACCAGCTCAACCATTGCCTCGCGCGATGGCTTGGTGTACTTTGAACCCATGAACAGCAGGTTCTTTGCTTTTGCTGCGCGGATAGATTTTGTTGATAGCCTGCCGAGAACAAAACAAAGCGCGTCGGAGATGTTTGATTTCCCGCTTCCGTTCGGACCTATAAAAATATTAATTCCTTTATCGAATATCACTTCTGTCTTTTGGGCAAAAGATTTGAAGCCATGCATCACTAACTTTTTGATGTAAGTCACGCTTATACGAGGAGATGGTTTATTTAAACGTTATCGGAATAGAGCGAAAGGTTATTTTAGCAGCCAACAATCTTTAAATATGGAATGAAGCACAAACAAGCATGCCTGAAGCGCGTTCTGGATTGAGTGCTGAAGAGCTTTTTGTGCGCGGCGAGGAGATAACCTATGATGATTTCACTATTCTTAACACGCAATTTTCTGAGACATGCAAACGCAGAGTTTCTTTAAGAACTAATCTGGGAAAAGGCGTTTTATTAGAAGTGCCAATTATGGCTTCTCCCATGGATAGTGTTACGAGCCCGCGACTGGCTATTGCAATTGCCCAGCTTGGAGGCATAGCGGTTATACATTATAATCATAAGGACGCTGATGGCCGTCCGAGTATCGACGAACAAATTGCGGATATTGCACGAGTTAAGCGCTCCCAGAATGGATTCATTGAAGACCCACTAGTAGTGGAACCAGATATGAGCATTGAATACGCCATCGAACTGGGCAAGAAAGATAGAGAGCCTGAAGAGACCATAAGCACTTTTCCAGTTACTGAAAATGGCCAGAGTCATGGCAGGCTTGTCGGGCTTCTGCGAAGAGATGATTACCTTTTAGGATTTCGTACGGGCCTTCAGGTTAGAGAACGCATGTTGGGGATTGACAAGCTTATCGTGGGAAATAGCACTATGAGTTTAAAACAAGCGCGAAAAATGATTTGGGATAATCACATTAGATCGCTTCCGATTGTAAATGAAGAGGGAAACTTAGTATATTTAGTGACGCGCGGCGATATGGAAAAGAGCGAACAATTTCCGCAGACAACTATGGATGAAAAAGGCAGACTTCGTGTTTTGTTCGCAGTGAGCACTTGGCCAGAATCGTATGAGCGCGTTGAGAGAGGGTTTGCGGCTGGAGCTGATGGAGTGGTTGTTGATACATCCCAAGGATTTGGCAAACATCCGTTTGAAATGCTAAGGTATATTGCGGGCAAACATCCTGATAAACTTCTTATCGGAGGAAATATCTCGACTTCGGAGGCTGCTCTGGCACTGGCTCGGCTTGACTTTGTAGACGCCTATCGCTGCGGTCAGGGTTCTGGTTCTATATGCACAACAGCAGATGCTATCGGAATTGGCCGCGCAGGAGCCACAGCAATTTATGAATGTGCCCGCGCAGTGCATAAATCTGAAAGCAAAATGGTGACTATTGCTGACGGAGGCATACGATTCGCAGGAGATATAACAAAAGCTCTGGCACTGAGGGCTGGAGCTGTGATGGTTGGCAGCATGCTTGCAGGCTCAGATGAATGTCCTGGAAAGAAGAAGTTAGATGAGCGCGGAAGAAAAATCATGGAGTACTGGGGAATGGGCTCCAAAAAAGCTAATGTCGGCGGTGAAGTGCGCGTGCGCGATTATGGGGCTCATGAAGAAGGGATAGTTAAACAAGTTCCCTACAAAGGAAAGCTTAAAGAGCATCTTCCTGAAGTTGTGGACGCGCTGTTACATTCATTTGAAGTTTTAAACTGTGGTTCTATTTCAGATTTACATCAAGGCACGAAAAATGGAGATGTCCGTTTTGGGAAGCGAGGCCTTGCATCCATTATGGAGAGCAGACCTCATGGCTAAACACGCAGCTATCGTTGGAATACGTGTTGGCGACGAAGGCAAGAGGAATCTTGCTGATGAATCTGTTGAGAGGGCTCGCGCTCAAGAGAGCAGACCACATAGTCTGGGAGTTATGCATGGAAGGACTTGAAAGATTATTAGGTAACGCTCAGATTGTCGCTATCGTGTGCAATCAGTACGGAGATACCGGCAAGGGAAAGTTCTCAGATGTGCTTGCTCAAGAATGGGCAGATGTTGTTGCTCGGGGAACAGGGGGAGCTAATGCTGGACATACTGTTTTTATTGAAGGCAAACCTCATGCATTTCACCTATTGCCTGCAGGGATAACGTATGATTCAAGAGGGCTTGTGACTATTTTAGGGAATGGCATGGTCATAGACCCGCATGCGCTCATAGAAGAGATAGACGAGTGGACAAACTTGGGCGGAACTCACAAGAATTTAATGATTAGTGAAGATGCGAATGTCGTTATGCGGTATCATATCGCGTTCGATAGGGCTAAAAATCAATCTCAAAAAGAGGGAGGCATTGGCTCAACAGGAAGAGGCATGGGTCCTGCGTATACTGATAAAATTGCTCGGAGAGGTATCGTAATGAGAGATTTATTGGACAAAGATACCTTGGCTCAGAAAATTAAGAATGCGCTGCCATTTTATCCTGAGCAAGAAATCGATGTTGGCAGTATAATGGCTGAAATGCAGCCTGTTGCAGAAAGATTGGGTCCTCTACTAAGAAATACGGCTAAAGAAATGCATGTAATGGTGCGACGCGGGAAAAGAATTGTGCTTGAGGGCGCGCAGGGGCTCTTGTTAAGTGTTGAGCATGGTGTACCTCCGTATGTAACCTCTTCTGATTGTTCGGTGAACGGAACTGCTTCGGGTGTGGGAATATCTGCTAAGGCGGTTGATTTAGTGCTGGGAATATGCAAATTTCCTCTCATGACGCGAGTGGGGGGAGGTCCTTTCCCAACTGAACTGGGGGGCAAAAAATCCGAGGACTATTGCGCTCAGACCGATTCCGACGGAAAACCAACTCATCGGAGAGAAGTTGAACTTGCTGCATGCCCCTACTGGCGAGAATTGATGAATAGCGGCGATTCATTCTTGCAGGGAATAGGCATGAGAATTGCGGCGGGAGAATATGGGGCGACCACCGGCAGACCACGACGTGTGGGATGGACTGATGCGGTTGCGGCACGGTATGCTGTAGGCATTAATGGGCCCATGAAACTCGTTTTGACTAAAGTCGATGCGGTTGCGGGAATTAAACAATTCAAGATAGCTTACGCCTACCTTATACCGTCTTGTGCCCCTGCGACGAGTTTTAGCAGGGATGCTGGTCTTTTAAGAGGCTGTTCTGCAGACTGTCGCGTCTATCCTGGATATGGTGATATCAGAAAAGCAAGAACATATGGCGAATTGCCTTCGGGACTTCGAAACGCAATTCGAGATTTTGAGAAATTTGCAGGGTCGCAAGTTGGAGTTGTATCTGTTGGACCCGAGGCACACCAAACAATTATTGTTTGAAATCCGCTAGTGTCTTCTGGCTTTTCTTTTTTTCGCGTTTGTCTTGGGGGAAGATTTCCTGCCACGTGAGCCAGCTCTTGCGGAAAATTCCGCTGTCCTTGAGGCGCGCGCCCTGTTCTCTGAGAAAGCGTATTGTGGTGGGGTCGCTTGGATAACCTGAACCAATATTGCCATAGAGCTGCCTGAGAGTTGCTACATGCTCCTCGCGCCTTACTTTGGCCAGGATTGATGCGGCTGAAACGACGGGATGATTGAAGTCTGCCTTGTGCTCGCAGAGGACTGTTAGGTTTGAAGAGTGCTTGATAAATGAAAGAAGTTTTTCACGCCATTTTTTGGTGTTAATAGAGGGGCAGTCAACGATGACTGTTATTTTCTTGGTTGTGTCGTTAAGTGCGTTGATGATTTCTGCCATCTTTTGAGCCTCTAAAGTGTTAAGATTTGTTCCAGAGAGCACGGCTTCATCTATTTCCTGCGGGGTGGCTTCGGTGAGGTGAGCGCGCATGATACTTTCTTTTATGAGTGCGGCAAGGCGCACGCGCTCACTATGGGCAAGCAGCTTAGAATCTTTCGCGCCAAGTGCTTTCAACTCTTTCTCAGTTTCTTTTTTTATTAGCACTCCTGCGAGTATCATGCTTCCGATGACTGGTCCTCTCCCTGCGTCGTCAATGCCTATTAGATGCATGCTAAGGAAAACTTGAGCTTGTATAAAAAGATATGGGGATAAAATAAAAGAGACTGCTAAGGAGAAACTTAAAAATAAGGCATTAAATTTCGTACAGACCCTTGGAAATTGGGAAGGATTATTATCTTGTCTGAAGGGTGTGGCTTTCGTTTAGACTTATTTTATCATTTTATTTTACGGTAATTCCTAATGAGAGTAATCTTCTTCGTCTTCAAGGTCATATATCGGGGTGCGCCTGAATTGCCCGCCGCGGCTCTTTTCGGATCTTGGAGAGCGATAACGTTTTCTTAGCAGTTCCATAAGCTTATCGCGCGTGGCAATGCGGAGACCGTGTGGAATCGCACCCGTAGAATTATGAAAAGCGCCAATGTGATTTCTTAATGTCTTCAGCTCATCTTCGCGCAATTTTGCCATTTTTTTACTTTTATTTAAAGACCATACGACTGAAAAGTTTGGCACGCCTCTGTGTTCAAAGTGATATTCCGGAACACGCCTTGGCGTGATGGCGCGATAAAGACGCAATTCTGCATTGTCGGTTTTACAAACATAAACCCGCGCTGGCAGAGATTCATGCATGTGCGCAGACCATCGGTATTTTATTCTTTTGCCGCCGCCTTCTTCTGGTAAAATCATTTTAACAAAAATAAAACCCGCGCTGGTTATTTAAATGTCTGCATATTGATAATTATGATTTAGCGCAAGATGAAGGGATTAAATCTCGTATTGTAATCGAATGTGTCTATTCCCTCTGCTTTCTTTAAGAGATGAACTATGCGGTAAGTTATAGGAGTTGCGATAATCTCGTAAACGACTTTAAACCCATATGCTGATAAAATGGCTATTCCTAAAATAGAAGCAGGCAGGACTCCGGTAAATGCGATTAGCACGAACAATGTTGTGTCAACACCTTCTCCGACGATTGTTGAACCTATAGTGCGCACCCACAAATGCTTTCCTTGTGTGGCGAGCTTTAATTTTGCTAGAACGAAGGAGTTAGAAAACTCTCCTGCCCAATAACCTATGATAGAAGCCAAGACAATGCGAGGCACGACCCCTAATATTGCAAAGTAAGCCTCTTGATGCTCCCATCCCGGAGCACTGGGCAGCAAGCCAACAAACCAGTAGATTAGCGACATAAAGATAAGGCAAGCAAAGCCAGTCCAGATTATTTTACGTGATCTTGAATATCCGTATACTTCTGTTAAAACGTCTCCAAAGATGTAGCTTATAGGAAAGATAAGAATTGCGCCGGTAAAAATTAATGGCCCGAGACTGAATAATTTTGTGGCGACCGTGTTAGAAATTAATAATACCGCCACAAATACTGATGAAATTATGCTCAAGTAGTTTAAACTCTGTTCTTGTAATTTAATTTCAGCCATTAACTCTCCTTTCCACTAAATAAGAATTTTCTTTAGGCAAGTCTGCGGAAAGGTTATATCCAAACCTTCGGCATATGGCTAAAGATATAGGGCTATCTTTGAAAATTTTACCCCTTATGCGTTTAGCACCTAAACTTTTAGCTTCTTGTATGACTAGTCTGTTTATTAGAAAAACAAGACCGCGACCCCGATAATCCTCAGATATGCACTGCGTGTGGAAAATCGCAGTCTCCCTTGCTTTCTCAAAATCGAAAAAGCCAACAGGCATTCCCTCATGCTCAATAATGGTTACTCTGCGTGGATGAAAACCCTGCCTAAACTTGACTCTGGACCAGCCTTCTTCAGTATTCCTATCAAAGAAATCTCCCAGTGAAGAATGCATAAGTTCGTATACGAAAGGTTCATCCCTCTTATCCGCCCCTCTTAAAGAAAGGTGCAGTTTTCCAATTATAGCTTCTTGTTCGTTCATAATAAATTTGTTAAGCGCGAATATTTAAATAACAGCTCCCCTTTAGGAGGGTACGATAATGGAAGAAATAACAAAAATCTTGGCTAAAATAGGGCTAACCGGATCGGAAATAAAGGTTTATCTCGCATTATTAAATTTAGGTTCATCTAAAAAGAGCGAGGTAATAAAAGAGTCTAAAATAGCACCTTCGAAGATATATCAGGTTATCGACAAACTAGCCGACAAGGGGTTGATAAGTGCAGTTATAAAAAATGGAGTTACTTATTTTGCTGCGGCCAACCCTTCGCGCGTTAAGGATTATATGTCGCAAAAAAGAGAAGAGATTATGAATGAAGAGAGGCAGTTAGACCAGATATTGCCTAAACTTGCTACGCTTTATGATAATACAAAATCAAATACAAAAGTTGAAGTTTATATTGGATGGAAAGGCGTAGAAACAGTATATTCCTCTTTTTTAAAAAATGCAAGAAGAGGCAATGAAGTCTATGTTTTGGGTGCTGGGGCAGGACCTAAGGAGGATAAATTCGAGCTATTTTTTACAAAATACGGGAGAGAAGCTTTCAAAAAGCAAATAAAAATTAAAGTTATTTTTAATGAAAATTCGAGGGAATATGTCGAAAAAATTGAGCGAAATATTAAAAAAGTATATGACAAGAAATTCTTATTCAGGAATACGCCCTCTGAAATCGTAATTTATAAAGAGCATATTGGAATCTTGATAAGAAAATCTGAACCTGTTATTATTGTGATTCAAGATAAAGAAACAGCTGATTCGTTCACTAATTACTTTAATGAGCTATGGAAGATTGCTAAGAGATAGCGGAGGTGGGCACACACAGAACATTGTTCCGTGGTGGCTTCACTTCTGATGAAGATGAAGCATTTGAAAAATCCCGCTAGAATAGCGGAGGTGGGATTTGAACCGCACGATCTCGAGGTTATGGGCCTCGCGAGGACTCCAGGCTCCTCTACTCCGCTATACCTAAGATGGCATGCGAGGGCTTTTAAAGTTTGGGGTTTTTAATAGACGTATGACGACCATGTTAGTATTCGGTACAAGCACAACTTATGGCGCATGGGATACTGAAGGCGGATGGGTGCAGCGCCTGCGACGCTATCTTGATGAAAAACAATTATCCAATCCACAGTTATATTATATGGTTTATAATTTAGGCATTTCGGGAGATACTTCAGATGGCATCTTCAAAAGAATTGCGTTTGAAACAGAACAAAGATTAGCACTTAAAGATAAGGGAGAGGACGTGATTATCTTGATTTCAGCAGGCGTTAATGACGCTATTTATAACAACAAGACTGGAAAGCACCACGTGCCTCTTGAAACTTATGGTGAAAATGTTAAAAAAATTATTCGAATAGCTAAAACATATACGAAACATGTGATTTTTGTTAGCAGTAAGCCGATTGACGAGCCTCGTGTTGACCCGATTCCATGGCTTAAAGATTGTTCTTATAAAGAAGCAGATATTGAGCAGTACGACAAGAAGACCGCAGAGGTCTGCGCAAGGCAAACCGTGCCTTTTATGGATATATATCATCCTTTAAAGAAACTTCCCCATTATCAAAAATTATTTCCTGATGGTGTGCATCCAAATAATGAAGGCCACCAAAAGATATTCGAAATTGTGAAGGACGAGCTTGTTCGGCTGAAGCTTATTCCGTAGGTAACTATATAAAAACGTTTTATTTCTGGCAACTATGTCCGGACCAGGAGAAGGCAAAATCAAATTAGGCAAAGCTGACGTGTATATTCATCTGAAGGGCAAGAGCAATGCCCAGATTACGCACATTGATGTTGAGTTGGATGCGCTCAATTATATCATCAAGCCTGGCGAGAGCACCTATGTGGGGGGAAAGTCAGGGGGAGTTTTTCTCGGTCTTAAGAAGGAGATGATTAAGAGGGCAGAGGATAAAGCAAAAGATGAAAAATAAAAAGAAGGGGCGATTTACTACGATTCACGTTATTGAAAAGAAATTCATACACCACGTAATTGAATGGGTTGCGACTGCATTAAGCATAATCGGGGTGCTTCTTGTAAATCTCCAGAATCTGAACGGTCTATACATTTGGATTGTGGCGAATGTATTATGGATATCTTTTGCGTGGAAGCATAAACACTGGGGCTTGCTTGTGCTGGCGTGCTCTTATTTGATTATCAATATTATCGGGCTAATTAACTGGAGATTTAACTGACATGGGAAAAAAAGGGCGATTTCACCGAGCGTATACTATTGAAAAGTCGCTTAAGCATCATGTGATTGAGTGGGCGGCCATGGCAATGAGTGTTATCGGTGCGGTTATGAATGCACAGCTCAGCATCTGGGGTTTCTATGTGTTTATGTTGGGGAATATTTTATGGATTAGCTTTTCAGTGAAACATAAACACTGGGGCTTGCTCGCAACGCAAGTCATATTTTTTGCGCTTAATGCATACGGCATCCGGATTTGGACGCAGCATCCCTTGCTGGCATAATTATTATAAACCCTCTGCCTAATAGATAGACGTGCCAAAGCAACGCGTATTTATTGTTCATAGATGGGACGGTAGCCCAGAAGAGCCTATGAATGAATGGCTTGAGAATGAGCTAAATAATCAGTATTTTGACGCTCTCGCCTTACATATGCCGCGCCCTGATGAACCAATGATTGAAGATTGGGTAGAGCATCTGTCACAAGCAGTAGGAAAACTTGATAGCAAGACCTATTTCATCGGTCATAGCATAGGATGTCAAACCATCATGCGTTATCTTGAAAGGCAGAAGACTGCTTGTGGTGGGGCAGTATTTATTGCCGGATGGTTTACGTTACAAGGATTAGAAGACGCCGAGTCAGAACGCATCGCTACGCCCTGGCTTGAGACTGAGATTAATCTTGAAAAAGTGCGAAGGAATCTGCCTCATCTGACTGCTATTTTTTCAGACAACGATTCGTTTGTGCAATTGTCAGATAAGGAGATATTCAAAGCCACACTCGACGCGCATGTCATTGTTGAGCACGACAAAGGACATTTTACAGAAGATGATGGCGCTCTAAATAATGAAACCGCACTCAGTGAGCTGCTGCGGATTGCAAAGTAGAATCTGGTATTCTGAATTGTTTGTGATAGGATTTATAAATCGTTATTGCTCTCGTTCGGCATGCCCGGATGGCACAATGGAACTGCGCGAGATTGCTAATCTCGTTTCTCGCAAGGGATCTCCAGGTTCGATTCCTGGTCCGGGCGTTTTATCATAAATGACTCTTAAGAAGTGCTTAAATTTTGACTTTGTTTATATAATAGAGGCGTTACATTTAATAATAAGGCAATAAATAGAAAGGTTTATATATTATTGGCTATACCTTTAATAATGATGAAGGGAAGCGATAAATACGAGAAACTAGCAGAATCGCTTCAGGGTTTCTATACTCTAGAGACTCTTGCAGATAGATTAAAGATAGACAAATCTAAAGCAATTTACGTTATACATAGATTAAGAAAACTGGGTTTTGTAAAAACCAGTTATGGCGCAGGAAAGAAACGATTGTATAACGTATCCCTGCGAAATAAACAGGGGGGAGTAAGTTATACAACAAAGATAAATGAAGCCTCCCCGAGTGCAAGTTACGCAATTGTATCGTCTAACCCGTATTATGTGCATGATAGAGTTCCTTCTTATGAGGAAACTCTTATCTATGCTATAAAACAGAGAGATGTCCGCTATCTTATTGCTTCTCTGGTTTTGTTTAGAAAGATATCTGATTGGAGTTTATTATATGCCTTAGCAAAAAAAGAAAATTTAGCAAGAGAGGTAGTTGCTCTTTATGAAACTGCAAGAAGAATTGTAAAGAAAGTAAAAAGAATGCCAAAAAGATTTCTTAACCTAGCACAAAAGAAAAAGACCTCCCAATTTCATTATATTGTGGACCATCTTTCTTCAGATGACTTTAAAGACATTGAGAAAAAATGGAAAATTTATATTCCATTAAACCGTGCGGATTTAGAGGAATATACAAGATGATTGATATACAGAAACAAGAAGAAATGTTAATAGCGATAGGAAAGATGCTTTCTAAAAAGCTAGAAGTCTATGCGATAGGCGGAACTGCTATGATGTTAAGAGGCGTTAAGAACTCAACATTGGACATTGATTTTGTTTTTGATAAAAAGAGAGATAGAGAAGAGTTTATGAACGCACTGAGAAAGTTAGGTGCTAAAGAATCCGATGTAACTTTAGTCTATGGTTTGAAAAACGATACTCCTTTAATGCTCGAATTTGAAAATTGTCGTTTTGATATGTTCATGAATAAGGTAATCACCTCAATTTTTTCTGACGCAATGAAAGAACGAGCGAGGCAAACACATGAATTTGGCAACCTTATTATTAAAGTTGCCGACTCACATGATATCTTAATTATGAAGAGCGTCACTGGAAGAGCCAAAGACGAGGAGGATATCATTTCTATCATAAACAATAATAAATTGAATTGGGGTATAATCATTGAAGAAGCACGGGAACAAGTACGCCTAGGAAACGAGACTGCTATCATGGGGCTGGGAGAAAAACTTGAAAAGCTCGCTAATCAAAAGGCAATCAGTGTTCCTAAAGCCGTTTCCGATAAGCTGTGGAAATTGTTCACTAAACAGGCTAAAAACAAAGGTAAAAAGAAAAGATAATCTAATTCTCCAGGTCCGGATACTTTTTTCTATCGCGCGGTCTGGGCGTCTCACACTTTTATTTTTCAGATTGAGATTTACTCAATCCGGATAGAGCATTCTAATGAATAACTATAAAAACCATCTTTTGTGCTTTTGTTTATGACTTCATTTAACGAGCTGGGATTGAGCAAAGATATACTTGCGGTGCTGGATGAGATGCATTTTAAGGAGCCGACTGAGATTCAAGCCAAGACGATTCCACTGGTGTTAGGGGGCAGAGATGTTATTGGTGAGTCGGCGACGGGGTCGGGCAAGACGCTTGCGTTCGGGTCTGTATTGATTGATAAATCTGATGCGGGCAAGGGCATCCAGGGACTGGTCATGACGCCCACGCGGGAGTTGGCTGAACAAGTTGGCAGGGCGCTGCGCAAATTTTCGCAACATACGCCGCTTAAAATTGCGATAGTCTATGGGGGCGTAGGCATTGGACCTCAGGTATACGATATAGAGGAAGCAGATATTGTCGTCGGTACACCTGGAAGGCTATTGGACCATCTGGAACGCAAGACTCTTTCACTGAAAAAAATCAAGGTTTTGGTTTTGGATGAAGCTGACCGCATGCTTGACATGGGGTTCATTGAGGACGTTATTAGAATTGTTGAGATGTGCCCTGCTGAACGGCAGACATTGCTTTTCTCTGCTACGATATCAGGAGATATCGCGCACCTCGCTAAACGATACACACGTAATCCGATTGAAATCTCGGCGCAGGCTTATGTTGACCCTTCCAAATTAGAGCAGATTTATTATGACACGCCAAAGCACATGAAGCTCTCGTTGCTAGTGCATTTGCTGAAAGGAGAACATGCTGGTCTAGTGATGGTGTTCTGCAATACGCGTCACGCGGTTGATTTTGTTGAGCGACAATTGCTGCATTATGGCATTGACGCTGTGGCAATTCATGGAGGACTGACGCAGGCGCGGCGCAATAATATCATCCAGAGATTCCATTCAAAGAAAGTGTATGTGCTTGTGTGCACAGATGTGGCTGCCAGAGGGCTTGATATTTCAGGGGTTTCGCATATATATAATTTTGATTTGCCGTCTAACCATAAAGAATACATCCATCGTGTCGGGCGAACAGCCCGCGCAGGCAAGGAAGGGAAGGCAGTCAGTCTGGTTTCTGAGCGCGATTATGATAACTTCCGCCGCGTTATGCTTGACCCTTCACTCGTTATAAGGCAAGTTCCTCTTCCTGATGTTGCACAAATCAGCATGCTTCCTGCAGAAGGACGATTCCGTCGTGAGCGGTCGTTCGGGTCACGAGGTGGCAGTTCGGGATACTCGAGGGAGCGCGGACGCGGGGAGAGTTCTGGAGGTGCGCGGCGCGGATATGAAAACCGAGATCGTGGAGATCGTGGGCGTGGTCGACCAAGTCGGTTTGGCGGACGCACCAAGCGTTTTTAAGTGTTATTTACATATCTTAAGACATGATTGAGCCGGTAATTTATGCTGTCCTTATTTTTGCAGGCATTATTGTTGCATTAGCAACGCGGGACGATACGCTTGTGTGGCTTGCGGCGCTTGTCGGCATGATTGTGATTGGATTTATGCTATCGCCCCCCGTTGGAATGTTTGCATGGGCGATAAGTGCTCTGGGTGCTGGCGTGCTCGTGAGTTGGATTGCGCGCGATGAGTTGAGCCATGGACGAGTTTGGTTTGTTGCGATAGCAGGAGTGAGCATTGTGTTTGGGATAGTCGGCATGCTATTACGCCAGGTTGAGATTGCATACTTTGGGGGCGTGCTTGTTGTATTTTCTCTCATTTCATTCGTTTTAAGTTATACGAAGATGGCGCGGACGCGCTCGAGTAAGATATAAAAGCCTGCTTGTTGGTTTAAGAATATGACAACCCCTCAAGAACGCGAGTCCGCCGTGCTTGCATTTTGGAAAGAACAAATGATTTACCAAAAGGCACGCGCTCGCAACAAAAAAGGAAAGAAGTTTTATATGGTCGATGGTCCGCCATATGCGACTGGGCACATTCATATGGGAACTGCTCTGAATAAGATTCTGAAAGACGTTGCGATGCGCTCGCAACAGCTGCAAGGGAAGGACGTATTTGACAGGCCGGTTTACGATACTCACGGGGTGCCGATTGAATTCGCGGTTGAAAAAGAAATTAATTCTAAATCGAAGAGAGATATTGAAAAGTATGGTGTGAAGAAGTTTGTTGAGCGTTGCCGAGAATTTGCCACAAGATATATTGATGTAATGAATGACGAATTTGCAAATCTCGGTGTCTGGATGGACTGGTCAAAGCCTCATCGGACGCTTGACAATGGGTATGTGGAAGTTTTGTGGGATGTTCTTAAAAAAGCATATGGGAATAAGATGCTGTATTTGGGCAAGTATCCTGTGCACGTTTGTCCTAGATGCGAGACTGCGGTGGCATTTAATGAAATTGAATACACCAAGCAGACAGATTATGCCATCATGGTGAAATTTCCAGTTATCGGCAAGAAACGCACTTATCTTCTTATTTGGACGACCACGCCGTGGACATTGCCAGCGAATACTGGAATCATGGTGCATCCTGACGTAGATTATGTTGAAGCTGAAACAGACGATGGCGAACGATTGATTCTGGCGGAGGCGCTTGCAACTGCCCGACTTGGTGAAGCCGGCATTGATTTTTCAATAAAGAAAAAATTCAAAGGGGATGTGCTTGTGGGAACGACTTATGAAAATCCTCTTGAGTTGCATCTGAAATTAAAATTGCCAGCCGCGCGCAAGGTTGTGGCTGCACCAAGATATGTTACTACAGAAGATGGCACTGGTCTGGTGCATTGCGCGCCTGGTCATGGCAAAGAGGACTATGAGGTTGGCGTTGAATCTGGACTTTCAATTGTGTGCCCAGTTAAAATTGACGGAACTCTCACAGAAGAGACTGGTGAATTTGCTGGCGGGAAGGCGCGTGAAATTGACAAGAAGATTGCGGAGGTTCTGAAAGAGGAGGGATACCTGCTGCACACTAGTCGCTATACGCACGACTATCCGCTTTGTTGGAGATGTGAAACACCTCTGCTCATGCTTTCACTGCCGCAATGGTTCTTGCGCATCTCTGAGGTGAAGAAGGAGCTGCTTAAGCACAATGCCGACGTGCAATGGTTTCCTCATTGGGCAGAATTGCGCATGAAAGCCTGGCTTGAAGGCATTGCAGACTGGCCGATTTCACGCGAACGATACTGGGGAACGCCTCTGCCTATATGGGTGTGCAATGCATGTGAAAATATTGAAGTGATTGGAAGCATCAAGGAATTGGAAGAAAAGTCAAAAAGTCGTGTGAAAGAAGTCCATAAGCCGGAAATTGACACGATTGGGTGGAAGTGCGCGTGCAAGAAGGGCGTGATGAAGCGTGTTTCGAGTGTATTTGATGTGTGGTTTGACTCTGGCGTGTCTAGCTGGGCTGCGCTTGATTATATGCACGATAAAGAGTTGTTTAATAAATTTTGGCCCGGTGATTTGAACATTGAAGGAACGGACCAATTCAGAGGATGGTGGAATTCCCAACTCATTCTTTCACACCTTGCGTTCAAGAAGCGGTCTTTTGACAGCGTCAATGTACACGGCCTGATACTTGACATTAACAAGCGCAAGATGTCAAAGTCTCTTGGCAATGTGGTTTCTCCGCATGACGTTATTGCGAAATATGGAAGGGACGCCTTGCGATATTATTTCGTCAAGTTTTCACGCGGTGATGATTTTGCATATAATGAGAGAGAGCTTAGTGAAATACATAAAGTGCTAACAATATTGCATAACGTTAATACTTTCGTTAATCAGCTCGAGGATAGCAAGCAGACAACACGCGTGGAAGACAAATGGATTCTCTCTCGATTTGCACGAACCGTTAAAATGGTGGCCTACGAGTATAACCGTTACAGGTTTTTTGCCGCGATTGAAGTGCTTGAGAAATTTCTCGTCGAGGATTTGAGCAGGACATATATTCAGATGATTCGCGAGCGCGCTGAAGAAACTGCGGACGTTCTGCGCGAAATTCAGCAGGGCGTGCTGAAGATGTTTGCGGCGGTCATTCCATTTACCAGCGAGCATCTATGGCAAGAGTTGCGCGTGCACAAACGCGTTTCAGAAGAATCGATATTCTTAACAGACTGGCCTATATTAAAAAGGTCGTGGGAAAATGAGAAATTAGATTCCTCTTTTATGCAGGCGCGTAATTTAATCGAAATTGGACTTGCGGCGCGCGACCAGATTAAAATGGGATTAAGATGGCCGCTTGCGCGTGCGATAATTAAGGCACCAAAGCACGTTGAAAAAAATCTTGCGACGGTCATCGCTTCGCAGTTGAATGTCAAGGACGTTGTATATGAAAGGAGCGAGAAGCTCGGGATTGAACTTGATGCCAAGCTTACTCCGGAGTTGGAGGGAGAGGGTTTTGCGCGGGAGATTGCACGACGAGTGCAAGCAGAGCGCAAGAAGCGCGGGTTTGTAAAGAAAGATAAGATAAACCTCCGCATTTATGCAGGGGTCGCAGTCAAGAAATTACTCCTGCCCTATACTCAATTCATCGCAGAACGCACCGGCTCACAAAGTGTCAGTCCTGCCGACGGCAACAAGCCCGAATTTGATATTGAAGTGCGGGGTGAAAGAATCGGATTTGCTATTGGCAGCGTCACGCGCAGGTAGAAAACATTTAAATACTAGGAACCCTTTTTTTGGCTACTTACGCCATGATTGTTAAAGAAGAATTCCTGAGCCGCCTTCGAAAAATATTTGATTTAAACTTATATGAGGTTAAAGTATGGGCTTCTCTGCTATCGCGGGGTGTTTCGACTGCTGGTGAACTGAGCAGCATCTCTGATGTTCCACGTTCGCGAACATATGATATTCTTGAGACGCTCGAGAAGAAAGGATTTATTCTATCCAAGCTCGGCAAACCGATTAAATTTATTGCGCTAAAACCTGAAGAGGTTGTTGAACGGGTGAAGAAGAATTTGATTGTTGATGCCAATAATAAAGCTAAGCGCCTTGAAGAATTAAAGGATGATGATGTGCTCAGCGAGTTGTCCGGGTTATTTACTAACGGCATCAAATTTATCGACCCATCTGACCTTTCAGGAAGTATCAAGGGGAGACAGAATATGTATAATCATCTTGATATGATGATTAAGAACGCGGAGAAGCAAGCGACTATTGTAACTACGGCAGATGGTCTTAATCGAAAGATGGAAGCACTCATGCCCGCGCTCGAGAAGGCAAGGAAACGCGGAGTCACAGTGAGAATTGCAGCACCCATTACTCCTGAAAATTACAAGGTCGCTAAAGAGCTTTCAAAAGTGGCAGATGTACGCACGATGAATAAGTCGCACGGAAGGTTTACGATTGTGGATGATAAGCAGATTATGTTCATGCTGCTTGACGATAAGAGTGTACACCCGAATTATGATGTGGCTGTCTGGCTGGCAAGTGATTATTTTGCAAAGTCCATGACTTCTATGTTTGAACTTGCGTGGAGCAACTTCACTCCGATAAGCAAGGTTAGGTTCTAAGAGCGTTATTTTAGAGTCCTTTTACTATTGGTTTCTTTCCGATTATAGGAAATTATGATGATTTAGCGAGAATCAAGGCAAGCCTGTCTATCAGCAGAGATTGGGCGGGATTGATTTTCTTCTTTGCGATTTCAGGAGAGAAGAATGAAGCCTTATCAACTTCTGGAAATTTCTTGAACTTGCCGGAGCGCGGAGGATATTCTATTTCGACAAAACTCTGGCACATGAGCACTCCTGACCAATCGCCTTTGAACGCCCAAGCATGCACGCACTTGCCACTTTTGAGCGTTACATTGCCCAAGGGAACAAAACTTTCTGAGCTTGCCTCTATGCCTGTTTCTTCATTGAATTCGCGCTTGGCTGTTTTTAGCAGGTCTTCCTTCTCATCGTCATTTACTTCTCCCTTGGGAATAGACCACGCGCCATCGTCTTTATTTTTCCAAAATGGGCCCCCTGGGTGCACTATGAATACTTCAAGAGCCTTGTTCTTGAAGCGATACATCAGCAGACCTGCACTCGTTTTAGTGTTCACGAAGCGATGGATGTCGCGTAGATTAAAATAGTTTGCTACGCTTTGGAACTATGAAAATTAACTGAATGTGCGCCCGAACTTTTCGAGATTGATTCTGTTATCTTCTATGACTATTCCTTCTTTCTTTAAAAGAGATATTTTATTACCAATACCTGATGCGAATCCGCCCAAACTGCCGTCGCTGTTGATGACGCGATGGCACGGAACTTGAGGAGCATAAGGATTTTTGTTCATGGCGTTGCCGACTGCTCTATAAGCCTTGGTGTTTAATGCGTGGGCGAGGGCTTTGTATGTTGTGACTTTGCCGCGAGGGACTTTTTTTAATAAAGTGTAACAGCGTTCGGTGAAGGATTTCATTTCAGCACCTTGCCAGTTTTAAGATACCACATTGCTAAATCCAATCTTGCTGGCGTCATGTTCAGTTTTGATGCTAATTGATTAAACTTCTGCTCAATTTCAAGATATTTATTTTTATTCAGGGGTTTGGGAATTTCAGCAATTAATTTATGGGAATGCATTAGGGCAAGTATATGCCTGTCAAGAATCGCAACGTTTTTTGAGCCTGTGTTTCTTAAGAAATGCGAGGCTTCCTTGTAGCCAAGACCCTTAATGTTTTGCACGAGCCACTCTCTCGCTTCTGCTTCAGTCTTGCTGTTTAATATGGATTTAATATGAATGTGTTTTCTTGCTTCTAAAATGTATTTTGATTTGTTGTTGTGAAACCTGTGCTTGCTCTTTTTAATGCATGCGCTGAGCTCTTCCTGCGACTTTGATGAAAAGCCTTCAAACTTGAGCTCGTTCTGTATTGCTATTGCTGTCATTGCCTTTGAGTTTGCTGTGAGAATGCAAAAACATAATTCTGAAAACCAATCTTCCCCTGGTTTTTGAGCAAATGAGCTGAATTCTTTCATTCTTTGATTGATAACTTCTCTTACTTCTTTAGGAATCTCGCGTATATCTTGGATTAATTTTCGCATGCATATGAAACGTGATTAGCTTTTTAAACTCTCTTTTCGTATTCGACGATATGACTCATTTTAATGCGTGGCACGATGTTGAAATTGGAAACAGAGTTCCGGAGGTTGTGCATGCGATTATTGAAATCCCGAAAGACGGACATATCAAATATGAAATGGATAAAGAAACTGGGCTATTGAGGCTTGACCGATTCTTATACTCTTCAGATCATTATCCGGGAGATTACGGATTTATCCCTCGGACTTTGTGGGATGATGGCGACCCATTGGATATTCTAGTCCTGACGCATCGCGCAGTCTATCCCATGACTCTCACGAGTGCGCGGGTAATAGGTGTGATTAGAATGATTGATGATGACGAAAAAGACGATAAACTAATAGCTGTGTATGACAATGACCCGCGCTATGCAGAGTTTAGAGAGATTAAAGACGTACCGAAACATACACTTAAAGAGCTAAAACACTTCTTCGAACGTTACAAAGAGCTGCAGGGCAAGCATGTTAAGGTTCTGGAAATTCTGGATAAAGATGCTGCGTGGAAAGACGTTGAAATTGCGCAAAAGATGTATAATGCCAAGTACGGCAAGAAGAAATAGTCCTCTATAATTAATTACTTAAACTGATTGCCTCTGAGAAAATCATGTGGAAAACGGTCGATAGGCCAGGTTATTTTGGCGATAAACGAGATGCAATCCAAGCAGGCTTCGATAGAGACTACGGCAAGGGAAATTGGAGAATTGCTTGGGAATGGGGAGGGATTGTTACCCCGAGAGCAGAGGCTTTGCAAATTTATGAAGATGGATACTACGAGCATTTTAAGGCTGAATCAGAGTTACTTGAATGGCTCGTAACCAATTTTTCTGATGTCTTTGACACTGCTAGTTCCAATGTTAGAGCTGAATTTAATTACGATGTTCAAGAAACTTCCAGCAACCACATTCATGATGTGGCTATACGAAGAGCTGTGTTGCGAAGAGGCGAATGGTTTAAAGGAACGAGATTATTGGAAGTCAGAAGCGTTAATGCTGAAGGAAGGATATTAAGCCCATGCAATATTCCTTTTCATCTGCCTTATATGATATATCGGGGAGTGACTAAGTATAAAGGCAAAGAGAGGGATTTTGCAGCAAATCCTCCGTGGTGGGTTCGAAAAGGCGTTCCTGATAGCGTTGAAATGTTTTATCAACAAAACAAGGTCTTGCAGACTAAAGAGAGTTAAGACATTTAAACTCTGCTAACGTGTTGAAAAAATGTTTATCGATGTACATTGCCATCTGGATATGATTAGCGACATAGGTGCAGTCATGGGTCGTGCGCGAAAGGCAGGCGTGGCTCTGGCGATTACGCAGGGTACGAACGTGGAAAGCAATAATAGTGCGCTTGAGATTTCAAAGAAGTTTTCTGAAGTTCTGGCAGCTCTTGGATTGTATCCGATTAATGCGATTAGGTTGAGTGAGCAAGAAATTGCCAGCATCGTGAACAGCATCAGGACGCATCGAAAGCGCATTGTGGCTATTGGGGAAGTTGGGCTTGACCTGAAAGAAACTCAAGAACTTGAAAAACAGGCTCGCGTGTTTGCGAAGATGATTGAGCTCGCGCTTGAAATGGATAAGCCAATCATAGTGCATTCACGCAAGGCCGAAAAAGAATGCATCGAGATGCTTGAGCAGGCAGGGGTGAAAAAAGTTATTATGCACTGCTTCAACGGAAAATTAAGCCTTGCTAAGAGAATTGTTGATAATGGGTGGTTTTTAAGCATTCCAACTTCAGTAAAAAATAGCGAGCATTTTCAGAAAATAATTGAGCAGATGCCGATTGAACAACTTTTGTGCGAGACTGACTCTCCGTATTTGCATCCTGACAAACTATATCCTAACGAGCCTGCCAATGTTGTTGTGAGCTATGAAATGATTGCGAAGATTAGGGGCTTAAAGTTGAAAGATGTTGAGAAGCAGATTGAGGAGAATTATAATGGGCTGTTTGATCGATAACCTTAAGTAAATTATTTTTACCCCGCAACGTGCTTCGGTTGGGCTATTTATTTATACGCTCAAGAAACGCTTTCGGCGTTATGATTGGAATGTTTTTGAAGGTCTTGAGTTTTAACAGATGATTGTCCTGTGAAATAATGTAATCTACTTTTCCCTCAACCGCGCACTCTAAAATTTTGTTGTCATCTGGGTCTTGAGGAACTACATCAAAATACATTGTCGGATTAACGATAGTTGCGACGGCTATGGTTTTCTCAACGATGTCAAGCATGACAATCTTTTTGTCAATAATCTTTTCCTTAATTTCTTCATCCTGCAAGGTCTCATAATATTCTTGGATAATAGACTCTGAAAGAACAAGTTCTACTTTCCCTTCATCAATTAAATATAGAATACTATAAGAGTCTCCTACCCAAAAAGAACCTGAAATAAATACATTCGTATCAAGAGTTACCTTCATGCCGTCTTTTCCTTGCGCGGTGGACAAGATCAACAACATCTTCTTCTCTTAACGTTGATTTTTTGGCGGCTTCGCGTAGGGGTCTTGTTACTTCTTCCCATGTTTTCTGAATGTCGACTTTTTTAATAATAATAGTATCTCTCTCAATAACAAACATTACCTTCTCTCCGTCTCTAATGTTGAGTCTTCTTCGCATGTCTACAGGTATTGCTATCTGTCCGCGCGAGCTTACTCTTCCCAATTCGATGATTTTTTCCATTTTTTCTTGTGTAAGATTTACAAGATTAGTAAGATGTGTCTTGTATTTAAACTTTCCGATTATACTGTTCTGTTGCATCTGCGGGACTTGGGAAGACTAGAGCTAAAAGATTAATTTTTGTGTAGATAGTTATGACATCCTCCGCACCCTAAAGGTTTGCCTGCTGGCAAATCTGCCTTCGGCAGAGTGGGGTTTCCTCTACGACGTTGTTCAGCAATCAAGCACCCAAATCACCGCTATGCGGGGTGCGTGCAACTCCAGCCTAAAGGCTGGCAGATTTCTTCTCAATTAACGAAGTCTTTACGTTCTGCTGGAAGTGTGGAGAAAAAGCAAGCTTGAACAACACGGAAAAAGTTGCCAATAATAGGGAAGTGTTCAGAATTTCTGAATGTAAGAGTTGCGGTTCTTTCAATGTTGATAAGATAGATTGCTCTCCTAAAGCAGGATTGGATTACAAGGCTTTTGTTGGGGGTCTTTTAAATGGTTAGGAATAAGGTAATTCAGGTCAGGGTTACAGAAAAAGCAGAACAGAAATGCTTATAAACTGCAGTTTAGTTAACTAAACTATGGTGAATATATATAAACTGCAGTTTAGCATTCTTCAGCAGGAGATACTTAAATACCTCTTCATAAAAGCAGGAATGTCGTTTAATGCTCGTGGACTAGCTAGGCCTTTGGGCAGAACTCAGGCAGGCATAGTGAAAGCGCTCCCAGAATTAGAAAAAGCAGGACTAATTAAAACACATCATGATAAAAAATCAGGGAGATGGTCTATTGAAATGAATAGAGAGAACAGAAAAACGATAGCCTTCAAGAGAGTTGAAAATCTCAGGATGATTTACGAATCTGATATTGCGGGGTTTTTAGAGGATAATTTTCCAGGAAGCACCATTATTCTTTTTGGTAGTTATTCTAAGGGAGAGGATACCTTGGGATCCGACATTGACATTGCTATAATCGGATCGAAAGACAAACAGATTGAATTAACAAAGTTTGATAAAAAACTAGAGAGAACAATTTTCTTACATTTCTATGATTCTTTAGATAAATTAGATAAGAATTTAAGGAGCAATATTCTCAGAGGAATAACGTTAATCGGAGTTGGTGAACTATGAGAAAACTGGATGAATTTGAGAATTATATAAAAAGCGGAGTCGTAAAAAAACAATCTCCAGATAGATTACGATCAGAGTCTTTAGTTAAAGAATCAGAAAAATCGTATGCTTCCTTGATTGAGTTTGTCGAAAAAATAGGCATTACTGAAACAAACGCTAATCTTATTATCAAAAATTCTTACGACGTCATCATGGAGATCGTACGAGCAAAAATGTTTCTTGTGGGATACAATTCTTCCGGAACAGCTTCACATCAAGCGGAAGTATCCTATCTTAAAAAACTAAATTTTCCTGCATTCGAAGTTGAGTTTATTGATCAGTTGCGCTATTTCAGGAACGGCATAACGTATTATGGAAAGATTTTGGACACGGATTATGCTAATAAAGTCTTTGAATTTCTCAATAAGATTCTGCCTAAATTGAAAGAATCCACCAGTAAATTGTAATTTGGTAACTTTACAATATCTCAGACCCGAACATTCGAATATGATGCGGGGAGGAGGATTCGAACCTCCGAAGGCACTAAGCCGCAGGATTTCTCATGATGAGTGGAAATCCATCGCTTAACGCTCTCTCGTGAGAACGCGACATCTTAAGTCCTGTCCGTTAGACCGCTCCGGCATCCCCGCGTTATTCAAGGTGAATAAGGGAGGTATAAAAAATTATGCTCTCAAAGCTGCTTGCTCCAATTCACCACCAATCGATTCGTGAGGGTTCGGATGCGAGTCGCGCCATCCAGTATATTGACGAGAAACATATTCTTGAATAAAAGAAGTGCGCGGCTGTCGGATTGCTGACTGTCCATTTAAATCGCGGTGTTTGGCATCTCTCATCCCAGAATCATATGTTAATTGCGCTTTTGCGACCCAGCCAGTGTAAATATCCTCTCCTACTTCTTTTCGAATTGTGCCTAAAAGAATTTTGTTACTCATTTTACAAAGGGTTATCCATATTGCCTAAAATGTTGTCTACATTCTCGCTGATGTGCCTGAGGATTTCGTCGTCGGTTGCGCGGAAGTTCTTGCTTTTGTATTTTAGGGCGTGTGATGCGCCAGCAATGATGGCCATCCTTAGTTGTTTATCTTCCTTGACCATGCTTTTTTTTGGCGCGGCAGCTATTTAAGCATTACTATAATCAGGATGGCATGTCGCCTTTTCTCTGACGGAAGGTTTTTAAACGCTCTTTATGAGGTCTGCTTGCTTCTCGGAGCATTTTTCAGAGCGTCACCTGATGACAACCATATACAAAAACGCAGTAGCCGAACTCTTAGAGTATGAACTCGGCCGCATACGAAGGCGCATGACGCAGGGAGGAAATATTATCTTTGATACGTCTTATCTGACTGCATTTTTAAGGCAGCGCGTGGGGGTTATCTCTCCGCAATTTCAGGTTGCATTTTATACTGAATTAATGGATGGCATATTTCCAGCTGTTTCCGATGGAACTGTGAGTTTTCCTCGCCAAACTGATGTTGAATATGGAGTTTTTGCACGCGATAGAAGGAAATACTTTAATCTTACTAGAGTCGAAGGCGCTAAAAGCAAGGGAGATTGCATAAATAAACAAGCCCTTGAAATCATAGAAGGGCTTGGCGTGTTTATTAAAATCATGCCGAGCGAGAGCCTTATTGATTCTGCTGTTGAACGCTATCGCCCCAATGTACAAAGAGCCATTGAAGAAGTAGCGCGGCGCCCGGGAGTGATGAAGGAATCAAGAGACATCTCTGGGGGCATCAGTGCACTTGAAGAGCATAGGCACAATGATATACATATTATGACAACTGTTGCGCTAGTGGGCATGAGCGACCCTACTAGAAAGTCTTTAGCCTATACGAGAGATAGCGACATACGAAACATTGGGCTTCAACTTGAACGTACTGACAGCGAAGGTCTTGAAGGTCTTGCTCGTAAACATGATTTTCCCTGCTCGCCTGGACTTGCCGAACGCGTCAAGGTTGTGCATGACCGCCCTCGTTCAGACGCAACCCTAAGTAAAATGAAAAAGTTCATGGACGCGCATGCGCATCATGAAATGACAGAGCTTGAGCGGGCTGCCATGCATCACCGCCGCAAAAGAAAAAGCACTACAACGATAGAATAACGGCTATGCCAAGCAAGTGAAGCGCGAAGCTGATAACAATAAATAGGAGAGGGCGAATTCGCGTGAGACCTGCGAGCATGACGACTCCCACTTCGTCCGGCAGAGGCGATGCGATAACCAGACCGGCAAAAATGTATAACAAATAATTTCTCACGTGTGCTTTAAAGTCGCGATGAAACTCGCGTTCGACAAATTCAAAGGCAGATGTTTTTTCTAGACGTTTGAATTCGTCCATGAATGACATGCGAATGGTTTTGAAGATGACTATATCGGCGAACACTGAACCAAGCGCACCGATGGATGCTGCCAGCCAAAGATTAGCAGGATTTAGTGTAATAAACAAACCAATTCCAAATGGGGCGGTGAAACCAAACGCAAGGAGTATGCCTGCAATGAACGCCGCCCATTTTCTATGAAGAAATTCCAGGTTTGTGAGCCATGCAACAACCGCTGGATGCGTGAAGATAATATAAGCGGCAACGATAGCAAGCGCTAACGCGACCAGCTTAGGATAATTAAACCGAAACAGCCTCTTCACGTTTCCTTAAGGCAGGCAGTGTATAAAAATATGCGGATGGTGAAGAGAGTGTGTTATCCGATTATTATTTCCTCTCGATAGAATAAATTGCCTCTTCATTTTCAGTCTTTTCTCCTTTTTCGTATAAACGCCTGTTCTGGTGTTTCCAGAACATCGAAG
>Ga0209541_10003702_pt1 | contig 27808 bp, 34 predicted proteins | sample RifCSPlowO2_01_FD_184027 | JGI IMG/M metagenome (GOLD analysis project Ga0209541, IMG submission 184027) | Groundwater microbial communities from Rifle, Colorado - Rifle CSP2_plank lowO2_0.1 (SPAdes) (version 2) | ecosystem: Environmental > Aquatic > Deep subsurface > Groundwater | place... | reverse complement strand
TCTTCATATTATTCTCCATAGACAAGGTTATAAATAGAATAAATCTTAGAGAGTATAATGACCACCTTACGCAACCAAGAACGATTCCGCATACAAAGCGGGGTATTTGACGAATTTACTTTCCGTAATCTCTTTGAACTGCAAAGTAGAGGAATCTATGATGAACTTATTGGACCAATACAAGAAGGCAAGGAAAGTAAAGTTTTCCTGGCTAAAAAAGATAATTCTAAAATAATTGTCAAAATTTATTTTGTACAAAATTGTGATTTCAACAAGATGTATGAATACATTCGTCAGGATCCTCGGTATGAATATCTCAAAAAACATCGCCGAGATATTATCTTAGCATGGGTACAAAGAGAGTATCGTAATTTGATTTATGCCCAAAGGGCACATATCAGCGCTCCTAAACCAATAACCTGGGAGCAAAATATCATCGTGGAAGAAATGATTGGCGATAAGGATCCTGCTCCAGCGTTGAAAGATGTTATTCCTCAGAATCCTCAAAAATTTCTGGAAGAAATAATCAAACAAATGAAAGGATTATATCAACAAGGATTGGTTCATGGAGACTTATCTGCGTTTAATATCCTAAATTATAAAAATAAACCTTTCATTATAGATTTCTCCCAAGGTACGGTAGTGAAGACTCCTAATTCCGAAGAGCTGCTAAGAAGAGATATTAAAAACGTCCTGCAATTCTTCCGCAAATTGGGTATTAATGCAGATGTAGAGGAAACGTTTATAAAAGTAGTAGGGAAAAAGTAAATTATGGATGAAGAAAACGTTGAAAACACCGATACTGAATTTTCCTATGAGCTAAAGATTCCTCAGGAAAGAGTTGCAGTACTCATAGGAACAGACGGAAATACTAAGAAAGAGATTGAAGAAAACAGCAAAAGTAAGTTGGATATTTCTAAAGAAGGAGAGGTGGTTATCACTGGGAGTGATGCATTATTACTATATGTTGCCAGGGAAGTTATTCGAGCAATTAGCCGAGGATTTAATCCTAAACATGCTATACAATTGTTAAAAACCGATTACGTTCTAGAGATTATTGATATGAAAGAAGTTGCCGGGAAAAATAAAAATACTATGGAAAGAATGAAAGGAAGAGTCATAGGATCTGGCGGAAAAGCGAGGGAAGAAATTGAAAGATTGACCGACACTCACATCTCAGTATATGGTAAAACTATTGGTATTATTGGGGATACTGAAAATACTTTTCTAGCACGCGAGGCAGTAGCCATGTTATTGAACGGATCCATGCATAAAACGGTGTACCATTTCTTGGAAAAGAAGCATAAAGAGAAATTGTTTGGTGCGAAGGAGTAGAATTTTTCTCGTACAAACTCTATTAAAGTTCCTAAAAATATATAAAAGGAAAGAATATTTTATCCATCAATGCGTAAAAAGAAGGTGGATTGGAAGAGGATAGGGATAGTGGGATTTATCTTGATTGTTTTTTTAGTTGGTTTCGTTCTTGTTTCATTCGAAAATAATGTTGTAGGGGAAGCTTTCAAAAATACTTTGAAAAATATTAACATCAAAAAGACCACTATTATTAAAAAAACTGTGGGGATAGAGAAACCAAAAATAATAATTCCCCCCCCTATTACAATAAAAGATTATTCTTTGTCTAAGTTAGATTGGTCAAGAATTCAAAAGATAGATAGCAGTTACTTTAATTTAATCTCTAGAGGCATGATAGACCAAAAAATATCTGGTCAATTGTTAAATTCCATCAATGGATTACGGTTGCGTTTAAATTTCTGCACTAACGGAGTAATTGATCCTATTACTAGAGAAACTGATATAGATTGTGGGGGTAATTGCGCTCCCTGTGGCGCAGATCAATTTTGTATTAACAATTCTGATTGTCTCAGTTCTATTTGCCGAGATGTTGGAGTCGAAAGATATGATGAAAGAGGTATCTGTTCTACGCCAATTAGTGATGATGCAGATTGTCAAGATTTTCCGGGAGGAATTGAATTATTAAATGGCAATGTTTACTACGACACATGCGATGGAAATATCTTTGTTGATTACACTTGTTTGAATCTCACCAGAACACAAAAAGTTCCAAACCCTTACACTCAAAGCCGCACCGAATGTCCCACCGGAAAAATATGCCGTGCTAATGCCTGCCGCAATCTTCGAGATACTTGTGATGAAAACGATCCTAGTAATAACGTTCATCTGTTAGGCATTGTCCATAATGGCGCAGGGGAAGAAATAAATAGAGATAGATGTATCGATGAAAGAACTATCCGTCAAGCTAATTGCCGGCAAAGTGATGGTTATAGCAGTAATTCTATAACTTCCTGTCCAGGTGGTGAAGTTTGCAGTGAAGGTATCTGTGTCCAAGAAAGATATTGTACTGAGCCAAATCCAGAAGATGTTTTTACGGACGCAACAGTATTTGTTTCCAGAGGAGAGAGAGATTACCGACATATTGATATGTGCACCGATAGTGATACAGTACAACATATTGTGTGTGATGGACGTTCTCCCACAGTTTCACAAACAGATTGTCCCGTGGGATTAAGTTGTGTTCGTGGATTATGCGGAGATCATCGTGAACAACATTGTATTGAACTGGAACGGGGAGCTATCACTACCAATGGCGAATCATGGTGGGATGGTTGCAGTGGTGATTATTCCCGTCTTAAAATGAGAGCCGATTGTATTGGAGAAGGAATTGTCGCTTTAATCCCAGAATTATGTGGCTCCCAAGAAGTCTGTTTTAATGGAGCGTGTGTCCAAACTAGTTGTACTGATAGCGATGGTGGATCTAATACCGACATCTTTGGAAGCACTACTTATTTGTTACAGTCAGCAGATGGAACAACGATTAGTGGAAGATTTGATGATTGGTGTAGAAATTTTATTGGCAGTGATGAGGTAGTCCCAGAACGAGATGAAGTAGTGGAACAAGTATGTGATGAATATGACAGACCAGTAAGTAGTTTGATAAATTGCGAATTGGGTCAACGCTGTTCAAACGGAGCTTGTGTCGACGGTCTTTCTGAAGAAACTTGTACAGATAGTGATAATGGAAACAATATTTTAGTTGTCGGATCGATAACTTCATCCAGAGATTATACTAATAGAGATTATTGTGCTAACAACCATATTGTGGCGGAATACACTTGCCGTGAACGCGGTTATTTCACCCAAAACTGGCAAACTTGTCCCCCAGATCATCCCTGGTGTGATTATGGTGCTTGCACTAAAGGAATAGATGATGATCCAGATAACAATGTCTGGCTCCGCGGAACCGTAACTGACATCAATGGAAATATCCATTCTGATTTCTGTCGAGATGGAAAAGTAGTCGAATTATCGTATAACCGTGAAACGGGGGAATACACGGAAACTCCAGTAGATTGTCCGGAAGGAGCAAGATGTAATCCCGATTTAGGAACTTGCGAATGGATACCTAACCCTTGATTTATTTTTCGTCTCCATTATACTCAAAATATTTTAATTTCAAATCAACTAAACCACAATTTTTATAAACCCCCCATTTTTCATTGGAATCATGACTAAGACCGCAGAAGATATGGCTAAGAAACAGCGAGATATCTCTATCGCCGAATTTTTTGAGAAAAATCGCCATCTGCTAGGCTTTGATAATCCTCGAAAAGCGCTTCTTACTGCCATCAAAGAAGGAGTAGATAACGCGTTAGATGCCTGCGAGGAAGCCAGAATTCTTCCCGAAATCAATGTTGAGATCATCCAATTATCTGAAACTAGATTCAGAATAGTGATGGAAGATAACGGTCCTGGAATTGTCAAGAAACAAATTCCCAAAATCTTTGCTAAATTATTATACGGTTCTAAATTCCATAAATTGGCCCAATCCCGAGGACAGCAAGGCATAGGAATCTCTGCTGCAGTACTGTATGGACAATTAACTACGGGCAAACCTACCACTATCCTTTCTAAAATTGGAAAAAATGAACCGGCGCACATGTTCAAATTAAAAATTGACACTCAAACTAACAATCCTACCATAGTTGAAGAAAGCGAGCAAGAATGGGACATGAAAGAACGCGGAACGAGGATTGAATTAGAATTGGATGGAGCCTACATGAAAGGTCGCCAATCCGTTGATGAATATCTTAAAGAAACAGCTATCGTTAATCCTCATGCCACTATCATTTATACTAATCCTGAAGCGCAACAGATTATTTTCCCTCGAGCAACCGAAGATCTACCACCTGAAGCCAAGGAAATTCAACCTCACCCTTATGGAGTAGAATTGGGTCGTTTAATCAAGATGATGGAAACGACTGAATCGAGAACCTTACAGCAATTTTTAACTTCAGAATTCAGCCGGGTAGGATATGGAACGGCTAAAGAGATATGTGAAAATTCTGCGTTACTTCCCACTACTAAACCCAGTGAAATGTCTAGAGATATGGCTGAACAACTGCTTAAAGGAATTCAAAAAACTAAAATTATTGCTCCACCTACTGATTGTATTTCTCCCATTACTGCAGAACTCTTAGAGAGAGGATTACGCAAAGAATTTAATGCCGAATTTTATTGCTCTACTACTAGGCCACCAGCAGTATATCGTGGAAATCCATTTATCATTGAAGCAGCTCTGGCCTATGGGGGAGAACAAAGTGGAGATGACGCAGTTAGAGTGATGCGTTTCGCAAATAGAGTACCACTACTGTACCAACAAGGAGCGTGTGCTATTACTAATGCAATTCAAACTACGGCTTGGAGAGCATATGGATTAAATCAAAGTTCCGGCTCTATGCCTCTAGGACCATGCACTATCGTAGTACATATGTCTTCAGTATGGGTACCTTTTACTTCTGAATCGAAAGAAGCTTTAGCTCATTATCCTGAAATTGTCAAAGAGATTAAATTAGCCCTGCAAGAATGTGGAAGAAAATTATATTCATTCGTTGGAAAAAAGAGAAGGATTGGAGATGAAGCTAAGAAAAGAAGTTACATCGAAAAATATATTCCTCATGTAGCTGAGGCTTTGAAAGAGATGATAGGATTAACTGAGATACAAAAGAAACAAGTGGAAGATAATTTGTGTACCATCTTAGAACATACTCGAGGAGAATTGGAAGAAATAGGTATCGATAATCCGGATTATGATCCAGAATTGGCTAAAATAGGTGCTGATGAAGAGATAGAAGATTCTGACAATGACAACGAGAATGAAGATAAAAACGATGATGGCGATGAAGAATCCGACAATAAAAAGAAGAAAGGTAAAAGATCCAGAAGATCTGATGAAAAGGATAATGCGAGGGAGGAACAAAGTACGTTGTTTTAACTATTACCATGACGACTAAAAAAGAAATAAAAACTAGTAAAGAAGTAGTAGCAAAATTAGTTGCTACCGCCCAAGATATGTATAATAAAATAAAAGAGATGAAACAACCCCAATTAAAAATTCCTCTGCGTGCTTTGAGTAATGTTGAATATGATGAAAAAGAAGGATATTTCAAACTACTTCCCGGAGTTAAAGCCAGAACCCTCACTGCAGGTACAATTAAAACTTTTGCCCAAACTTTACGTATGATGGGTTTATCCAAACAACTAGTTGAAACAGATGATATTGCCACGAAGAGAGAGGCATATTACGTAAGTAAGAACTGGGGCGATGCCCGTTTCATGGAACAGCCCGAATCGGATACGGTAATGGATGACATTGAAGCCATGATGTGTGTAAACAGAGAAAAAATAGGATTCATTCCCGAGGAGAAAGGCGGAGATGTAGCGGGAGAATTGGTAGTTATTGATAGAGATCAAGATACGGGAAAAGAATTACGGATTGATTGTACTAAATTCGGATCTGGGGCGTATTCAGTTCCCAGTTCTTGTGAACATTTAAAATTTGAAACAAAAGCCAAATTTATTCTAGCCATAGAAACCAGTGGTATGTTTGAACGTCTCAATAAACACAATTATTGGAAGAAAACCAATTGTATCATTATTTCCATGGGAGGAGTTCCTACTCGAGCTTGTAGAAGATTCATAAGAATGTTAGCAGATCAACATAAGCTACCAGTATATGTATTTACTGATGGAGATCCATATGGATTTGGTTCAATTTACAGAACTTTGAAAGTAGGATCAGGAAATGCTGCCCATATCAATGAATTTTTTTGTGTTCCACAAGCTACTTTCTTAGGAGTTACTCCCCAAGATATTGTTGATTATAAACTACCTACTCATCCTTTAAAAGAAGTTGACGTCAAGAAAATTAAAGATTTAATTAAGAATGATCCATTCATCAAAAGACATAAAGAATGGCAAAAAGCGTTAGAACAAATGGCTAAGATGAAAGTGAGAGCGGAACAGCAGGCCCTAGCTGCCTGGGGATTAAATTATGTAATTGATACGTATTTACCCGAAAAAATTAAAAACCCTAAAACATGGCTGCCTTAAATAAGATAGATAAAATATCCAGAAAAATAAGTTTAATATTGCCGGTATTAATGATCTTGGCAATAGTGTTTAGCTTATTTTCTTGCAGCACCACGACTATGAACAGAACAGCAACCTTTGAAACGAACCAAGGAACTTTTACTTTAGAATTATTCGAAGATAAAGCCCCCATTACTACTGCAAATTTTATTGATTTAGCTCAGAAAGGATTCTTTGATGGAACTAAATTCCATAGAATCATTGCTAATTTTATGATTCAGGGAGGAGATCCTCTTTCCAAAGATGAGAGTAAACGAGGATACTGGGGAACTGGCGGACCAGGATATAAAATAAAAGACGAATTCGGCCAAGGATTGAGTAATACCCGAGGTACTATTTCTATGGCTAATAGTGGACCAAATACTGGTGGAAGTCAATTTTTCATCAATACTGTTGACAATAGTTATTTAGATGGAAAACATGCTGTTTTTGGCAAAGTTGTTTCCGGAACGGATATGGTGGATAAGATTGGTAAAGCGAAGACTAACATGGGTGATCAGCCTAAAGATGATGTGGTTGTGGTTAAGGTTACGATAAATTGATTTTACAAAATTTAAATAATCTTTTCATAGATTCACTTCTTAACCCCCATAATCATCTCGCCATATGCACTTAATTCTGTCGAAACAGCAATTTTCTGTAAAGGTAATTCCGCAAACCCCGAATCACTGATTAAAATACCATTGATATTTAACTTTGCCAACACTTTCTTCTCATAATCGGGGTCAGAATCTTTCATAATCCTAAAGGCCTTCTCAAAATAGATGTCAAAAGCAGGTAGATTAGAAATTAATTCAAAAATATCTCCAGTTACAAATTGCAAATGTACTTTTTTCTTGTTCCAAAAGAAAATAATTTCAGAATTATTAAAATTATTATTGGGGCTTTTAGTATTTTCTTCGAAACTCACCCCCACTTCATCTAAAACACACTTAATCATGCCTATACTATCTTCTAAGTCTACAAAAGTCATATTTATCTCGTTTAAAGTTGGAAATAATCTATCTAAATATAACATGGGAAAGAGAATATCTGATCCACTTCCCGGATAAAATAAGTGGGGTTTAGAAACAGCCAGATTAAACGGAGAAATCTCATTCAATAATTCCAAATTTTTTGCTTCATCTTCGAATAAATATTTCAAAACGTCTTTTTCCCGAGGCAGAGCGTAAGGATTCAATCCTTTTGCCTCCACTTTTCTTTCCATGTAACTGATTATTTCACCCATAATTCCTCGCATTTACTTTTTAGATACTTCTAGGCCAACGAAATATTTAAAAGTTGCCCACGTTTCGGGAAATTATGAAGAAAAAGTGGTTATTGATAATTTTTACTTTTGTAGTTATAATTTCAGCAGTGATTATCTTAAACAGTTGCTCCCTGCTAACTGGTAGAGCAGTAGATGCCACCACGGTGTTGGAAGTAAAAGTAGTGGATGATTCTGGCGCTTTGGTATGTGAAGCAGAAGTGTATGTTAATAATATTTTTAAAGGAAACACCCGCTGTTTTGGCGAAACCAAAGGTATAAGGGAAGTCATTTTATCTGAGAAAAATAATACTATTACTGTAAAAAAGCAGAATTATCTACCTAGTAAAGTTAATGTTATTTCTAAATCTGATGCTCAGCAGATTACCGTTCGTTTAGCTCCACAAAAAGCAATTTATACCATTTCTGTTACCGATGAATTTGGGATTCTGACTGGAGCTAGCGTAGTGTTATACCAAGATGGAAAAGCATTGAAAGGTAAAACTACCGATAGCCAAGGAAATGCCATTTTTGAAGGAATAGAAGCAGGAAATTATGTAGTGGAAGTTTCCAAAGAAGGATATCGCAAAATGAGTGCAGAAAGAGCCATTTTCTCAGTTAACAATGATTGGTCTTCTTCCATCAGCTTGAATGCTCTTCCTCAGTTAAAAATTAAAGTAACCACTAATAATCAAAATGTAGCTGAAGTAGAGGTATCTTTATATTCAAAAGTAGAATATAATTCTCCGGCGGCAGTACCTTTGCACATTAAATATTCTGACGCTAATGGGCAAGTTTTTTTTGATGATGTTGGTGACCATACTAATTATGTTTTAGTTATTAAGAAAGAAAATTATTTAGCCAAAGTGGTAGAAACTTACGCCGAAGAAGGAAGTAGCGATATTTATGTTAAACTAGAAAGCAGTTGAAAGTAGTTATTTGAAAATTATGTGGTTATCATAATTTCCTTTAATCATATTCTCAATAACTTTTATAAATCACTTACATTTATGGAGTCGTAAGGATCCGTTGCCTAGCCTGGATAGGGCACCAAGAACTGCGAATGCAGACGTGTAGGCCTTCTAAGCTGGGGATCGGGAGTTCAAACAGCCTTTTGCTGGCGCAAAAGCATGGGGAAAAACGTGCGGCGTTCGCTCCGCTCAACCCCACTAACGCAAAAAGCAGGGCTCTGAAAGTCTCCCCGGATCCGCTTTTTTTCTTGACTTGACAAAAATAATAGTATTTGCTCCATTTTCAGGAATTATACTGCACAAGAGATAATTTTAAATACTCCATAATACCTATTAACCTCATAAAAGAGTGATAACTAATGGATCTGAGTGATATTCGTAGAACTAAAATTTGTGATAATTGTAAAATAGTCTTGCCCTTAGATAAAGTACGTTTATTTCCTAAAGACGAAACTCGCAATTTTGTCCTCTGTGAACTTTGTTGTAATACTATGAAAAACAGGGCAGTAGTTAAGCCAAAATTTTCTCAAAAAACGGCCGTAGTTCCCAGTACCGATTATGTTAATTTTGTTTGTTTACGTTGTAAGTACAATTTTAGAGCAGATTCATCAAAATTTGGCGTAACATGTAATTTGGCCTGCCCTTATTGCGGTAAAACAGATCAAATACATAAAAAAGAAATGAAAAAGGAAGTGAAAAAGTAAAATGTTATACATACACCAGCTAAACCACCTGACACCAAAGAAAGCAGATTTGGAAAGTGTTTATCTCGTAAGAGATTTGAAAATGAGAACTCCGTATCCTCTGACTAGTGAAAGAGTTCAAGAATATCTTAGCAATACTTTCCTTTCCGATACAGATAGAGAAGCCATGTTAGAAGCGTTGTTTTTAGTCGATCCTACTTTGGATATGCTTAAACAATTATTGATGATGCAAGATTCTACGTACGAACAGATAAGTTTACAGCGAGCAATACAAATCTTGACCGAAATGCCCCATGCTTTGGAAGCAAATATTCGCTATGCTAAAGAAATGTTAGACTGGCAAAAAGAAGGAGTTAATGAAATTGTACCTCTATTCAATCGTGTTCCTAAATTAAGAACTTCAGAAGAAAAGGTTGCTTGCAATCAGCAGGTTAATACTGTATTCCAAAGAATCTTGCGTAATGAAGAATTTGGATTTTTCCACAATGATATTGTTAATGAAGCCCATGTTGCTCATATAAATGACCTTCATGAGAGCGTAGGTAAAGGATTTTTATTCCACATCACTTTGGAAGAAGAATTGAAAAAAATAGATGCAGATTCCATCAAGAAACGGTTGCCGGCAGAAAAAGTTAATGTCATTGAGCAGATAGAGAATAATGTATTGTTGATCAAGAGAGGCTTGGAAAGAGCTTATGACGGCAATATGCACATGGTCAACTTAGCGTTGGTATTGTATGCGTATATGAAATGGCTGACTAATAAGGACGAGTTTTTCTAATGAAATTATTCTAGTAATGGGGTATGGATTGTCAATTAGACCCAAAATATTTATAAAACAGTGCTGTCCATAACTTTTTAAGCACCCGTAGCCAAATCCGGCAAGGCAATCGCCTGCAGATCACTAGGACTAGCTTAACGGCGAGACCAGAAGATAGCGATCATTCGTGGGTTCAAATCTATCACGACTTGCTCAGCAAGAGCGTATAGTGACCGTCCCACCGGGTGCTTATTTTTATAATGATGGTTGGAAGTGTTCTTAATAAAATGATTAACCTAGAAAGGATAGTAATCGGAACCGGAGATAAAAACATTTTAATTACTGCAGGAATTCACGGTGATGAACCATCCGGAGTATATGCGTGTAGGGAATTTATAGAATCGTATAGCAAAGAATATCTTCAACAGTTTAGATTTACTATATATCCTTGTTGCAATCAGATGGGATTTTTGACTGGCAATCGTTTTGACCAAGAAGGAATAGATTTAAATCGAGATTTTACGAAAATGCCCATAACAGATGAAGTAATAGCTATCCAAAAATCATTATGTGAGGGACCATCCAACTATCTTTTTGTAATGGATTTACATGAGGATAATCCACTGAGGATAGTTAATGGATTTAGTGATATCCCTAATGGATTTTATATTTATGAAAGCTACAGACCAGGAAATTTGCGGATTGGTCCAGAAATAATTGCAAAAGTACAAACAGATTTCTCCGTATGTAATACAACAACTATCTATGGAGATAAAAACTCAAGAGGAATTATTGACACACAAACAAATAATCCAGATCAAGGTGCTTTTGAACAATTTGTGTTTGAGAGATATTCTGGTTCAGTCATTACTACTGAAACAATTGCATCTTGGCCAATGCGAAACAGAATAGACGCTCAGATCGCAGCCATACTAGCTGCGTTAGAATTAGCAAAAAAATAAATTCCAACTTTGTTTTGAATAATTTGAAGCCGACCACCACAACTTTTATAAAAGATTGCCATTATTTAGTAGTATCATGGTAGCAGATTATACTATACGTCGTTGTCGAACTAGTGATGCTACTGAATTAATCGCATTATATAGAACCACTTTTACTAGTATTGATGGACCGGAAAATATTGATGCAGCAGTTGAAAAATTCCTGGACCTTATTCAAGAAGGGGCAGTCATTTGTGCTTTTTCTGAAGATAAGTTGTTGGGATTTGCAGGATATAATTATGTTTCCAGAATACCTTCCTCGACGGTGGTAGGAAAAACAATGGAAGAAGTAATAAATCAAGAATTATTTTACGCTAGATATCCCGAAGCGAGAACTTATTTATGGCAATCTCTAGCAGAGATATATTCAAAACAAAATAATGGTAAGATAGAAATAGTTTCGTTTGAGAATGAATTTACTGTAAATAATTGGCAAGTTAATTCTAACGATACTTACTGTCTAAGTATAGGCATAACCCCAGAATTTCAGGGAAATGGATTAGGAAGAATTTTAGTTGGTGAGGGAGAAAGACTCGCTCGTGAAAGTGGATCTCTGACGTTATATGTTCATTGTAAAGGCTCAAGTGGTTCTCAAGAATTATTTCAAAGGGTCGGATTTAAACCAATTTTGCTAGCTGGACCTTGGTTCGAAGATGGAACTTTTATTGTTATGATGGGAAAAAGATTATGAGAATGATAATTACAAATTGATAAGTATTCACAATTAAATACAATCTTCCGAAAGTATTAAAACCAACTAAACTCTTCTTCATCCATGGCTAAGAAATCCATTTCCGGACTGGAACTAGCTGCTTTAATTAATGAGCTACAAGCTTTAGTACGTGGAACAGTATCTAACATTTATCATCTGGGAGAAAAAGGAGAGTTATTAATCCAAATTCATTCTAATGGAAAGCAGTTGCTTAAAATTATTCCCGGAAAATTACTTTGTTTAACTTCAGTTAAAGAAGCCATGCCTGAAAGGCCTACTGGTTTCTGCATGCAACTAAGAAAATATTTAGATCATGCCTATTTGAAAGTGGTTGAACAAAAAGACGCTGAAAGAATAGTGGTGTTTGAGTTAGATAAGAAAGACAAATATTATCTTATTGTAGAATTATTTTCCAAAGGGAATATCGTTCTTACCAACGATAAATATCTCATCATCGGAGCTTTAGAGAATCAAAATTGGAAAGACAGAACGGTTAAGCCTGGAGAAATTTACGTATTTCCTCCCGCTAGCATTAATTGGAAAAATATTAAAGAAAAAGAATTATTTGAACTTATCCACAAAAGTGAAAAAAGAAACCTAGCCACCTCTTTAGCTACCGATTTGGGATTAGGAGGAGTGTATGCTGAAGAAGTATGTGCTGTTGCAGAAGTAGATAAAAATAAACTGCCTAAAGAATTAACTACGACAGAAGGTAAAAAATTATTTGCCGCCTTACAAAAATTTATGGAACAAATCAAAAAACCAAAAGGATTCATCTACGAAGAACAAGTTGCTCCTTTCCCTTTGAAAGAACAAATAGTCCATAAAGAGACGGAAACCTATAATGAGGCTATTGACACTTTAAATCCTTTTGAATTAACTTCTCCCTATAACAAAAAAATTCAATCGTTGCACAATATCATCGAAGAACAAGAAACTACTATTAAAAAACATGAACAATCTATCATTGAAAATACCAAAAAAGCAGAATTGATTTATGAAAAATATGCCCCATTAAGTAAGTTGTTAGAGATTGTTAAAGAGATGAAAAAAAACAAGAAATGGGATGAAATTACCCTAGCTTTACGGAAAGAAAAGAAAGTAAAAAGTGTTAATCTCAAAGACAAAAAGATTTTGATAGATTTGTGAAAGAGGGGATGTTGGAGAAAGATGAATATTTCTCGTATTTCTTGACTATCATAAAGTAACGAAATGCTTTTAAAGCAGGTATGGTTGCATGGTCAACATGCGCCCCATTGAAAGAACTGCGGATGTCAAATTAAATACTCTTATTGATATTGTAGAGAGGCATCGCCGTAAATCTTTTCCAGATAATCCTTATAATCCATTAAAATATAAACCAAGAACAACCTTCGTAGGCTTGACTAATTTATCTTTTCTAAATTGTTTAGTTTGGACTAGCGAGGCAGCAACAACCGATGACACTTTGATTAATCCCAGACTACGGGGAGATTTTGTCTATGAAGAAGTGCGTGTTGGCACATCACAAGGTTCTGGAAAAGGGTACGAAAGTGATTTTGCCCCTATTGAAAATGGTTTAAAATCTTTAGGATCAATCGTGGACAGATGTATGCTAAAAGCTAGAAGAAAAGCGTATAACGATTATTATGATCTATTGAAAGAGTCGGGATTGCATAGTGACACTCATCTCAGAAATCTAGCTAGTGTAGAGCGAGTGGTTTCAGTACAAAATCCGCTCCAACGAAGAATTCCCATCCAAAGACTAAAACGTTTGGCTCGACAATGCTCAGAAATATTAAGTCAACAAGGTGATGATGGAAGAGTTAGAATTTTAGCTCAGGACGAAGTAAGAAGATACGTCAATTCTCAAGGCACAGTAATAATGGATTCTTTTTTTGGATATCATCTACGATTTTTAGTAACAGCTGATGATGAAAAAGGCCGAACTATGGAATTTGCACAAAATATGTATTTCAGAGATAGCGCCGATATGGATAAACAAGCAATATTAAATTTTGTGCAGAACATGAATCGGGAAGTGCAGATTAGAAAAAAAGAATGCCCGATAATTAATTCCGGCACATACTTAACTCTATTTTCTCCTGGAGCCATGGCTTCAGCATTACATGAAGCATACGTTCATTTTTTACCTACTGATGAAATAGTTGATGGTTCCACAGTGTGGGGTTGGGAAAATTTTGGGGGAGTAGTGTCTAATCCCCGTCTTAGTGTTTATACCGATCCGGGAATGCCCGGAGAATGGGGAAGTATGGACTTTGATTATGAAGGAGTTCCCGCTCAACGTAGGGCTTTGATAGAAGAAGGAAAAGTAGTAGGTTATCTTGCTGATAGGGAAGGAGCAGAGAGATTACACCGAGAAACCGGAGCGGAAATTCGTCCTGGTGATTCCAGATTTAATATTCTAGAGGATAATACTTCTTTTGCAGCTCAACCACGAATTTCCAACATTGATTTTGTGTGGAAGATGGGCAAGGATAGAAAACAAAGTTTGAAAACAGAATTTTTGCGACGATTACATCGGAGTGGTAAAACTGGAATATACATTCCTGATGATAGCGGAGCTGGTTCTTTACCTAAATCCGGTGAGATTGAAGTAAGTCCTAATTTTCCTTACTTGGTTACGCCAGAAGGAAAGTTTATCCCAGTTAAATTTGCAACTATGTATGATACTGCCGCTAGATTTGTAAAAAATATCACTGAAATGGGATCTAAAAGAGAATATAATGGTCATCGTTGTGGGGATGATGATACTATGGCCACAATTCGTGCAGGAATATTATGTGGAGGAGGAATTGTTGATGATGTTTACTTCAATGCATCTCGTCCAAAACAGAAAAAATTCTAAAATTATTTAAATTAGACCGATTCCAAGTACATATGATCACCAATTCTTTCGTATTTCTTGAAAAAATAAGCAATAGAAAAGAACAATCTCTCTGGCAGCAAGGAATCAAAACGTGGGATGATTTTCTCAAAAAAGAAAAGATCAAAGGAATCTCTTCCATAAGCAAGCAATATTACAACCGTAAAATAAAAGAAGCACAGGAAGCGCTGCTAAAAAATGAATCTTCTTTCTTCATGGGGAAAATTCCCAGCGCAGAAATGTGGCGGTTGTATGATTATTTCAAAGAGGAATCGTGTTTTTTGGATATTGAAGTGGATTCTTACGGAAAAATTACCGTAGTTGGTATTTCTAATTATTATCACACTAATACCTGGGTGCAGGGAATTAATTTAAACAAAATAGAGATACAAAAAGAACTTCAAAAATATAAATTAATTGTTACTTTCAATGGCGCGGCGTTTGATCTGCCTAAACTTAAGAAACAGATGGGGATAGAAATAACCATCCCCCACATAGATCTTAAACCCCTTTGTGTCAAACTGGGATTAAAAGGAGGATTAAAAGAAGTGGAGAAAATATTGAATTTGAAACGTCCCCCTCATTTATATGGCAATCCGGTAGAGTTATGGAAAGCTTTCCACGCATCAGGAGATAGGGAATATTTGGAATTGTTGATTAATTACAATAAAGAAGATGTTGAGAATCTTAAATTAGTTATGGATTGGTGTTATAAAGAACTCCGCAACAAAATATATAAAGCAGAAAGCCAACCCTAGTACAATGGCACTTACAATAACTCCCTGGGAAGTAAAAGGAGAAGTGGACTACGATAGATTAATACGAGAATTCGGAGTTTCTAAGATAGATTCGGCACTTCTAAAAAGAATCCAAAAACACACTAAAAATTTACATCATTTTTTGAGGAGAGGAATATTTTTTGCTCATCGAGATTTGAATTTCATCTTAGACGAGTATGAAAAAGGAAACAAATTTTTCTTATACACGGGAAGAGCACCTTCTGGAAATACTCATATCGGCCACTTAGTGCCTTGGATGTTCACTAAATGGCTCCAGGATAATTTCGATGTAGAATTGTACTTCCAATTCCCCGATGAGGAGAAATTCTTATTTAGAGATGACTTAACTTTAGAAGACACAAAAAGATATACCTATGAAAATATGTTGGACGTCATCGCCCTAGGTTTTGATCCCAAGAAAACTCACTTTATAGTTGACACTAAACATGCTAATTTAATGTACCCCGAAGCCTTGAAAGTGGCTAAGAGAATAACATTTTCAACAGTAAAAGCCGCATTTGGTTTAACGAATGAGAGTAATATTGGTTCTATTTTCTTTACTTCTATGCAAGCAGTTCCCGCTTTCCTGCCTTGTGTGATGAAGAAAAAGAAAATGCCCTGCTTAATTCCCCATGCGATTGATCAAGATCCTCACTTCCGAGTTTCCCGAGACGTTATTCCTAAATTAGGATATTACAAACCTGCATCTATCCAATGCCGTTTCTTACCTGGATTGCAAGGAATGCATACGCAGGGAAAAATGTCTGCTTCAGAAGAAAATACGGCTGTTTATACTACTGATGATACCAAAACCATTAAGAACAAAATAAATAAGTATGCTTTCTCTGGTGGTCAAGCCACAGTAGAAGAACATCGTAAGAAAGGAGGAAATCCAGATATTGATGTGGCATATCAATGGCTCTTGTTCTTTGAGGAAGATGATACTAAAGTAGAGAAGATATACAAAGATTATAAATCAGGGAAATTATTAAGTGGAGAATTGAAAGCCATTTTGATAGAGAAATTGACTACATTCTTAACCGAACATCAGAAGAAACGTAAATTGGCCGAGAAGATGGTGGATAAGTTTATGCTTTGATTTAGCTAACAGGAAAATAAAATGGTGAAGATCGATAAAGAAAAATTTATTACAGCCAGTGTAACTATCATCCTATTAACAATAATCGTACTGTTATTTAGCTATTTTTTTGCAACAACAAAATGGATTATAGGTCCTATTCTAATAGTATTAGGAATAATTTCTCTTATTCCTTTAAGTATTTTTAAAATACCGATACGAATTTTAAAAGCGGATATTTTGTTTGGTATGATAGATAACGGTCTTTTAGCAATCTTTGCTTTGATTGGGGCTGAACTTTTTGGAATCTTGGGTGCAATTGTGGGCAGCGTAGTGGGAAATGCAATTACTGATGGGCTTGCCGGTATTTTTGAAGGGTATGGGTGGCAGAGAATCGTAAAATTAAAGATAAAAGATAAAAGAACTGCACTAACTGTAGCGATTGGTAAACTAGCAGGTTGTTTGTTGGGGGCGGGAGTTGTATTAACTATTGCCTGGTCAATTTTAAATTTGGCTTGAATTGAATGAGTGGCACATTTATTCCTAAACTCAGCCCCAATCACTCCCAAACCTTTAAAAACTAAACAAATATCCTTTAAGAATTATAGAGGTGATAGTATGGCTACAAAAAGATTAAAGAGTACTGCAAGTAAAAGAGTTTCTCGTTCATCTGTTCCAAAAACTTGGCATCCAGTGTATCTTAAAGGAAGTTTTATGATCATTGCTATCATAGGATTTTTTGTATCTGCGTATATGATATATCCTAACAGCACTAGTTTTGGTTTCACTTTCATGTTTTTGTTCACTTTGATGTTCATCGCTTCTATTATCAGCATGACTAAAGCACCCATACCAAAAAGCGAGATGAGGAATTAAAATGATTAAAAAAGTATCGTGGAAATTTCCCAGCAACAATGTTTTATTTTTAAGAATTGAAGCAGTATTTTTAGCTTTCATGACTGTTTTTGTATTGATGTTTTCCTACATTGAGTTTGGATATGTCTTTGTTCCGGCACTTATAGCCACCATACTATTCGTGGCTCTTTACGTCATAGTATCACACGGAGCTAATATTGTCCGTAAAGTGGAAGAATATTATCATCTTTACCCCACCCATCTAGAAGTAGTGCGTAAAACTAGAACTAAAGTAAAGACAGAAAAAGTTCCATTAAAAGATATTCGTCATCACAAATTGGATAAAACATTTTTAGGTGGATATGTTGTGAGTAAGAAAGGGAAGCACTTATTATTCTTCAATAATCTAAAAGAGTTAGAGAAATTTGAAAGTTTCTTCTTAGAACATTGGAAGAAGAAAAAACGTTAGTATAATTACTATGAACCGAAAACTGGAGAGAAAGTTAAAGAAGCCAAACAAAACCTTGAAGTACGGAAGAAGCGAGCATTTTGTTTTAATAACTGCCGGATTATTGCTATTTATTCTTATTTTGTTTGCCTTGTTTACTTCATACTCCGAAAATATATATGCTGCCAATTCACTAGAATATGTATTTAGTTTGTTACAATCTGCTTTTTTTCTTGTTGTATTGTTTCTTATTTTTACTTTAATCTCCACTTTTTTTATGTGGTTAGGTTGGATGAAATTTATTCCATTCATCCATTATAATTTTATTCTTTCCTGGGCGGTTATTATAATTAGCGCTTTTTTTCTTTACTTACCTGCTGTCCTCCTGGAGGCAGTATTCGAAAATAAACAGTTGTTAGTTGCTATCTCCGTTTTAACCTATGAAATCATTAGTACAATCTTCATAAGACATATTTTTACAGCTAATTGGAAACAATCATTCTTTATGTCGTTATTATCATTAATTCCTCATTTTTTAAGTTTAATATTTCTGTTAAAACTTTCGGGAGGAGTCTGATTTTTCGGTAAGTTTAACTCTTTAATTATTTAAAGTCATATATGTCTAAATTGGGTATCAAACTTTTCTTTTGCCTTAATTTCCTTCCAGAACACTACATGAGATGCTCTTTTTTCAAATAAAGCAATGGCTAAATGAGCAATATTTTCTTCAGAATTAACGGCATGTTTTATAACTAAAGATTTAGCTTCTCGCAAACATTCATCCAGAAGTTGATAATTAGTACTATCACATTCTTCTTCTATCTGCCGTTCTTCTTCTTCTGATAAATAAATTTCTTCCCAGGAGGGATAATTACTTCCCTGAACTTGCTTAGGAAAGGTCTTGGAAAAAGCCATATTGACAAGATAGAAGCACTGATTTAAAAGGATTTTGATAGTGAAAGGGATATTTGGTTCAGATGACAACCATTTCTAATAAGCCAATCCAACAACAACCTTTATATGTATAAACTTCTACCTTTGGTATATGGCTAGCACAAAATCACCTAAACTATCGGTGGAAGAAGTTAAGATTGAAAAGATGCAGGAAAAAGAGCTGCGCAACCTAGAATTATTACAAAAAGAAGTAACCAGGCAATCCCAAAGTCATCCTTTAACTAAAATAACCAGAGCAGACGTGGTAAGAAGTATCATTGGGGCTCTTATAGGGACCGTAGGTCATTTCGCTTTCTTTTATGGAGTAGAGATTGCGAATCGTATTTCCGTAGCCAGAGCCAGTATATTATACCTTTTGTCCGGAGTAGTATCTTTCTTTTTTATGTATTATTCGGGATTTAGGAAAGTAAAAGAAGTACGTATCATGCGCTTCATTCCCACCAGAGTAGTTGTAGTGTATGTGATTTCCCTATCCGTAGTTCTATCTACGTTATACTTATTCGGATTTATTGATTTAACATTGGGTTTTGAACAAATCTATAAGATTGTAGCAACAACTTTATTACTAGCTGTACTGGGCGCAAGTACTGCCGATATTTTAGGAAAGAGGGAATAAAATGTCCGCTTCAATTACTCCAATCTATGTTCACCAAATTAAAAGAGTTTATGCAGCCATAGCAAGACAAGTGGAAGAATTAATATTTCTTCTCAATGAAGCTCAGGAAAGTAATCAGCCAAAAACAAGGGAATTGGCTGATAAAATAAATGTGTTCTTATCCCAGTTAGAAAAAAGTGTGCGAGTGGAAGGGATTTCAGCAAAACGCACTTTAAGCAACGAAAAAAAGAACCGCTTTTTACGTTCTATCAAAAGTGAATTGGATGATATCAAAGAATTAGAAGCTTTCATTGAATTAGCTAAAAGAAGACCAACTTCAAGTATGATTTCTAAAATAAACCAGTTATACAAAGCAATTGAACGAGAAATAGACCAACAAGAAGAATTGGCGGCATAAATGGCACGTTTCTGGAAGCATGTTAACGGCGTACTTCGGGAAGCTGAATTGATTATAGAAGTATTAGACGCTCGGATGATCCAAGAAAGCAGGAATCCGGAAATAGAAAAAAAAATCAGATTATTAGAGAAAAAAATATTATATGTAGTCACAAAATGTGATTTGGTGGACGCAAACACTTTAAAAAAATCAATGAGAGAATTGAAACCTAGCGTGTTTATATCCAGTAAAGATAAATTAGGAACAACTATTCTAAAGAAAAAAATAATGGAATTGTCTCATGGCGAGACAGTTACCGTGGGCATAGTTGGATATCCTAATGTGGGGAAATCTTCATTAATTAATGCTTTATCCGGAAGAAGTTCTGCTCGAACCTCAGCAGAGAGCGGATTTACTAAAGGTATCCAGAAAATAAAAGTTGGTGAAAAGATATTGGTAATAGATACCCCTGGAGTATTTGCCAAAGAAGAAAAAGAGTCCATGCATTTGGTTAAAATAGGAGCAGTAGATTATGGCCGAGTTCGTGATCCAGAAACGGCAGCTTTACGATTAATTGAAGAACAGAAAAAAGCCATTTGTAAATTCTATGGAATCAAAAATCTTGACGACGCCGAAGATATTTTAGAACAAATAGGGTTAAAATTGTATTTATTAGTCAGAAAAGGACAGGTTAATATTGAAGCTGCAGCCAGAATAGTTCTTCGGGATTGGCAGCTAGGAAAAATTAAAGAACAATGATTATAAATCGTTAGTTTAGCAACCATACTTTCCACTTCCATAAGATTTAAAATACCTACCCATCAACTTATTTATGAGGTGTTAATTATGACATATATAAGTAAACATGCAGAGAAGTATAAAGACCAGATTTATGTAGTGTTTAGGGTGTTTGTGGGATTGTTATTCTTACAACACGGATTACAAAAATTGTTAGGATTATTCGGAGGAGTAGGAGGAGATGGAGTTGCCGTGACTGTATTTAGTTTAATGGGACTTGCCGGAGTGATTGAATCATTAGCAGGATTAGGCATAGCTTTTGGATTCTTTACCAGGCTGGCAGCATTAGTTGCAGCAGTACAAATGTTAGTCGCTTTTTTCATGGCTCATTGGCCCCAAGGATGGGTTCCATTACTCAATAAAGGAGAATTGTCTTTGCTCTATTTCGCCGCTTTCTTGATATTGGTAATATATGGATCCGGTAAGTGGAATTTAGAAAAAGCATTGATTAACGAAGAGATGTTTTAATCTCTCTTTTTAATATTTTTTTTATTTTTAAATTGTGTCTTTTTTAAAATGATAACTAAAATTAACGTACAGGAAGCCAAAGATCTTATTCTTAAAAATAAGAGTAAGAGTGATTTTGTGATATTAGATGTACGTACAATGGAAGAATATAACGAAGAACACATACCTAGTGCATTAAATATTGATATTCGCAGGGATGATTTTGATGAGGAGATTGCAAAATTAAATCGCAAGAAAACATATTTGGTACATTGCCATTCTGGACAAAGATCCTCACGAGCAGTAGAGCTCATGGAAGAATGGGGTTTTACTAAATTATATAATGTGGTAGGGTTGTTGTTTGGGCATTAAGAAATCAGGGGTTTGGCGTTGCCACCATCACTTCGCATAATTATTCACTGGCTTAATGTTGCTTGAAGAAGACTTACTGTCTCTTAAGATCATGAAATTTAATTTCTGCCCCATCATACAGTTCTTGTATAATTAAGTCCATTCTTAGACCCCTTCCTTCAGCTAAGGCTCTTACTTTATCCAAAGTTTTAGAATCCTCTTGGTGGTATGGAACGCGAAATTCAATACCCCCAATACCACCCACACCGTAAGGTCTCCCGATATTTACTGCTCTTTTGTAATCCGACACTAGCATTCCTTCTTTAAGAAACTCTGCTAAATCATCTAGGTGGTCTACTGGAATAATTCGAGGGATGATTCCTATTTCTGTTATGACCATTTTCATTTTTTACCTCTGATCTCTGCCAATTAACTGGGCATACATTTTATCCGCTAGTTGATGAAGACTGTCTAATCTTTCGGACAAGCAGGTCTTAGTTCTTTGATACTGTTCTCTAATTGTCCTAACATCTTTTGGATCTAATTCGACTCGGCCTCCAGCATTGTTAATAGTTACATAAAATCTGGCTAAATTATCTAATGCTCCTACACCCAGTTCCTCGGCTTGAAGCGGATACATTCTTTTTATATCTTCATCCGTCATTTTTTCCCTCCTATTTTATTACTTTTCAATAGAAACCAAGAACTATTTAATAGTTATTCCCCCCTAAAGGGAGAATAATAGAAAAATTTATATAAAACAGCAACCAGACCATAGTTGTGACTATAGAAACAATCTTAGAAGAAATAGGACTCACTAAAAATGAGATTAAAATTTATCTGGCCCTGCTAAAATTAGGTTCTACTAGCACCGGAGCTATTCTCAAAGAAACCAAAATTCATGCTTCAAAAGTATATGATGGTTTAGAAAGATTGGCAGACAAAGGACTAGTAAGCCATGTTATTGTTGCAAACATCAAACAATTCAAAGCGGTAAACCCTGATAGGATTCTTGATTTTTTAGATGATAAAAAGAAAAAAATAGAGGAACAAGAAAAGGAAATTGAAAAGTATCTTCCCCAGTTAAAATTATTTCAAGAATCAGAAAATGAAGAAACAGAAGCAGAAATTTTTAGAGGTTGGAAAGGACTGGAAACAGTGTTTAATGAAGGAATTAAAGAAATGGGTAAGGGAGATATATGGTATGTTTTGGGAGCGTACGCTGGAGAAGATAAAGAGAGAACAAATACCTTCATCCAAAAGATAATTATGAAATGTGAGAAGAAAAAAATGAAGTGGAAAGTGATTTATAACGAGAGTGCCAGAAATACATTCAAATATGAACAGGAATCACGCATTACTGAAAATAGATTTCTAGCTCAAGAAACTCCAGCTACTATCAATATTTACAAAAATGTAACATTCATTGCTTTATGGATTAAGATCCCTATTGCGTTTCGGATACAAAATAAAAAAGTGGCAGATTCGTTTAAGAATTATTTTGAGGTAATGTGGAAATTATCCAAGCCATGAAGAACTACTTTTTCCCATACTCTTCCTCAAATAACTTCAGCAATTTATCCGCAGTCTTCTCTCCAATCCCTTCGATAGCCACCAATTCTTCTTTACTGGCATTGATCACTTTCTTCAATGAACCAAAATGAGCTAATAATTTCTTCGCTTTTTGTAATCCCACATCAGGAAAAGAAGAAACAATGAATTCCTGCTTATCTTGAATAGAATGGGGTTTTCCTTGATGCAACGAGAAATCTCGATCTCGTTCCTGTTCCCGCCTGGCCATGACTGCCAACAAACCAGCAGTATCACGAGGATTTTTAGTATACAATACGGGAACGCCAAAATCGAGCACAATAGATGCTAACATTCCCCGAATAGCATTAGGATGTACTTTTCGAACAGAATAAATATCTTCTTCTCCTTCTACTACCAACACTGCTTTGTCAAAATGCTGCTTTAAACTCCGAACTTGATCTAATAATCGTCCATCAATGATGGAAGCAACAAAATCGGGGATTTTTTTCAATTCTACGGCAACTTTTCCCGAAACGAGATAATCAGCTATTTCTAATTGCTGAGTTTTAACAGAAATGCCTAAGTCAATTAATTCTTTGATCACTTTATTATCCTTTTCACGGTGATCGGCCAGAATAGCTACCATGTGTTCTTGAGGAATAAATTTTTGCAGAGTAGAATTGCCGGGGTCATTATTGTAATTATTATGAGTGTTAATACCGTTATTGTAACTCCCATTACTATCCCCCTCCCTATTCTGCATTTGTAATGCCAATCCTTTCTTTAATTCATCCAACTGCCGATACATCCGTTTTTCTTTATGATGTGCACTCCATCTATACACCTCGTCCCTTGTTCCATTTGTGATCAAAATAGTAACTGCTCCTTCTTCCAATCTTCCCGTTCTTCCTCGACGTTGAATGGATCGTATAGCGCTGGGAACAGGTTCGTAAAACAGAACTTTATCTACTTTAGGGATATCCAGACCTTCCTCAGCTACAGAAGTAGCAATGAGAATATTAAATTCTCCGGTTCTGAAACGATCCAAGATTTCTTTCTGTTGTTTTTGGGAGAATCCTACTCCTTTCTTTTTAGCTTGACCAACAAAAATATTATTCTTAATCTTCAATTCATTAATTGTTTTAACTATCTCTGCGGCAGAATCACGAAATTGAGTGAAAATTATTATTTTAGCAGTAGGATTTTGTTCAAATTGAATGGCAATCAGTTCTTTGAGCTTAATTATCTTGGGATGTTGAATTCTTTTAGAAACTAATTCTTCAGATAGAAACAGAGCAGCTTTAAAATTAGCATCAATGGATAAATTTTGAGTAGCTTTAATTTTTGAAGTCAGAGCTTCTTGCTGAATCTTATGCAGATAATTATATACTTGCTGAATTCCTTGTGATTCAAGCAATTCAATAGCGTGTTCTATCTTTAGAGCTTCAGCTATTAGAGAAACCGAACGCATCATTTCAAAATCCCTTTCTCTCGAAGCTAGTTTAATATGTAATTCTTTTTGCAAACCTAAAAGTTCTCCTTTTCTCATATTCGCGCTTTGGCAGAAACCTAAATTCTGAGCTTCAATTAACTTGCTTTTGAAACAATCTTGCATAATTTTTTGAATTTGTTTGAATTCAGAAGGAAAATCTACTTTTATCCAAGTGAATTCAAGCGGTTGAACATAAGGTTTTACATCAGGATCTTTCTCTGTTCTTACCTCTACTTTTTCAATATGTAAATTCTGACAGATTTCTTTCACCGTTTCCATCTCACTGCCAGGAGAGGCAGTAAGAGCTAAAATGCGACTAAACTTAGAAGTTTTTTCATATTGTTGGGCAATCCAGACATAGGCATAATCTCCCGTAGCATGATGGGCTTCATCGAAAATAAGCAGGGAAACTTCATCTAATTTGATACGTTTATTGATGATATCATTCTCTAAGCCTTGAGGGGTAGAGATGATAATTTGGGCGTCTTTCCATAACTCCGCCCGTTTTTCGGGATTGACATCTCCAGTAAATAAGACTACTTTCTCTGCTGGAATTTCCAAGTGTTTTTGAAAAGAAGTGACGTGTTGTTCGCACAGTGGTTTTGTCGGTGAGAGCATTAATATTTTAGAAGAGGGATAGTGATACAAACGTTGCGCAGCAAGCAAGAAAGCTATGGCTGTTTTTCCCAAACCGGTTGGAAGTACTACTAACGTGTTTTTAGCAGCAGCTGTGCCTAGGATAGTCTGCTGGTACAGTCGAGGAGTAAAGTTGCGGATCATGGTATTATTAAGGTGAAGTGGCCTTTAAATGGTTTTCGAGGGCATAAGTATTAATTCCAGTGCGAACATTTTTTAAATACTCCCATCATATTATGAACATGAAAGTGCTTTTCGTTTGTAATCAAAACCAGAACAGAAGCAAAACTGCCGAGGAAATTTTTAGGGGAAAATTCGAGACTAAATCGGCCGGATTGTTTTGCCGCAAACCCATAAGTAAGAAAGAATTTTCTTGGGCCGATATAGTTATGGTGATGGAAGAAGAGCAAAGGCATGAATTGGCTAAGAGATTTCCAGAATTGTATCTGCAGAAGAGAATACTTAACCTTAACATTCCGGATATTTATAACCATGATAATCCTCATTTAGTTAGTAGTTTAAAATCAAAAGTTAAAAAACTACTTTAACCATTCTTCAAATTGTTGCTTAGCTTCTTCCAAATTAAAGAATATTTTGGTTTCAGCTACCGATAATTCAGCCAATCTTCTCGTCACTTTATATTTGATACTTTCTTCATCTTCTATTTTCATGATGGAAACTTCCCATTTCTGAAGGGGATGTTTAACAATCGGCGCCATAATTTTTACCTCTTAATTTATCCAACGGACTTTGCACTTGCAATAATTTTGGTCTAACTAAATGGGTATAAACGAGAGTTGTTTCTAAGCGTGAATGCCCTAACAATGGTTGGACATCAGTTACAGCGTAACCATTTTCAAGCAAGTGAGTGGCAAAAGAATGCCGTAGCATATGAGGGTGGACTTTTTTGGTGATTTTTGCTTCCTTAGCCGCTTTCTTGAGAATCTCTCTGATAGAAGAATCATTGTAGGGTGAATTGTTCCGCCCAGTAAAAAGCCATTCGTCTACGTTTTTGTCTTTTACCCAAACTTGTAATTCTTCTTTCAAAGATTGGGCAATAATAAATGGGCGATCTTTTCCGCTTTTACCATTTCTGACCCAGCCATGATTTTGGCTCAGTTCCAAATCTTTTACTTTTAAATTCAACAATTCACTAATTCTCATTCCCGAAGAATAAAGCAAACGGATAATTAAAGCGTGTTTTGGATTGTAGATGGCGTTAATTAGTGCAGAAATTTCTTCTTGAGTGAGAAAATCTGGAAGTTTTTGAGGAGTCTTGCTGAATTTAATATGGACAGTTAATTTACGATGAAGAATTTGTTCGTAAAAGAATTTAAGAGCATTAAGATGGACGTTGAGAGTATTTCCGGGGGCGTTCTTTTCCAAAAGATGATCTAAATAATTTCGAATGTCATTTTTGTTTACTTGAATTGGATCTTTTTTACAGTGACGGAAGAATTGATTGGTGCAAAATTGATAGGTTTGAATAGTTCGATGGCGTAAGCCTTGACGTAGACCTTCTTTACGAATTAATTCGGGAGGGAACATGTTTATTCTCAATTTTTTCAATGGCTTTTGCGGTTTTAAAATCAGTAGTCAAAAGAGTCATTTGTTCAATAGCAATGCTATTCAATTTTTCTAATCTTTTTACTTTTTCCAATTTTTCTTTGATAAATAGTGCATTTAGATTTTCAAGATTAGAAAGACAGATCAATTGAGAAACATCAGCGTAATCGCGCATGTTTCCATCTAACTGCGAATTTTTGTCCCGCCATTCTTTAACTGTCAATCCAAACAAAGCGAGGTTTAAGATGTCAGCTTCTGTAGCATAAATTAAATTTTTTTCGTTTCTCAAAATTTTTTCAGGTATAAGATGCTTTTTTATGGCGTCAGTATGAATTCTGTAATTGATTTTAGCTAGATTTCTCTTGATATCCCAATCTAACGACTTTCTTTCACTTTCGTCTTCTTTTAGGCGTTGGAATTCTTTGATGAGGTATAACTTAAATTCAACAGATATCCATGCTGCAAACTCAAAGGCGATGTCTTTATGAGCATACGTTCCCCCATATCTTCCGGATTTGGAGATGATACCTATTGCATGGGTCTTTTCAGTCCATTGTTTTGCTGTTAAAACGAAGCTGTTTAATCCAGCTTGTTTTCTAAACCCGTCGAATTCGACGGGATTAAAATTAGGATTATTTATTCTCTCCCAGATACCTAAAAATTCAATAGTATTCCTGTTTCTAAGCCAATTCTTAATCATGTCATCTGTTCTTTCATCTTTGTATTTAGCTATGTCCGTAAGACAGATGTAATCTGCTTCATTCTGGGTGTACAATTCAATTTCTTTGTTTAAAACAGTTATTTTGTTCATTGTAGCTAGAAATGGAATAGGGGGAGAATATAAACTCCGGCTGCGGTTGTCCAGTGCGGGAGTGGCTATTACTAAAACAGCTAAAACTAGAGAATTATGACAGATTAAGCCGTAATGCCACTGGACAAAGAATCAAGAAAAAATGCCTAGTAGTTAGCTTTTGAGTGCTTTAAAGTAGAGTCTCTTTTTTGGATTATGGAACTCTTAATTTTGCCCTTTGGGGGCATATATCCCGTAAATATTGCGATTTAGGGATATAAAGAGTTATATTGAATTATTACTCCCTCGCTTTGCTCAGTCCGTCATAACTTCTGTGGTTTGCGAACAATGCAAATCCTCG
>Ga0209541_10003700_pt1 | contig 27815 bp, 46 predicted proteins | sample RifCSPlowO2_01_FD_184027 | JGI IMG/M metagenome (GOLD analysis project Ga0209541, IMG submission 184027) | Groundwater microbial communities from Rifle, Colorado - Rifle CSP2_plank lowO2_0.1 (SPAdes) (version 2) | ecosystem: Environmental > Aquatic > Deep subsurface > Groundwater | place... | reverse complement strand
GATAGCGACATTGAAAGCGCTATTGGAGAATATTCCAATCGACAAAGAAAATTTGGAAAATGACCTATACATAGAGCGAATAATATCATTTTATATGACGGCCGTTACCAAAAAGATACTAAACAGGACGAAAAATAACACCTCTTTTAAAATAAATGCGCTAACACTATGTGTGCGCCTTTGCTGCAATAATTAATAATTGTTTTTTGTACATCTTCAATTTCCTCAAGTTTCCCAGCCAATGTTTCAACATCTTTTTTCTCGCAAATTAAATGGATATCTTGTCCCGTATTAACGGTAAAATAAACTTGCAATCCCTCTTGCCTCCATTTTTTAGCTAAATGCATAATTCGCAAACTTCCCGGCAGAAGATAGATGAGAGATGGGCTTGAAGTTAGCATAATTGCGTGTAATTCCAAAGCTTCTGCTTCAACTAATTCTCCGAATTTGGTAAAATCTTTTTCTTTTAAATATTTTTTAATTAATTTTATTTTCGCTTTTATTTTTTCTTTCCTAACTTTGAAAAATGGGCTGGATGATGCAAGCTTTTGTCCTTCTGTTGTCGAAACCTCTTTTTTATTGCGACTTACAACCGCTACTACATCAACAATATCCCAATAATTTTCGGTGTGTAAGGAAATACCGTACGATGTTTCATTTGTATCTCCATCCAACCATTCTACGAACCCATCGGGAATAGAACGGCAGGCAGAACCCGATCCTTGTCTTGCAAGAATTGACAATTCTTTTTTAGATAAATTTAAACCTGCTGCTGCGGACGCTGCTACTGTTAATGCTGCAAATCCTGATGCGGAAGATGAAAGCCCTGTTCCGGTTGGAAAATTATTTTTAGTAACAACCCGTGCTTTTAAATCTATTTTTGCAATTTTTCTTATTCTGTCCAAGTGTTTAATTGCCCTATTTCCTTCGCTCTCTTCTTTTCGATCATCAATAATAATTACATCTTCTTTAAAGCTACTATTAAACTCAACAGTTGTAGTTGTCAAGAGATTGCTCAAATTCATGGAAATACTGCCGTTTGATGGAAGTCTTAAAACCTCATTTTTTCTTCCCCAATACTTGATAAACGCTATATTTGACGGAGCTATTGCAGTTGCCTTCATTTCTCTATTCTAACACCTTCTGCGTTGGTTTTTACATTAATTACCTCTCCTCCGGCTTTCTCAATAGCTTTCTCGATCTTGTGTTTGCGCTGAACAGAGTGAAGGGTAATCATGCAGTCCCCCCCTCCTGCTCCAGAGAGCTTTGCCCCATAAGCTTCCGCATTTAATGCTCCGTTAATCATATTGTCTAATTTATCAATACTTACTCCAATTTCTGCAAGATATTTCTGATTTTCATTCATAATTTTTCCAAAAGTTTTGAGATCTGTTTTCAAAAGCGCTTCTTTTGCTTGGTTAACCAAAATTTCTATAGAATTATAAATCTCATCAAGTCTATCTTTATTATTTTCAAACTTTGCCTTTACTTGATTCATAAGGGTTACCGTGTCTGCTTTTATTCCGCTGTATCCAACAATAAGTGGCAAAGATTTAATATCTAAAGGCTCAATTATTTTTCCGCCAGTTACGAAATACAAAATTCCGCCATAAATTCCCGCTGCAACATCAAACCCCGATCCTTTTCCCTGAATATCCAAAACTGTTTCGTAGGATAAATCAAAAATTTCTTTGTTTGATAATTTAAGACCTAGTAATTCAGAAACTGCTTTTATAGCACAGACAGTTGATGCTGATGAAGACCCAAATCCGAATTGCGAAGAAAATTCCGACTTTGTCGTTATCCTTAAACCCTTCTCCCCTGTCATCCCGAATTTATTTCGGGATCTCTCTAATAAATTTTTAACTGCTATTTCAACGAATTGTGCGCCTTTGGGAATATCTCCTTGCCCTAATTCGCTTAATGGTTTTTTATAACCGGCAACTTTTACGTCTTCTGCTTCCAGCTGAAATTCAGGAACACCCAATACCTCAACAGTTGCGCGCATCCTTTGATCAACCGCAGTTACCAAGCAGGGATGATTATAGACAACCGCATGTTCCCCTAAAAGCATTAACTTCCCCGGCGCCGAAACAGTAATTTTATTCATTTTCCTCTCTTAATCCCCCTACTCCTAAAGACACTTGCAAATAAGGCAGCTTATAAGAATTGGCGATTGCTCTAATCTGATTTTTGTTTGCATGATAAATTAAAAGCACTCCTGTTCCTTTTTTGACTCCGCCGCCTCCGCAGATTTTTGCTGCTCCGCCAAGTTTCTCAATCTTTTTAATAATTGATTTGGCAAAATCCGAGACGACTCCCAGCACTTCTAAATTTCTTTCTCCTTCTTTAATAATTCTTATCAACTCGGACTCATTTTCATTTTTTATCGCAGGCAAAAGCTCTCTCACTAATTTTTCCTGACTGGTAAAAATACTGTCAATATTAACCGTATCTTTTTGATATAAAGCTCTCACCATGCCGACCATCTCGCCTGTTGTTTCATTAGGGGTACCTGTCTGAATTATGCTGAAATTACTTGCTAATTTTTTCGATAATGAGAATGAAATCGGTTGGATTATTTTAAGTTCTGCTGCTTCTTTTCTGTACCAGACTAATCCCCCAAAACAAGAAGCAGAATTATCTCCGCCTGAAGGCATCCCGTGTTTTTTTTGCTCGGCAGAATATGCAATCTCATTAACTATTGCCTTATCTAAAGCTTTATGAAACAATAAATAAATAGCTCCTGCAACAGATACGGCAACTGCTGCTGATGAACCCATCCCCGAACCAATTGGAATATCTGATTTTATTGATAATTTAAATCCACCCGACAAAGATTTCTTTAAACATTTTAGTGCTTCTCCAATAACAATAATTGTAAAATCCAGAGAATCGGAAGTTATGGATTTCAAAAGAGCTATGTCATTGGTTTTGATATAAGTTTCCCATTTTGCTTGCGCGTCTTTTGTTTTTGCAATAATTTCTTTTTCAGAAACTATCTTACTTACTTTCAGATTACTTGAGGAAATTTCTATTTTTTTTTCGCCAGCTGGCGTATTTTTTCTGGGATAAATTTCTACAAAACAGCGCTTGTCAACAGCAGTAATCATAGCGGGCTTACCATAAACTACAACATGCTCTCCTAATAAATGTAATTTACCCGGGGCAGAAACTTTAATTTTTTTCATAATGGCTTACACTTAATTACATAATGGATTATGCCATCTCCCCCATCTTCGGTATAGAGACGGCGTAAAACTGTAATTATTTCTTGTCCAATTTTCAAATTCTCCATTCCCCAATCAACCAGCTGCAAAGTCATTTTTTCTTTTGACTCCAAAGCAACAATTATCACAGGATATGGCGCCTGACTTGTAAATTCCTTTGAAGGAATTCTGATCGTTGTCCAGGCAATAATTTTGCCTTTTTTTCCGATTTGGGAGGAAACTTTCGCTTGTCTCCTCCATAATTTTACAGGCGTTATTTTCATAAATTATCTCTCCAAAATATGCACGACAGCAACTGTTCCCGTACCCCCAACATTGTGTGTTAAGCCGATTTTCGCTCCTTTAACCTGTTTTTTTCCTGCTTCTCCCCGTAGTTGCTCCGTAATTTCAACAATTTGTTTAATTCCCGTTGCGCCGACAGGATGTCCGCAGGATTTAAGTCCTCCCGAAGGATTGGAAATAATTTTTCCCTTTCCCAGAGTGTATTTATTCTCCGAAATATCTTTTGCTCCCTGTCCTTTTTTGGAAAAACCTAAATCTTCTACAGCCATTGCTTCTGCAATAGAAAAACAGTCGTGAACTTCCGCAACATCAATATCTTGAGAATTTATTCCTATACTTTTATATGCTTTTTGAGAAGCTGTAACAACAGAGGCAAGAGTTGTGAATGATTTTCTGTCGTACAAACTTAATGTATCAGTTGCAACCTCGCTTGCCGTAATAAAAATTGGTTTTGCAATTCTTTTTGCAAGACTTGTATCCGAAGTTATAACTACTGCTGCAGCTCCATCGGAAATTGGCGAGCAATCAAGAAGTTTTAGAGGATCTGCAATTTTTCCGCTTCTCATCACATCTCCAACTGTAATTATAGATTTAAATTGCGCTTTTGGATTAAAACTTCCATGAAAATGATTTTTGACAGAAACTGACGCTAGAATTTCTTCTGTAGCTCCATATTCCTGCATGTACGCTCTTGCCATAAGCGCATAAAGTCCTGGGAAAGTAGCTCCCGCCATTCTTTCCTCATCCGAACCTGCAGACATAAGAGCAGTTGTAACATCATCCGAATTATGATCTGTCATTTTTTCAACGCCCAAAACCATCACTGTCTTATAAACTCCTGCCTTAAGACTGTTAATAGCGTTATGCAAAGCCAAGCCTCCTGACGCGCATGCTCCTTCAAGTCTAAACGCAGGAATTTGTTCCCCAAGTTCTTCCGCGAAAAGAGATGCAATGTTTGCCTGATTTCCCAAAATTCCGGCAAGCATATTACCCACAAATAAAGCATCTGTCTGCGATGACCTTATTCCTGACTGCTTTAACGCTCCATCCATTGCCTCCTTCGCAAGAGTTCTTGGGGAAGTATCCCATAATTCTCCGAATTTTGTAGTCGCAGCTCCCAAAACATGAATTTTCATATACTGTGTGTTTGTTTTAAATACTGTTGATAAGAAATTTTTACTGTATTTTCTGTTTCTTCAGTAAAGGATATGCTTTTCTTTCTTTTTGTCAAGATATTTTTTGTTGTTTCAAAAACAAAACCATCAGAACCGGCTCCGGATCCGTATGAAATAAAAAATATTTTCTGGTTGGGTTTAGCAATATCCAAAACTGCTCCAAGTCCAACAAGTGAAGACGCGGAGTATGGATTACCAATACTGTCAACTGTTAAAGATGGAGCAAGCTGTTCTGGTGTAAATCCAAGTTTCTTGCCAGCCACTCTGGGAAATTTACCATTGGGCATATGAAAAACACAATAATCAAAATCTTTTGCAGTAAGCTTGCTTTGGGAAAGAAGTTTTTTCCCTTCCGCAACTACATGAGCAAAATACGCCGGTTCTCCTGTAAATCTGCCGAAATGCGATGGATACCTTTGTCCTTCCCGCCTCCAAAAATCAGGAGTGTCCGAAGAAAAGGAAGACATGCAGAGAATATCTGCGATAATTTCTGCTTTTTTCTTGCCTAAAATATACGCTGCTCCTGCGCTGGCTGCTGTATATTCAAGAGCGTCATGGGGTTTTCCCTGCGCGGCATCTGCTCCGATAACTAATCCGTAATCGATCTCTCCCGCGGACAAAAGTCCCACCAAAACCTGCATTCCCGCAGTTCCTGCTTTGCATGCAAATTCCAAATCAGCTGCAAAATAATCATTCCCAACTCCCAAATATTCCGCAACAGTTGTCGATGTCGGATTAACAGCATAAGGATGACTTTCCGAACCTATGTAAACAGCTTGTAGCACCGAAGCTTTAATTCCTGCCATAGAAATTGCTCTTTTACCTGCTTCGATAGAAATAGTAACTGTATCCTCGTCAATTCCATGTATTGACTTTTGCCTCACTTTCAATCCTGTAAAAATTTCCATTGGATCTTTCTGCCACATTTTGGCAATTTCCGCAGTTTCAATTCTGTATTTTGGAATATACAGCCCATATCCAATAATTCCACTCATCTTATTTCCCTCCCCTTCCTAATTTCTGATGAGAACAAGCAAGGGAATTTACGCTTAGTGATGCAATTAATGATATTTCTCCTGCCAAAACTGCTCCTCCAATAATCTCTGCTAATTTTTGAGAGTTCTCTCCCCTGTCTCCTCCTGCAACTCCCAAAATACTAAGCGCTTCCTGCTGGGTTGACAAACCTGTTCCTCCACCAACTGTGCCAACAACCAAATCAGGCAGGAAAACTGAAATATAAAGACCCTTCTTCGCAATTTCAGCTGTTGTAATTACGCTTGAAACTTCCGTCACATGAGCAATATCTTGTCCTGTTGCTGTAAAAATTGCAGCCAAAACATTTGCAGCATGAGAATTTGCGCCGATACTGCCGCTTAGTATTGATCCCAAATAAATTTTTCTCGTAACTACATCAACAAATTTCTCCGGAGTTGTTTTTAATACTTTTTCTACAATTTCGGCAGACAAAACACAGTCTGACCAAACCTGTGTTCCGCGTCCTTCAATTACATTTAACATATTCGCTTTTTTGTCAACGCACATATTTCCCGAAATTGATACTAATTTTGCTTTTGTTTTTCGCTCAATAAGATTTGCTACGGCAGTACAAGCAATTGTTGCCATATTCATACCCATTGCATCATGGGAATCAAATTTAAAACGCAAAAAGATATTTCTTCCAACCATCCATGATTTAATATCCAAAAGCTTTAAATGGGAAGATGTTGACTCTGCAGTTTTTCTTATTTCATCGAAATTATCTTTAACCCAATTTATTGTTTTTTCTCCTTCAAAAGCATTTTCAACCACAAAAACCGGCGCCCTCGTAATGCCTATTTTCTTGCTAACAATGTTTGCGCCCCCGCTTTGCGTTATTGCCTTTGCTCCCCTATTAACAGACGCCACTAATGCTCCTTCAGTCGTCGCTAGGGGAATATAATAATTTTTAATTTTGTCCTGAGCTTGCCGAATGGATGAATTTTTAATTTTTAGAGGTCCTGCGACGCCCAAAGGAATCTGGACTGCGCCAATCATATTCTCGCAATTTCTAGAAGACGCAATATTTTCATCCAAGTTAAACAAGCCAATATTTGAAAGTTTAATTTTAAGATGATCTTCAAGAAGCTTTCGCCTCTTTTGAACACCATCAACACCACGCAAATTCATAAGCGCTTATATACATTTAGTCGTAATTATTCTTAAAATCATTCGAAGCAAAAATCTGATATAATCTACCCATGTCTTTGTCATTCATAAATCGGATACTAAAAGGCGATAGTCAAGCGGTAATTGAATTTTACAAATCCTATTCACCAAAAATTTTGTCTTACCTTTCAAAAAAACTTCCCCGGCACGAGGATGCGGAAGATTTAACCAATGATGTATTTTTGGAGGCAATTGACTCTTTATCTTTACTTAGAAAAAAAGAAAATACATCAGCGTGGCTTTATGGAATTGCCCACAATAAAATGGTTGATTTCTATAGAAAGCAAAAGATAAAATCTATGCTTTTGTCTCAAGCTCCATTTCTGCAAATATTCGCCAATGAAATTTATCAGCCGGAATTCCAATTTGAAAAAAACAGAATTAGGGACAAAATAGAAGAGGCATTGCATAACCTATCTCACAACCACAGAATAATTCTTCAACTCCGCTATGAAAAAGGGGTCTCGGTTAAGGAAATTGCCAAAACTCTCAATTTATCTTTTAAAGCAGCCGAATCTCTGTTATTTAGAGCTCGCCAAAGCTTCAAGCTAGCCTATGAACGAGCAGAAATTTTTTAGAAAACTGCAAGAAAGGGCACAGGAACAAGAAAAATTAATAAAAGGAATGTTTTTGCCAAGACTATTCACTTCTGTTAGTTTTTGGTTTGGAAATCATCCGTGGCGAATATTAATTCCCCTTGCTTTCATATTCACATTAATCTTTCATACTGTTCTTGGAAAAGGATATGATGAGTTTATTTTAAAAATTTTTGGGAAATTATAAAACTTTGAACGCATGAAAAAAAGAACTTTTTTAATTTTTGTCGCATATATTTGGACGAAAACACTGTTAGGACTTACTTTTCATCCCTTTAGAACAATTAGGGAAGTTACCAGACGCCCTGTTTTGCTACCTGTAATTTTTTCTCCTTTCATCGGGCTTTTCGTGTTTTTTATATTAGGAAGAGTCGGGGCTTTTTTAATCAATGTGTACGGACTCCGTCGAGAATTTATTTCAATAATTCTAAGCACTGCTCTTATTTCAATTCTTCTCTGGCAAGCATTACTAATTTATTTACTTATAAGTTTCTTGTTAGTATTATGGAAAAAATAGAGGAATATGTAGTTTTGGTTGATAAAAATAACAATGTTTTGGGAACTGCTCCAAAATTAGAATCACATAACAAGGATACTCCTTTACATAGGGCGTTTTCGCTCTTTTTGTTTAGCTCAAAAGGCGAAATATTACTCCAGCAGAGAAGCAAAAATAAAAAAACTTGGCCACTTATTTGGTCGAATTCTTGCTGCGGACATCCTAAGCTAAACGAAACGAATACAAACGCCGTGAAAAGAAGAGTCAAATTTGAATTAGGCATTGAATTAAACGAAGTCCATGAAATATTGCCTGATTTTTCTTACAAAGCGGAGATGGACGGAATTGTTGAGAATGAAATCTGCCCTGTATTTATTGGGTTTACAGACAATAAACCTGTTATAAACAAGGAAGAAATTGAAAATATCAAATGGGTAGAGTGGAATGATTTTTTAAATACAATTAAACAAAAACCGGGAACCTATTCTGTCTGGTGTAAGCAAGAAGCAAAATTACTGGCAAAAAATAAGGAATTTTTAAAAATCTATAAGCAATATGCATCATGATACGATTCCTTTGCTCCTAAGCTCTTGATAAAGAGTTATAGATCTTTCTAAACCAGATACTTTAAGCGCATCAACATCTCTACCATCCTTAAGTTCTTTAATTGCTATATACGCAAAGTTACGAGAAACCCTTCCCTCTATCTTTTTACCAATCAATAATGTTTTAACTTGACCGTCATCTCGATAAAACCTTTCTTTTAAAACATCTAGTATTGTTTTAGCCATATTATCTATATCACGAGACCTATATTCTGTTTCGGATATAAAATACTGAACAATAGATACGAAAACTTCATTAGAGGTAGGAAATTGATGTTTGTCTTTCAAATCTTCTCCTAGTCGCTTTAGAAAGTTTTCCTTAAAAGTTAGAATGCCTGTCTTTTCTTTTTTTCTTGTTGCTTTATGGAAACCGTCATCCTTAAACGCTTCTTGAGTAGAGGGAATAATTTCGCCAATTCCTATGTCAAAATCAACTGAAGTTCTCGGTTCTTTTTTAGACATTGAAGGCGTAGAGCCGCACACCATTCCCTGTGTGTTGCTTTTCTACTTTGTCTTCAGGGACTTGTTTCCCCCCTTTTACATAGAAAGATACTTGAACAGGTTTGTTTTTGTATTTGGTTGCTATGAAATAGACTTCTTTTTTTACAACATTTTTTCTCTTCATATAATTCTATTATAAACAACTACTATGAAAAAACAAGCACTAATTTTAGTCAATTCTCTTTTCATGGATTTATCTAAAACAGAATCAAAAAGTTTCTTCATATAATTTGCTTATTTACGCTTGATCCTGAAGAACTTATTTCAGCTTTTAGTACAATCCCAGACAGTTGAATATTGAACGGTTGAGTTTTTGTCGATCCTAAAGATTCTTTACTGCTTGAGGATAAGACAATAGTAAGCTTAGCATTAGAATTATTCTCTGTTGATATTACCCACGCCAAGGGGTTATTAACATCCTTTTGCTTATATTCGTAACAATTTAGATGGATTTCAGACCGTTGCGTAGCAATCTCTACTTCTATCGGTAATTTCAATATCTTAAATCGTTGTTCCCCACTATGAATCCACAAATCCTTTGTGGTTGAACCAAGTATAAATCTAATAATTCCTGATCCTAAATCTAGCATATCTTTTGAACGAGCAACAACTGATATCTCATTAAGGCATTTTGATGCTATATCATCAAGACTTAGAAAATTAGTCTCCTTGTCAATTTCGAAAATCTTATCATGATTTGTGAACTTCAATTCTTTATCCAATGGGGGATTTTCAAGTTTTACTGAACTAATTGACTTAAAAGAAAACTTAGGCGCCAACTCTAAAGCGGAATTAAAAGGAAATATTATATTCTCTATTTTTATCTTTTGAAGCTCTTCTAAGGTAAGCAATCTGACAGTAGAGCCATGCTCTAATTCAACCTCTTCAATTACAGATTTAGGGTATCCTGCCACAGACACACAAATCAAATGTTGCGCTCCTACCTTCCTCATTTTCGTAACCCAACCATGAAATGTAGTAATTTCAGGTTTGGCTTTACGTTTTTGCACTTCAACTATCGCAATCGATTGGCGAGGATGTTTTCCATATCTAATAACTACATCACATTGTCTTTTTCCCGATCGGCCAACAACGGGTAACCATACATTATGCTCTACTTTAGCATCTGGCGTAAGCGACTTTTCTAGTATTGCAACTATTTCTTCTATTAGTTTCCATTCAGGCTTAGATGTTTTTTGTTTTATGGGGTTCATAATTTTCTATTAACCAATTATTTTTAATATTAATTTCTGTATTTTTTGTTTCCTAAATTTTTCATTTTTGCAACCAAACTTACAATCGTCTGCATAATTTTATTCATATCCTCAGCTCTAGCTTGATCTGCATTTTTCTTAGCCATCATTTGACCATATCTTCGAAATACATCTTCTACTAATTTACCAATGCTACTTATAAGGTAGACATCTTTCTCTTTTTCTAGCCTACTTAAAAAGTAGTAAAGTAGAGCGGAGCTAACAAATAGAATTAAAAGTGCTACGATTCCCCATTGAGCTTTTGATTCTATTAGTTCTTTTGAAAAAATTACATCTCTTAGGAATAAAAGGACTGTTCCTCCAGAAATAATTGGAGCAATTTGATAATTTTCTTTTATAATTTGTAAAAGTTTTTTTATTAAATCCATAATTCCATTAAATAGTTTCACCAATCAATTATTTATTTCAATTTTCCCCTCCACAATTTTAATTTCTTCCGGCGTGAGGCTGTAGAGTTTATAAACTTCTTCATCAATCTTAACACCTTCTAGGACAGTATCCTTGCTTATTTAGCTTGATGATATTTTAGCAGAAAGGAGGGAAAAAGAGTAAGATTATCTCTTTGAGATCGTTTGCGTCTTCTTGTCCCACAAATTTTACCATTCGCCTTTTCAATTCTATTCGAATACGGCTCATGGAGCGATTATAGAGGGACTTCGTCGAAAAAATTATCGCTTCGGCGATTGCTTTTTTCTCCTTGCTTTTCCGCCCATGCCGACTTTTCTTCTTTCCCTGACTCTCGGATCACGAGTAAGCATTCCTTTTTTCTTAAGAATTGAGTGAAATTTTTCACGGTCAATTTTATCCAAAGCTCGAGCTTCCGCTAAAACAACAGCATCCAACTGTCCCATTTTTCCTCCGCCTGATACTTTAATTGATACGGCAAATTTATTTTCCGTATTTGTAATTTGAAAAGGCTGTTCGTAAACTTTCTCAAAGCTTTTGCCAAAATACTCCAAAGCAGGCTTATTATTAACAAAAATTTCTCTCTTTTTCACAACTGTTGTTCCCCAGACCGTTGCATCTTTTTTGTAAAGTCGCACTTGAGCAATAGAAGACTTGCGTCTTCCAATTGCAAAAACAAAATCTTTTTTTTCTTCTATTTTTTTATCCATAATTATTTTTTAAATTTAGCTGCGTAAGGATGTTCTGCACCTTTAAAGATGTAGAGCCTTGTTAACATTCTATCCTGTAATTTATTCTGGGGCAGCATTCCCGAAACTGCAAATCTTATAATATCTACAGGATTTCTTTTCCTCAATTCCATAAGAGCTTCTTCTCTGTATCCGCCCGGATAGCCTGAATGACGGGAATATTTTTTCTGCGTTTCTTTTCTTCCTGTTGTTTTGACTTCGCTTGCATTTATTACCACAACATAATCTCCACAGTCAAGATTGTTAACGAAGTAAGGCTTTGATTTTCCTATCAAAATTTGCGCAATTTCACTTGAAATTCTTCCAAGAATTTTTCCTTTAGCATCAAATAAATGCCACAAGCGCTTTATGTCTGATAATTTTGTTGGCGTTGTCATGTTTTTCATTATTTTTTATTAACCTTTTTTTTCGTTTCCTTCTTAGCTATTTTAACCGCTGTTTTTTTTGTTTTTGATTTTTCTTCAACTTTTCCCGCAGATAATTCTTTAATATCATTTTTCATTTCAGGTTTTACGACCCATTCCATCAAAACCATTGCTGCGTTATCCGAAAATCTTCTGCCTAATTTTATCATTTTGGTATATCCGCTGTTTCGATCTGTAAATCTGGGCGCTATATCTCTTATAAGCTTGCTCATAGCGTCAATCCCAAGATGGCGCTGTAAGAGTTGAGTTTTGAGAACATTATCTCCTTTTTTTGCCTTATTAACTATTTTATCGATATCACCTTTTATTGCCTTTGCTTTTTCAAGGGTTGTTTTTATGCTTCCATTCAAAATTAAAGAAGAGACAAGACTTTTAAAAAGAGCTTTTCTTTGATTTGTATCTCTGCTAAATTGTCTTCCGAAAATATTTTTCCTCATAATAAAAATGCGAATAAACACGAATTATATTCGAATCGATTCGAATGAAATTATTCGTATAAATTCGCATTAGCTCGTTAGAGCGACGCCTTTTTCCTTAAGCTTTTCCTCAATAGCTATTATTGACTTGCTTCCCATATTTCTCATTGACATTAAGTCTTTCTTTGTTGCGGATAAAAGCTGTCCCAATGTTTCGATTCCGCCATTTCGAAGGCTATTGTAAATTCGGGTCGGCAAATCTAATTCGTCTATGGTTAATTTCGAAATGCTATCTATTGCGGATGACTTAATGCTTGCATTATCAGAAGAGGTAGTAGATTTTGGTTCGTAAATCTGCAAGAAATAAGAGGTTAAAATTCTTGATGCTTCTTCTAATGCATATTTTGGACTTATAATTCCATTTGTCCAAATGCCTAATAATAATTTATCCAAATCTGTTTGACGCCCAACCCTAGTAGCTGTTACTTCGTAGCTCACTTTTTTAACCGGAGTAAATACTGCATCTGTTGGAATTACGCCAAGTTGAGTGGTTCTTCTTTCCTCTGCGGACGAATATCCTAAACCTTCTTCAACTATTAATTCCATCTCAAGTTTTGCCTTCTTGTCATTAATAGATGCTGCATAATGATCTTTATTGACAATTTCAATATTTCCAGGGAGATCGAAATCTGCTCCTGTTATTTTTTTCGGCCCCTTTACAGACAGTGATACCCTGCTTTTAGTTTCTCCATCAAGAAAACGGAAGTTCAAGCCTTTTATATTAAGTAAAAGATCAACCACATTTTCTTTAACTCCTGGAACTGTAGAGAATTTATGTTTTACTCCGGAGATCTTTACAGATGTTATGGCCGCTCCTGGAATAGAAGTGAGAAGTGCCCGCCTCATTGCATTGCCCAATGTATGTCCGTATCCCGGCTCTAGGGGCTCCATTGTAAATTCACTGTGATTCTCTTCAATCTTTTCTTCTTTGACTTTGAATGTCGGATTTGCCATAAAAGTTATTGTACCACTACCTTGAATAATATTCAATAATCAATTGCAAATCGAATGGAACCTGAATATCGTCTTTTTTTGGCATTCTCAAAAGCACGCCTTTCATTCCATCTTTCTCTAAGAAAGGAACGATAATTCTATCTTTCTCTTCTGATAAAGTTAATATTTGTACATTTTTCTGCGTTTGCGGGGTAAGCATTATAACATCATTTATTTTTACCTGATAAGAAGGAATGTTTAATTTCTTATCATTTACAAGAATGTGCCCATGTCCGACCATTTGTCTGGCCATAGTTCTTGTTTTGGCAAAACCTAAGCGATAAATGACATTATCGAGCCTTGTCTCAAGAAGGGACATTAACAATTCTCCTGTTTCTCCCTTCTTACGACCAACCATTTTAACTAAATTACCAAATTGTTTTTCTAGGAGTCCGTATATCGCTTTTGCTTTCTGTTTTTCTCGCAATTGCTGTCCGTACTCGGAAAGCCTTCTTTTCATTTTCCTTCCATGAACTCCGCCCGGCGGGACATTCAAACGCCTTTGCAGACTAGCAGATTCTTTTTCAAAAATATTTGCTCCTTCTCTTCTTGCTACTTTATGTTTTGGTCCTGTATATCTAGCCATTAGATTCTCCTTTTCTTCTTTGCTCTTGGGCCATTGTGCGGAATCGGTGTTATGTCCGCAATTAAAGAAATTGACAATCCGCCGGTTTTAATGGCGCGCAGCGCAGAATCTCTGCCCGATCCAGGTCCCTTAACATAAGCTTCGACTGTTTTTAAGCCTTTCACAACAGCTTTCCTGACAACAGCCTCCATTGCGCTGGTTGCCGCAAAAGGTGTTGATTTTCTGGTACCCTTAAAACCTGCGGAGCCGGCAGAACTCCACCCGATAACATCTCCATTATTATTAGTTATTGTTATTAAAGTATTGTTAAATGTGGAAGTTATGTACGCGCGACCGCTTGCCGAAACTTTTACTTGAGATTTCTTAATTTTTCTTTCCTCTTTAATTTCTGCCATATAAAATTATTTTGTTTCTTTTTTTGTGTCCGTTTTTACCAAATCTGACTTGATTTTTACTGCTTCTTCTTTCTTTATGGCTCCAATCGTAACCCTCTTTCCTCTTTTCGTCCTGGCATTCGATCTAGTGCGTTGACCTCGGACAGGTAAATTTTTGCTATGCCTCCCCCCCCGATAAGAAACTATCTCCTTCAATCTTTTTATATTTGCCTGCACCTCCGCTCTTAAGTCTCCCTCCAGCTTGTATTCTTCCAAAACTTTTTGAATTCTTTTTTGTTCTTCTTCAGATAGAGATTTTATTCTTTTGTTGCTTTCCACTTCTGCTTTCTTAAGGATACCAACAACATTTTTTCGTCCTATTCCATAAATGTAAGTTAAAGCAATATCAACTCTTTTAAAATCCTGCAAATTGTGCCCTGCAATCCTCATAGATTATCCTTGTCTTTGTTTGTGTTTTGGTATTTCACAGACAATTCTTACAACGCCTTTTCGTCTTATAATTTTACACTTAACGCATCTCTTCTTAACGCTTGCCTGCACCTTCATAAATTATTTATACCTATAAACTATTCTTCCTTTTGTTTTGTCGTAAGGAGTCATTTCAATTCTTACCTTGTCGCCAGGTAATATTTTGATAAAATTTACCCTCATCTTACCTGATAAATGACAAAGAATTAATATTCCATTTGCCAACTCTACTCTAAAAAGAGTGTTTGGCAAAGATTCCTTAACAACTCCTTCTATCTCAAAAGATCCCTGATGAGCCATAAATAAAAAATTCCTAATTGCTAATTGACTTAATTAACCTAAGTATTTTTAGAAATTAGGAATTAGAAATTAGAAATTAACCCTGTTATTATATCAAAACAGCCTGCAAAGAGCAAATGTTATTTCGTCAATATCAAAGGACCATTCTTGGTAATCGCAATCGTTCTCTCAAAAAGTCCTGATAAGCTACCATCTTTACTTTTTATTGTCCACCCATCGCCATTTGAATATACAACATCGCTTTTGCCCATATTGTAGATTGCTTCAATTGCAATAGTCATACCCTCTTTTAGAAGCGGGGTTTGAAAAATAGGGACACCTAAAAACCCGGGAACTTCAGGATCTTCATGAAGCTTCTTACCAACACCATGACCAATAAGACTTCTGACAACCGAGTACCCCTGACCTTCCACAATGGTCTGGATTGCTTTTGAAATATCCCCTACCCTCTGTCCTACCTTTGCAGCTCTTATTCCCTCCCACATGGCTTTCTCTCCGGTTTGCAAAAATTTATCCACCGCATCGTAATTTTGATTTTTGATTTTTGATTTTTGATTTTTGACGCGAAGCGTCTGCGCCATATCCGTATAAAAACCCCTATAATACACTCCGCAATCTATCCCAACCGTATCTCCTTCTTTTAATGTATAATCCGTTGGGACCCCATGAACTACAACATCATTAGTTGAAATGCAAATGGCATGCTTGTATCCTTTCACTTTTTTAAATCCAGGCTCTCCTCCTTTTTCCAAAATTAACTTTTCTGCCAATTGATCCAATTCCATTTCTGAAACTCCTGCTTTTGCATGACTTAAAACTTCAAACAAGACTTCCGCCAAAATCTTCCCGCCTGCCCGCATTATTTCAATTTCTTCCGAAGTCTTAATGATAATCATATTAAGTTTTTTTCTTTTAATTTTTCCATAACCTTATCGACTGTTTGATCTATTGTGTCATTTGTAGTATCTATAATCACCGCATCTTCAGCTATTCTCAAAGGAGATGCAGTCCTTTCTGTATCCCTCCCATCTCTTGCTTCTATATCTTTTAAGACCTCATCAAAACTTGTTTTAATTCCTCTTTCCGTCAACTGCTTAAGTCGTCTTTGAGTTCTTGTGTTAATATCCGCTGTTAAATAAATTTTTATATCCGCATCGCGGAGAACATCTGTTGCGATATCACGGCCCTCCATAACAATATTTTTTTCTCTTCTTACGGCATCTTTTGCCATCCCCTGTTGTCTCAAAACCATTTCTTTTCTAACCTTAGGAAATGCAGCTACAATTGGGACCGTCTTGCTTACATCGGGCTTAAAAATTTCATCTGAAACTTCTTGTCCATCTAAAAAAGCTCTTACTCCATAGTCCGTATTTATAAGCTCAATCGAGATATTGCGCAATATCTTAAGGACTTCTTCTTCATTATTAAGATCTATTTTTTCTCTTAAGCATGCAAGAGCCAACTCTCTGTACATAGCGCCTGTATAAACATAAAAAGCATTTAATTTTTTCGCTAAAGCAACAGCAAGGGTTCCTTTTCCTGCGCCAACTGGACCGTCTATTGCTATTTTTATTGGATTATTCATAAGTATCAATAAAATTAAGAGGATGAGTTATTTTATTTTCCCCGATATCTCTTTGTGAATTTCTTCAATAGGTTTTTCTCCATCTATTTCAATCAAGATTCTCTTTTCTCTGTAATAACCTAAAACAGGCTCTGTTAATTTGTGGAAAAGCTCAATTCTTCTTCTGATAGCTGTCAACGTTTCGTCTTCGCGCGCTTCATCATTTTCACCATTTCTGTAGGAGAGTCTCCATAATGCTTCCTTATCGGACACCTTAATGTAAGCAACTTTGTCTACTTCATTCTCGAATGATTTTACCTGTTCTAATGTCCTTGGAAAACCATCAAGAATATAGCCATTTTTGTATTCAGGTTTTTTTAAATACTTGCTGACTATTTCAACTGTTTTTTCATCCGGAATAAGGTATCCCGCATTCATTATTTCCTTAATGTAACGGCCCAATGCGGTTTTTTCCTTAGCTAAGTTTCTAAATATATGTCCTGTTGAAAGATAGGGTATTTTGAGTTTTTCGCTCAAAAGATTGCCTTGCGTTGATTTTCCTGCTCCTTGAATTCCAATCAGTATAATTTTCATAACTATTTTTTATTATATCCTTCGTAATTTCTCATTACTAACTGTGCCTCAATTGCCTTGATGGTTTCCAGCACTACTGAAACAACAATTAAAACTCCTGTTCCTCCCAAGATAAGCGTCTGGATATTTGTAAACATACGGGCAACAGTCGGAAAGATCGCTATAACGCCCAGAAAGATTGCGCCAGCCAATGTTATGCGGGTCAGGACATAATTTAGATAGCCTGCAGTTGGAGTTCCCGGTCTAATCCCCGGTATAAAACCTCCGTATTTTTGTATTTCTCCTGCAATTTTTTTTGGATTAAAAATAACTGCCGTATAGAAATATGTAAATCCTACAACTAGAAAAAAGTAAAGGCCATTATAAAATGCTCCGGAAGGATTGAATAAACCTGTTATAGCATTGGCGATACCGCTTAGAATTGTATTTGAAGAAGCAGACAAATAATTTGCAACTATCGATGGAAGAAGAACCAGGGAAACTGCAAAGATTATTGGAATTACACCTGCTTGATTGACTCGAAGAGGCAGATGAGTTGATTGTCCTCCGTACATTTTATTACCCCTAACTCTTTTTGCGTAATAAACTGTTATTTTTCTTGTCCCTTCATTTATGATAATTATTGAAGAAATTACTAAAACTCCCATTGTGAGAAAAATTATCAGATTAAAAAAGTTATTTGCATTTGCCGTTGAAACGGTTTGACCGAAAACAACAGGAATTCTTCCAACAATTCCTGCAAATATAAGAAGAGAAATTCCGTTTCCGACTCCCTTTTCCGAAATTAATTCTCCCAGCCAAACTAAAAGCATTGTTCCAGCGGTCATTGTTGCAACAAAAGAAATAATGTCAACTGTACTTAAAGTAGAAATAATTCCCTGACTGCGAAGCAACGCGTACATTCCAATTGATTGCAGAATTGCTAAAGGAACAGTCAGCATTCTCGTATACTGATTGATTTTTTGCCTGCCTTGCTCTCCCTCTTTAGACAGAGCTTCAAGCTTGGGAAAAACAAGCGTTAATAATTGGAGAATAATAGAAGCATTGATATAAGGGTTAAGTCCCAATGCCATTACGGAAAAATTAGCGAGTGTTCCTCCTGAAAAAATATCCAGAAGTCCTAAGAATTGATTTTGTGAGAAAAGAGACTTTAAAGCTTCAAGATTTACGCCTGCAACAGGAATATGAGCAAAGATTCTAAATACGATAAATATGGCTCCCGTAAATAAAAGCTTTCTCCTTACATCCGGCGTTTTTATGCTTCTTGCAAAAATCCCGAAAATATTGTTCATAAAGAAAAGTTATTTTTCTACTTTTCCCCCTGCTTGCTCTATTTTCCTTCCTGCTCCTTTTGAAACAGGTAATTTAACTATTAAAGAAACATTAAGATTTCCATCGCCTAGAATTTTGACTCCATTTTTATTAGCATAATCCGCGTCTACAATTTTATTTTCAATAAGTGATTTTACATCTACGATTGTACCTTTTTTTAACAAATTTAGAACTTTAACATTTACAATAATTGGACCCTTATTAAAAGATTTGTTTTTCCCTCTTCCCCTCATGAATGGAAGTCTTTTAATAAGGGGAAGCGCTCCTCCCTCAAAAGAAAGAGATCTTGAACTTCTGGCGTTTTGTCCCTTGGTTCCGCGTCCGGCTGTTTTTCCCCTACCTGATCCGTGACCTTGACCAAGTCTTTTCCGTCTTACTTTTGTAATTTTTGTCAAAGATGAGAGCTTCATAAATTATTTCCTAGATCTTATTCTATTATTTTTATGGTATCTTTCTGTCAAACGCCTTAACGCCTCTATTGTTGCATAAACATTGCTTGCCTGATTTTTTGTCCCCAAGACTTTTGATGAAATATTTTCTATTCCTGCTAGAGCTACAACGCTTCTGACTGCCCCTCCCGCTATAACCCCGCTGCCACGCGGGGCTGGTTTTAGCATTACTTTTGCAGCTCCCAATTTTATGATAAATTCAAAAGGAATCGTACCGTTAATAATGGGTACATCTATAACATGTTTCTTCCCAAGTAAAACTCCTTTTTTTATAGCAGACGCTATTTCGGGACCTTTTCCAAGCCCTACCCCTACTTTTCCTTTTTTATTCCCAACAACTGTTAAAACTGAAAAGCCAATTTTATTTCCGCCTTTTGTTTTCTTGGAAACTCTATTAACCTGAACTATTTTTTCTTCAAATCCATCTGTTGGACTATCTCTATAAATTCTTGAATCATTCATTAAAATTCCAACCCTCCTTCCCGAGCGCCCTGTGCAATTCCGCTTATTCTCCCATGATATAGATAACTACCCTTATCAAATACAACTTTCTTAACCTTCTTCTCTTTTGCTTTTTTTGCCAACAGAATTCCCACAGCTTTTGCTTTTGCGATTTTCCCAGCAATTACTTCTTCTTTAAGATGTTTCTCCGAAACTCCAACAATTGTTTCGCTCGCCTCATCATTAATGAGTTGAGCATAAACAAAACGATTAGACTTAAATACTGACAATCTCGGCCTAGCCCCCGTTCCTTTAATTTTAGCTCTCGTTCTTATTTGTCTTCTTATTTTTTGTTTATTTCTATTCATAATAAATTGTTAATTTTGCACTTTTAATCTTTAACTTATTTTGCTCCTAATGCTTTTGCTGTTTTTCCAATTTTTCTTCTTACTCTTTCCTGAACATATCTTATGCCCTTTCCCTTATATGGCTCCGGAGGCCGTATAGCTCTTATTCTGGCAGCCATATTGCCAACCAAATCTTTGTCCATGCCTGATACTGTTATTATATTATCTTTTACTTCAAAATTTAATCCTTCATCTGCCGTAATATTAACAGGATGAGAAAAACCAACAGAAATAGAAATATCGCGTCCTGTCCCTTGAGCTCTGTAACCTACTCCCGATAGTTCAAGTTTTTTTTCGAATCCGGTACTTACGCCTGTAACCATATTGGCAATCATTGCCCTTGTTAAGCCCATAAATGGCTTTAATCCTTCATTATTCTTTTTCTTTGAAGAGATCGTCAAGCGCCCTCCTGCTGCTTTCACATCAACTTCCTTAGGAATTCTAAAGGAAAGGTGTCCTTTGGGACCGCTTATCTTAATGCTATCATTTTCAAAAACAACATTAACGCCTTCCTTTATGTTTACCGGTATTTTTGCAAGTTTAGACATAATTACCAAATTCTGAACAGGACCTCTCCTCCTATATTCTTTTTCAAAGCTTCTCTGCCTGTCATAATTCCCTTGTTGGTCGAAAGTATTATTGTGTGTCTGCCTCTTCTCTGAACTCCCAGAATATCTGAAGTCCCAATATACTTACGCAACGAAGGCTTAGAAACAACTAAAAGATCTGTTAGGACAGGCTTTCTTTTTTCGTATCTTATTTTGGCAACCAAAACTCTCCTCTTGGCTGCCGTCTCTGTTTTAAAATCTTCCAAAAATCCTTCGCTCACTAAAACTTTACAAATTGCCTTATTAATTTTTAAATCATCTAAAACAACTTCTCTTCTCCTAGCCATGGCTGCATTTTTAATTCTTATTATTAAATCCGAAATTCTGTAATTCATAGTTCGATAAACTCACTACCAACTTGACTTGACTACTCCAGGTAATTGACCCTTCAAAGCAAGCCCCCTAAAACATAACCTGCACAAACCAAAATGTCTCATGTAAGCCCTGTTCCTACCGCAAATATTACATGTATTTTTCTGTCTTACTTTATATTTCGGTTTGCTTCTTGCTTTAATTATGTTAGATTTTTTAGCCATATTTAGTCAAAATTTTATTTCTCAAAAGGCATGCCCATTGCCTTAAGTAATGCAAAACCGTCTTTATCATTATTGGCAGTTGTAACAATGCTTACTTCAAACCCTTGTATTTTGTCTATTTCCCCTGGATCAATTTCCGGAAAGACTGTGCTTTCGGTAAAACCTAAGGTGTAGTTACCGCTTCCGTCAAAACTGTTTTTCTTTACGCCATGAAAATCTCTAAAGCGAGGGAGAACAACGCTAATTAATCTTTCAAAAAAATCATACATCTTACGGCCTCTCAAGGTTACAGCTAGTCCTATTTTGTCTCCCTCTCTTAATTTAAAAGAAGATATGGACTTTTTAGCAGAAGTCCATTTGGGCTTTTGCCCTGTAATATTGGACATAATTATGCTTGCTTTTTCCAAATTTTTTTTATCTAACAATGCATCTTTTACCCCCATGTTAACCGCTATTTTTAAAAGATGTGGTACAGCCATAGGATTTTTAAGATTGAGCTCTTTCTGCAAAATTCCTGCAATTTGTTTCTTAAATCTATTTTGTAAACTATCCATAATTATTTTTATAAAACTATATTTTCTTGTTGCATTTTCTGCAAACTCTGATTTTACCATTTTTTTCCATTCTAAATCCAATACGAGTCTGCAACCTACAATGCGGACAAACAAGAGCAATATTGGATATTCCCAAAGGTTTTGTAACCGTAACTATTTCAGATGACTGCCCCTGAGCTCTTGCTTTAAGATGTCTCTTGTATTGATTGACGCCCTGAACCAAAACTTTTCCAATTTTAGTCAGAACTTTCTCTATTTTAGCTTCTTTACCCTTATCTTTCCCTAAAACGACTTTAACTAAATCACCTTTTTTTAATTTCATATTAATATATTAGATAACTTCAATTGCCATACTTGCAATCTTCGAAAAACCTTTATCTTTTACCTCGCGGGCAATTGGACCGAAAACTCTTGTTCCTATCGGATTTTTGTCTTGAGCGTTATCTATTACAACTCCGGCATTATCGGAAAATCTAATGTAGGATCCGTCTGCTCTTCTTTTTTCTTTTCTCGTTCTGACTAGAACAACCTTCACAATTTGACTATCCTTAATCTGCCCAATAGAGCTTGCTCCTTTAACAACGCAGTTTAATACATCCCCTATATGTCCGAACTTCCTTTGTGATCCGCCAAAAATATGAACAACCATAAGAGATTTTGCTCCTGAATTATCCGCAGCTCTAAGTATTGTTCTATGCTGAATCATTTTTCATAACCTCCACTATTTTAAAATGTTTAGTTTTTGATATCGGCTTTGTCTCTACAATTTTTACCCTATCTCCAACAACGGGCAAAAAAGTTGCCACATCTACGCTGAGCCTATTGTCTCTTTTAATAAGCTTTTTATATAGCGGATGAGGAAACCTCCTTGTAATCCTAACGATTGCTGTTTTTTGCATTTTAACAGCAATAATAATGCCATCAATTTTTTTTATCATGTTTTTTCATCCCCCCTAATCAATTCCTTTCCCCTTAAAATAGTTAGCATTTGTGCAATCTCCCTTCTTTTTACAGAAAGCTGGCTTGTATTCTTAAGCTTATTTTGTGTTTTTTCTAATTTTAAACCGGCAAGCGAATTTTTCATCTGAATAATCAAATTTCCAAGCTCTTCCGAACTCTTTAGATGCAATTCTTTTTTGTCTTTTGTTTTCATATTTTAATTAAACTAGATGTTGTATTCAGACCTTACTGCAATTCTTGTTTTTACATTCAGCTTGTACGATGCTAGCCTTAAAGCTGCAAATGCAATTTCTTTTGTAACTCCGCCCATCTCAAAAAGCATTCTGCCTTTCTTTACAGGCGCTGCAAACCCTGTTACATCTCCTTTGCCTCCGCCCATTCTGGTTTCTGCTGGCTTTTGAGTAATAGGCTTGTGAGGAAAAATTCTTATCCAAAGTCTTCCCCCTCTTTGAGTATAGTGAGTTATTGCGCGTCTCGCTGCTTCTATTTGACGGCTGCTGATTATACCCTTTTCTTCAGACAAAAGACCGTATTCACCAAAAGAAACCTTAACTCCCTTATGAGCTTTTCCTCGAATTACGCCTTTTTGCTGCTTTCTGTACCTTGCTCTTTTTGGAACCAACATATTATTTACCTTCTCCCTTATTTATCCAAACTTTGACTCCAATATAACCTTTTTGAGTGAGAGCCGGAACGCTGGCAAAACTGATTTTTTCTCTGATAGTCGACAATGGAACTGTGCCTTTTTGTACTTTCTCCCTTCTTCCGATTTCCGCTCCTCCGACCCTGCCTGAAATAATAATTCTTATTCCTTTTGCTCCCGATGCCATAACTCTTTCCACGGTTTGAGCAAGAATTCTTCTGTGCGGCATACGTTTTACCAGTTGATCCGAAATATTTTTTGCAACAAGAAACACATCTAGATTAGGCTCTTTTATAGGCTCTATCCTTATGTCTATCTTTGGAACAGATTTAGCATTTTTATTAATTTTTAAGAATTTATATATATAATCTTTTATTTCTTCCAAACCGCTTCCGCCTCTGCCAATTACCATGCCTGGCCTCGATACATTCACTGTTAATTTTAAATTGTTAATAGACCTTTCTATTTCTATTTCTGAAACTCCGGCATTTGCCAATTTTGCCATAAGAGCGCGTCTTAAATTGTAGTCTTCCAAAAGAATATCTTTATATTTTTTATCGTCAAACCAACGGCTGCTCCAGTTATAAATTGTTCCCAATCTTAAAATTTGCGGATTAATTTTTTGTCCCATATTATTCTTTCGCCTCCAGTATTATTTTTATGTGACTGCTTCTTTTTTTATATGGATGCGCTCTTCCTCTTGTTGATGCATGAAATCTCTTAATAGCAGGACCGTCCCAAACTTCAATACCCTTAATGAAAAGCAGCTCTTTGTTTTTCTTAGCATTATTAATCGCATTGCTAATTGCGCTTTTAAGTACTGTATTCAAAACGCTTGCGCCTCTTTTTTGAGTTAGAGATAAGGCGTTAAGCGCTTTGTCCAAGGAAAGACTGCGTATACCATCAGCAACTAACCTTACTTTCCTGGGACTTATTCTAATTGATTGTGCTCTTGCTATAATTTCCATAATTTTAAGTCTTGCTAATTTCTCTTGCTACTACTCTTCCATGACTTCTGAATGTTCGGGTTGGAGCAAATTCTCCAAGCCTATGCCCAACCATTCCTTCAGTTATAAATACCGTAATAAAATTACGACCATTGTGAATTGCCATCGTGTGTCCGACAAATTCAGGCGAGATTTGGCTTGCTCTAGCCCATGTTTTTATTCCTGATTTATCACCAATTTGCTTCTGTTTAATTACTTTTTTTAAAAGCTTTGGATCTATATATGGACCCTTTTTTACACTTCTTCCCATTATTTCTTCCTCCTTTGCAATATGTATTTATCTGAATATTTTTTCTTTTTTCTAGTTTTTCCAACAGCAGGACGGCCTGCGTATGTCATAGGCGTTTTTCTTCCGATTCCGGATCTGCCTTCTCCTCCTCCGTGAGGATGCGATCGCGGATTCTGCGCAACTCCGCGGACAGTAGGTCTTATGCCCATATGCCTGCTTCTGCCTGCTTTACCCAATACTTTATTTTTCCAATCAATATTACCCAGTGTCCCAACTGTCGCAAAACAAGCTCCATCCACTCTTCTTATTTCTCCCGATGGAAGCTTTAAGTCAATATTGTTTCCCTCTTTAGCTTGAACGATAATCTCTGTTCCGGCTCCCCTCGCAAGCTGTCCTCCCCGACCGGGCATTAGCTCAACATTATGAACAACTGTACCTAAAGGAAGATTCCTTAACGGTAACGCATTTCCTATTTTAATTTCAGCATCCGAGCCTGATTTCACCATATCTCCTATTTTTAATCCAAGGGGGCTTAAAATATACATTTTTTCTCCATCCGAATAATGAATAAGTGCAATTTCAGATGTTCTATTGGGATCATACTCGATAGATGCCACCTTTCCGCTTATCCCTATCTTGTTTCGCTTAAAATCAATAAGCCTCATGAATCGCTTATGTTCCCCACCCTGATGCCTAACGGAAACTTGCCCCGACGCATCCCTTCCTGAATTTTTCTTCCTGATAAATTTTAATTTGCTCATAATTTACTTCTGTCCTCCCACATCAAAAAGTGCAATTTTTTGATCTTTTTCTAATTGGACAATTGCTTTTTTCCATGCACTTTTAACAAATTCTTCTCTTTTTATTCCTTTCCTACCTGTTCTTCCCTTGACTAAACTTACAAAAATTTTCAAAACTTTTACTTTGAATTGCTTCTCAACCGCCTGCTTAATAAACGGTTTATTTGCAGAAATTGCAACCTTGAAAGTAAATTTTCCTAAGGCCGCGTTCTTCATAGATTTCTCTGTGATAACTGGCGCAATAATAATGTCTCCTATATTCATAATGTTTTCTTGCTTGCCCCGCGAAGTCCCGCTGAGCGGGACGAAGCGGGGTCTTTCACAAAAGTATCTTTTATAACATTTATTGAATCTTTCATTAGAAGAACTAGTTTATTATCTAAGACACTATATGCGTTTAATGTATTTGCAGTAAGGATATCTATTCCCTCAATATTTCTTGATGCCCTATAAACACTTTGCGATTCATTGCCTGCTTTGGGTATTACCAACAATATCTCCCTGTCATCATCGATCCCTAAATTCCTTAAAACTTCAGCCATTATTTTGGTCTTGGGCTCAATTGATTCCAATCCTCTTATTATTTTTATTTCATTATCCTTAAGTTTCGAAGAAAGAGCAGAGAAGAGTGCTAGGGTTTTCATTTTCTTGGAAAGATTAAGGGATAAATCTCGGGGTTTTGGTCCAAAAGCAAGTCCTCCACCTACATAAATCGGCGCCCTTCTTGATCCGTGTCGAGCCCGGCCTGTACCTTTTTGCTGATATATTTTTTTGGTTGTCCTGTTAACTTCGCCTCTGCTTTTGGTTTTAACTGTTCCTTGTCTTTGATTTGCCAAATAAACTCTGACCGCTTGGGACATGAGAGAATCATTTATTTTAGCATTAAATATTTCAGCTGGTAAACTAATGCTGCTAGCTGCTTTACCTTTTGTATCGAAAACAGAGACGCTTAATTTTTTTTCTTTCGTTGTCTTAACAACAACAATTCTGGTTTCAACCTTGACCTTCTCGGACGCCTTAGGCGTCTTCTTAGCAGTAACTTTTTTTACCACAGACTTAACTGTCTTAATAGTTTTTCTCACTTTTAACTTTTCACTTTTAGCTTTTAACTTTTTTGCAGCCATTATTTGCCTTTCTCCTTTGTTTCAACTTTAACCTCTTCGACTTTATCTGCATACAAAGAGATAAACTTTTTATTTTCTCCAACCTTTTTAAGCATTAATAAAGTATTCCTTCCGCCAGGAACCAAACCTTTAATCAAAATGCTATTATCGTCAACGAAAATAACTTGTAGATTTTTTACCGTAACTTGATCATGTCCCATTCGTCCCGCCATTCTTTTCCCCTTGTAAACTCTTCCCGGCGTAGTAGTTGTTCCAATAGCTCCGGGCGCTCTTTCCCTGTCTGATTGTCCGTGCGTTCGGGGTCCTCCCTTAAAATGATGTCTTTTGACTCCTCCGGCATACCCTTTCCCCTTGGATATTCCGGTAACATTTATAACATCGCCGGGTTTAAAAATTTCACTTGCGCGAATCACATCTCCAATAGCAGGTAAAGTATCTGCATCCGCCATTCTTACTTCTCTTATAAAATTGTAAACAGATTTTAAACTTTTTGCAGGTCTTGCTTTTGCTCTCTTATCAAATCCTAATTGGACTGCGGAATACTTATCCCGCGCTAATGTTTTATGCCCAATGATAATATTCCCGTCTACGCCTAATTTCGTAACCGGCATGCGTGTTCCATTTTCCAAAAATGCCTGTCCCTGTTCAATTTTTTTTGCAAGTATTGAATTCATACGGTCAAAAACCAAAAAAGCGACTGCGCACAGTCGCTTCAGGGAAAAAATCCCAAAACCTTCTATTTATGCAGCCTTATTTACCTCCAATCGGTTAAACATGACTTTCAAAGGTAATTATATACAAACAGATTCAATAATGCAATAGATTCTTCTTTTGTCATCCTGAACTTGTTTCAGGATATCGCAATGGTTTATAATAAAATGTAGGAATATGTCAGAAGAACCAAGTAAGCCCTGCTAAGGAAAGAGGAGGCAAGAAAATTACATTACATTTTTATCTCGACATTTTTATCTCGATGAAAATTGAAAATTGCACCCTTGGGGTGTTTTCGTATCTACACCTGCGGAGAAACTACATGCGAATTTCGATATTTACACCTGCGGGGAGCTCAAGATGGGTTAGGCTATCAATGGTTTTGTCGGTTGGGGAAATAATATCGATTAATCTTTTGTGAATTTTCATTTCAAAATGGTCTTTAGCATCTTTATCTATAAAAGGAGATTTGTTAATGGCGTAAACTGATCTCTTTGTGGGAAGAGGAATTGGACCAACGACTTTTGCACCGGTTCGTATAGCTGTATCCAGAATCTGCTGACAGCACGAATCGATTACTCTTGCATCATAGCTTTTTAAACGCACTCTTATTCTTCCTTTAGCCATAATACATTAAGGATCAAAAATCCCGCTGTTGCGCGGGATACATTCTCAAAGATCAAGCAGCTAGGCGG
>Ga0209541_10003699_pt1 | contig 27816 bp, 32 predicted proteins | sample RifCSPlowO2_01_FD_184027 | JGI IMG/M metagenome (GOLD analysis project Ga0209541, IMG submission 184027) | Groundwater microbial communities from Rifle, Colorado - Rifle CSP2_plank lowO2_0.1 (SPAdes) (version 2) | ecosystem: Environmental > Aquatic > Deep subsurface > Groundwater | place... | reverse complement strand
ATACCTATAAGTGTAGTCATATCACCTTACTTGAATATACATATTTAAACTTTTCCCTAATTTATTCATTTAATAGTTACAACAATAGAAAGGTTTAAATAGGTCATTTTTGCTACTAAGAAGTATGATAGTTAAGCAAGAGCTTGTAAAGAAAATTAAGGAACATTTTGACCTTAATATTTATGAAACCAAAGTATGGATAGCTTTGCTCTCAAAGGGAATTGCTTCTGCAGGAGAAATTGCAGAATTATCGGGAGTTCCTCGTTCTAGAACTTATGATGTATTAGAATCTCTTGAAAAGAGAGGATTTGCAATTGTAAAAATAGGAAAGCCTGTAAAATATATTGCTGTAAAACCAACTGAAGTTATTGAGAAAATAAAGTCAAATACTATGAATGACGCACAGGAAAGAGTTAAATCACTTTCTAATCTTAAGAGCACACAAGAGTATGTTGAGTTGGAAGATTTACATAATACTGGAATAGCTCCGATAAATCATAATGAGTTGTCTGGCTCTATAAGAGGCAGGTCAAATATAGTTTCAAGATTGAGAGAGATGCTTGAGAATTCAGAAAAAGAAATTATGATATGCACAACTGTTTCAGACTTTGAAGATAAGAGCAGAGTTTTAATACCTACAATAGAAAAATTGATGAAAAATAATATTAAAGTTAAAATTGCTCTTTCAGGACCAATTGATAGAATAAAGAAAATTGGCTTAAAATTTGATGTAAAAGTGAAATCTATCGATTCAAACGCAAGAATATTTGTATCGGATAAGAAAGAAGTTCTTTTTATGATAACTCCAGATAATTCAGACGAAGAACTTGGATTGTGGCTTAATTCTCCATTTTTCATAAATTCCCTATCTATGATTTTGGATAGTACAATAAACTCAAATAATCCTAAGTAAGAGCTACATTTGTAATATACATATCTTTAATCTTTGAATTATTGTTTGAAATATAATCCCTCATAAAAGACTTTGCATCTTTGGAAATTTTTATTTTTGCATAAAGGATTCCTTTTTTTTCATAAAAATGCTTGTGTTTTTCCTTGAATTTTATTGAATGTTCTACCATACTAATAGGAGGGCCCTTTTTGATTATTTCATTCTTTTTTGAAAGAATAAAATAGCATTTTCCCAATTCTTCTCCTGAATAGATAAAATCGTACCTTTTAACTTTATAATATTCCTCAAGTTCTTTCTTGATTAACAAAAAGAATTTTTTTAGTTTTGTACCTGCTATGTCTCCCTCTTGCTTGTTTGTTGTGGCTTCAAGACATATTTTTTCAGAATTTTTATCAATTTTTTCTGATTTAATCTCTTCTTCGGCGTTTCTCTTAATTAATAGTTTCTTACTTGGATTCTTTAATATTTTTGATGCAAATATTTTTAGTTTCTCAAAGCTTTCATTATTTAAACCAGCTAAAGCATTTCTTTCCTTATAAGTTGGGTCTACTAATATTATTGGACTGTTTTGTTTGCTTTCGTTTATTTCCAAGAGGATAGAATTTTTATTTTTATAGAGTTTGTTAGCATCTATTATTATCTTTTCATTTTCCTTCATGTTTAAAATGGACTTTAGAAACTTTTCAATAGTCTTATAGTAAATTATCAGACATTCAATTGAATAACCTGAAAAACCATTTATATAAGATTCTGCTCCGTAGATTCCTAAAGATTTGCATATATGTTTTAACATTAAGATTTCTTTTTTGATATTTTTATTTAATTTGCTTTTTATATAATTTACATGAAAATAACTCAAATCTGTAACATTTCTTGCCTGCGATTGTTTTGATATTTTTAATACGGGAATTATTTCAAAAGTTAAATTTGGGCTTTCAATTATTCTGAAATAGTCTCTGCTTCCGTGAACTTTCAGAATCTTTACCTTGGAAGCTGAAAGAATCTTCTCTATCTCATTTATCATCTCTTTATCTTTATATTTGCTATCAAATCTGATAAATATATCTACATCATAATTCTCGGATTTTAGCAGAGTATCCTTTGCGAAACTTCCCCCTAAAAAAACAGAGGCCTTTATATTTTTTTTATCAATTTCCTTCTTTATTAAATTGGTTAAATATTTGGTTCTTTCTTTTATAAATTTAATTTCATAATCTGAAGGATTCAGTTCTTCCTCTTTTAGCAATGAAGATATTTTCATTGTATTAATTAGTATTTGGTATTTTTAATACTTGTGAGAAATCTCTAGTTTTTAAACTGGATTTAGTGTGTTAAGATTTCTCCCAGTTCTCACCAAACCAAGACAAACCAGAAGGGTTTGGTGATGTTATCTTTTCTCATCCTGATGGGAAATTTTTTGAGGAGCTATGTCAATAATATACTTTCCGTCTTCCATTTGATAAATTCTTGGAGCGGAGGTGTTGAAAAGTTTTGTCAAGTCAAGAACATATTTTCCAGGTTTTATTACTTTGACACTTTCAAAATCAAGGAAAATTGGAGCTTCCATATCAGATATTCCAGTAATTTCTCTCATATCCTTCTCAACCTGCTTTTTCTCATCTGGTGTTAGTTCTATTGTAGATTCATTAGAGGCTGAAAGTTGTTTTAATCTCTCTTCTTTAATATAAAAAAAGAACCTGCTATGACAATTATCACAACCAGATATAACTTCTTTTGACCCGTCCACGAAAGATTTTTCGCAATGAACACACTTGTAAGGCATAAATAGTGTAGACTTAGATTGTTAATAAAACTTTATGTGGTAGAAAGGGGTGTTTTTCTATAGACTTTAATCATAAAATTTATATATAGGTATAACTGTTATACTTTATGGAAACGAAATCTATTAAAGATGTAGATGAAGAAACTTGGAAGGATTTTAGAGCACTAGCAATTAGAAATAATATGAAAATGTCTATATTGTTAAAGTTAATGGTAAATGAGTTTCAGAAAAACTCAAGAGATTTTTGGAAAGATATAATTTCAAGGAAAAAATCTTTATCAAATGAAGAAGCTGAAAGTATTGAAGAAAGTGTGAAGAAATTAAGAAAGGAGAAGGGATTTAGAAATGAGTTTGGTTTTTGATACTTCAATATTGATAGCAATTGAGAGGAGAGATATGTCAGTTTTAAACAAGCTTGAAGAGTTACATCACTCTTATCCGTCTTCACCACAATTGACTTTTATATCTTTATTTGAATATTTGTTCGGTCTAAAAATGTTGAAAAATAAATCTTTTCAATCTAATTTGCTTTTTTTAAAAAAATTCAATGTTTTACATACTAGTGATTCTTCTGCCGAAATACTTTCAGATTTAAAAATAAAATATGAAAAAATTGGAATATCTCTTCCCTTGGCAGATTTAATCTCTGCTTCAATAGTAATAGATAATGGGTTAGTTCTTATAACCAAAGACAAAGATTTTGAGAAAATTGAAGAGTTAAAAAAAATAATAATTTAGACAAATTGAGACTTACCTGTTCAACCCAATAATAGCTCTATCTTCTTAGGGTCTTTCTTTATCTCCTTTATTACAGAAGCGGGTCCAATAACGGTTATTGTGCTATTATCTCCAATGAGTCTTTTTGCAAGACCATATTTCATTTTCATAATAACGCCCTCTTCCTTCATATCTGGCTCAATTACGGCAAGTTCTATTCCTTTGAAATTCTTTAAATGGTCAACAAGAGCCATGGTGTCTTCTATCAAACGGGCCTCCTCTTCTGGTCTTAATCTTCCATGTAGAATTACAACTTTATTTCCCAGAACTAATTTAAGTATTTTCTTTACTCTTTCGCCTATTGTTAAATTCTTCACTTCTGCGAAAGGGAGTACATGTATTCCAAGCCCACTTATTTTTCCAAGTTTGTTCTTCATCTTTCCTCTTTTAGATCTTTTTTGCCATTTTAAATAATGACTCGTAAAATTCATCCATATTTAATCCATCTTTTGCTGATATTCCGACAACCTCATATTCAGGAAAAGCAGATTCTACTTTTTTAACATTTGCTTTTTTTAAATCTATCTTGTTTGCTACGATAAGAACTGGAATTTTCCTAGCAACTAGATTTCCTATAATTGTTATATTTACTTGTGAATAGGGATTCTCTGAAGAGTCTAATACTACCACGACGGCATCCATATCATCAAGCCATTTTATAGATTCTATTATTCCTTGTGTTGCTTCTTTTGCTCTTTTTTTAGCCTCTTGTTTTTTCAAACCATATTGTAAAAAATCTTCATAATCTATTCTTGTTGCTATTCCGGGAGTATCAATCATCTTAAAAACTAAAACTTTTCCCTTATACTTTATCTCTACTTTTTCTTTAAACTGGACATTTCTAGTCTCGTGCGGAATTTTGCTTACATTACCTATCTCCTCCCCTGTCCAGTCCAAGCATATTCTATTAGCTAATGAGGTCTTACCTGCATTTGGGGGACCATAAAATCCTATTTTTATGTTCTCCTTTCTTCCAAATATTGAAGACAAAACCCTTTTTGAAAAACTCTTTAGTATTTTTAACATAAGTCTTATATATTTCCGCGTTTAATAAATCTTGCGTCTAAAATTCCTCCTTCTTGTCTTTTAGATATTTCCTCTCTAACTTTAATATTCTCTATGAACTTGAATAGGGGTATTTCATACATTCCCGTTCTCTTTCCATCAATCTTTCTGAAGGCGAAAGTTACTTGTTCTCCTGTCCATCTTAATCTTAATAATTTAGACCTTGCTTCTTCATCTTTTAGACTTGATGCTCTTGCATTGTAGATAAAATTAATCACATTATAAAGGTCATCCTTATTAGGGAAGAGATATTTCTCATAATGCCTTTTATACCATTCTTGTAAAGATATATAGACTACTAGAGTGAAAATTATTAAAACAAATATCCATAACAATACCCTCCCTATAGGATATTCTTTTGTTGAAAAATCAGCATCTTTTATTTCATCTGGACTTAAGGAGAGTTTTGTTATTTCTGGAGAGATATATACTCCTAAACTATCAAAAGTTATTCCTTCTTTTATTATAAACTCAAAATTTGAATTAGTGTCTTTTATGGGTATATATGTTCCTACGCCCTGACCTAAAGACTTTTGACCATAATCTTGTTTAAAGATTATATTTTCTAAAGGATATCCTATAAATAAGTAATCTGCTTCTTCCGATTCTGAAGTTTTCTTAATATTTAATTTAAAGACTGACATTAGTTCTTCTTTATTATATTCTTTAAATAGAGAAATTATTCCAAAATTCATATCTAATTCGTAATTTTCATCAATCCAAGATAATATTGAATCTCTTAACTTATCCTCATCTTCAACTTCTTTTTTAGATAGCTCTTCCAATAGAGAGTAATCAAAGTAATCTGTTCCTTCTTCTATAAGGCTCTTGCCCTGAAGAGAGTAGTCTATTCCATAAGGTATGTCTATTATCAAGCTATTATTTAGCAATTCTAAATAAACATCTTCATCTGTGGAATTATTTATTGAGGCCTTGCTCTTTTTTATTAATTCATTAAGTGCATTGACATCTATTTCTTTTTCAATTTCTTCTTTTATCCAGCTATCGAAAGAATTTAGGTCTGAAGTAAGGTTTCTTATTTTTATTTCTGATTGTGCGATTATTCTTTCTATAGATTGCTTTGCATCCCCTACATTTATTGTAAATCTTTTTAGAGATTTTTGGCCATTAGATTTTGTTAGTTCTATACTTAAAGTGTATTTTCCTGATGACTTGTAAGAATGATAAACTTCTTTTGTATTTGTTTCATCCTCTTCTCCGTCTCCGAAATCCCAAGTGACTTTGCTTAGAGTATCATTTATGTTTAAAAGAAATCTTACTCTTTGCGCTATAAGGACATTTTTAGGATTTACATCGAAATTGAATCCTGTCTCTATATTAATGTTTTTTGAAAATAGTGTTTTCCCGTCAAATTTTAATTCGAAACTCTTATTTCCCGTGAAGTTTGGAACAATTATATTTAGGTCTTCAAGGTCTATTGTTAGTGTTTCGGAGTTTATTTTTGCTTCCGACTCTGATAAATCGTATATTTTTGTTGATTCAGAGTTTCCTGTATTTCCAGAGTAAGAATATTCTAGTAAAATATCGTTGATGTCAATTGTCTGATTAAATCCAGATATCTTTAGAGGAATTGGACAGCCATTTTCACAATCTGAATCATAATTAAAATCGATATATTCCTGTAAAACTAATTTTAAACTCTCCCCATTGTTTAAGGATGAGTAAAGAGTATCATTGAAATACTTGTCTAAAGTTCCATATTTCATTGTCTGTGCAAAAATTTCATAATCTTGAGTTAGACTTGAATCCGATTCTGGAGTTCCACTTGTTCCGCAAGGATTATTACTTTCTTTTCTTATCTTGTAATTTCCTGTTGATGATGTGACACAAACAAAAGCGTCAAACTCTTTTCTTGAGCTGTAATTTACAATACACGAAACATCCTGAACGCTTTGCGATAATCCATTAACTTCGCACTTCTTTAATATGTCATTCTCTCCTGAAAAATCATAGATTTCAAAAGTTATCTTTCCTGATTGGGTATTGTTTTCTAATCTTGCACCTATTTGGTAGGCAGGAGCTGATGGAAGATGAATTTTTTCACAATATCTTGCGCTTCCCCCTAAAAGTGCAGTTGAAGAAGACTTACTAGATTCAAAACATCCATAATTCTTTTCTGAACATGTTTCTTGGACATATTCGTTGTTCCAGAAATCATTTGTTCCATCGTCTAAAACGTCTATATAGACTTGATTAAAGCATGAATTTCCTATATTGCTCTTTAATTTGAATCTTAAGTTCTTTAGAATTACATCTGTATCTTCTACAAGAAAAGATATTTTTTTCTCGCTGTCTAAAGATAAGGTCTTTGATGAAGAGGGATTCTCTGCCTTTAATCCTTTTTCACAATTATTTGGAATGCAAGTGTATTCATCATCTTCAAAAAATTTAGTTTCTAATATTTCTTTTAGACTTGTTGTTGAGCCAAAATTTGAAGTGAAGTTTGCTTCTCTTTGGTCTTTGAATGATATCTCAATAAATCCTTTTAGTGCATCTCCCCCTGCGTAACTTTCTTCAATTTCATAGTCTGAAAGATTATAAGATGCTGATGAAAAATTTGCTAAGATTATTAGAAAAAATAATCCTGTAATTAAGGATTTATTCATTTTCTTGTCCTCTTGTTAATTATAAAATATATCAAAGCTATTCCTAAAATAGAGAAGATTAGATTGTAGAAAGTAAAGAAAGGCAATTCAACTGCGCTTCTTCCGCAGGGGACTTGTTTTGTGTTTTCGGTTCCACATATTCCTTGCGTGTCTGGTGTTGTTGTACCTGACTCGTCTAATATTAAGAACTCATATTCTATTGTTTTAAACCCGTTTGAACAAGTAGTGGTTTCTGATATATCATTTATTATACATCCTTCTGTTCCTGGAGGAATAGTTCCACCTGAACTTCTTTTTACGAAGCTGTATGAACACTTATCATCTATCCCGTCATCTATCCAGACACATCTTTCCTCATCTATGAATTGTCCGGAAGTTAGTTCTACTAAATCCATTTCTATTGAATTTAGATAAGCGGCTGCGCAGTCTGCCTCGCATTGCACTTCTTTTTCTTCATCTGATAAATCTAATGAATTGTAATCGTAACATGTTTCTATTCCAAATATAGATGACTCTCCCTCGTCTCCCGATTCGTAAAATGCGGCACACGCCTCTGATGAGCAATAAGAACCTGAATCTCCACTAACACATCTTGTATAAGCGGGACAGCAATCGTCTGCATCTCCTACTGTTTTGTTTGTACCTGAACAAACTCCTGGAATTGAAGTGTCTAAGAAGCTTCCTGTTGAAGAATCAAAAAGTCTTTTTCCGTCTGCCGTGCAACCAGAGGGTCTTGTTATTTCAAACATGTTTATGATATTTGAAGTTTTAGGAGTTATTCCTAAAATAAGTTCTATTTTATTCTGACCATAGTTAGGGTACATTTTAGAGCCAGATTTTATTCCTTTTCCTGTTAAATCTGGGTCATCTATTTTTTCTCCATCAATTCCGAAGAATTTCCAAACAAAATCTAATTCTGTAAAGATTCCTCTTTTTACATCTGTGTCGCTAATTGTGACTTTGCAGGCATTTGGATCAACACTTCCAACAGGGCATCCTTCGGTAGTTGCAGGACAATCTCCCCCGAGACATTTAATTATGAAACTAGTAGCTTGCTCCTCAACTCCAAGAACATAGCTTGATTTAGAGTCATAATCTACATTCTTACCTACTACCGCTTTTAGATTTGCTGGATTGGAAATATTCGTATAAATATGGGTATCAATTCCCTCATTTCCTATAATCAATATTGATATTCTTTCATTTACTATATTTACTCCATCTGATACTTTTAAGGAAATTATTTTCTGACCTGTTGTTTGATAAGTGTGGTTAAATTGCAAAAAGGTTTTTTCTTCAGTAGGAATTATTGTATCCGAAATTGTCCATTCTACAATTATCTCGCTGTCTAAATCATAACTTGAGTGAGAAAAAGATATTTCTTCTCCCTTAAAATAAATGCCTCCGTCTTTTGGACTTGAAAATATAGCTACTGGTTTATCATTTGTGCATTCTGTTGCTGGGAGAATTTCTAGATTTAGTGAACTTTGACCTGATGAAGTTGAGGTGAAAAATAATTCATCTTCTTCCGCTATTGACATTCCTGCATTTAAGGAAACATCGTTTAGTTTGAGTCTTGTTTTTGCCGTGCTTGTTGCATCCACACTTATTCCTGAAATTGTTTTTATTAATTCGTTTGAAATAGTTCCATCTTTGAAAACTTCAAATTGCCTTGTTCCTGTACCTGTAATACCTTCTTCTATCAATTGTACGCTGTCACCAATGCAAGCCTTATTTATTGGACCACCCTGGCCATCTGCAAAATAAATGCTTGAAGAAGGTGATGCTCCGCTTGTGCAACAAAGATTATAGCTATAACCTGGAGTACCAGGAAGAGCAAGATGTGCATTGGTATCTGATGATAAAGATAAGATATTATCTTCTTCTTGAGGACAAGCCCCTAGAATTAAATTACAAGAGACCTCATTAAAACAAACGTCTATGTATCCGTTAGAGTTGAATGAAGGAGATTCTGCGTGGGCGTTTATTATTCCAGAGAGTCTTATTATTTTATTATTTCCTGCACAGATTCTATTTGGAGGATTAGGATTATTAGAGTTGGGTAAACATATTGGAGTAGAATAACCAAATGGATTAGTGTCTCCTGATACTGCGTGAGCGTTTTTTGTGTCTGATAATCTTATTACTGGATAAGTGTTAGGAAGAGAACAATCCAGGGCAGAAGTTAACTGAGTTAAGGATATTAAAATTAATAATAGAAAGCTAAATTTTATCACCCTTTTATTCATTGTTTTTAGAAGAAAATAAGCTATATAAAGATTATTCAAAGGTCTATATCAGATGTTCCTTTTTCTCCATAAGAACATCTTTACTTTTTTAGGGTCAAAATTCACTAAATCTGAACTTATTATTACTTGTTCTGAATAAACATCTCCCTGTGAGTTCTCGGGATAATTTATGCTACAAATTTCTTCTACTTCACAGACCCTTATATTAAACTCTAGAGGTCCATCTTTTATTTTTTCTTTAATAAAATCATTTAGTAATCCCTCTGAATTTTTACCCTGTTGTATAATCTGGCTTCTTAAATTGCTAGTTTTTGATATTTCTTTTAAAGAGGAGGAAATTATTTCATAGTAATAAGAATCATCAGAGACTTCTGGCTTGTTTAGATTTATCGCAAGCATAACTCCTGTTATTATTAATATTGCAATAACAGATTCAAGTATTCTCAAAAAACCCTTTTTGTTCATCACCATATTGTCACTTCTATATCAACGAATTCTCTTTTTCCATCTTCCATTAAGATTTGTGTTCTTCTTTTTTCTGTAAATACTTCAAGACCTTCAGGTGGAAGTTTAAGTGTCTTTATTTCTTCTTCTACTTCATCTCCTTCAAGGATTAAAGAAATACCAAAGTTTATTCTATCTGGAAGATTAAAGTCTTTCTTTAGTTCGAGGTAATTAGCATCGATACCATTGTAATATTCTATTACTCCTCTTAATCTTTTTTCAGACATTAAACTATCTTTGAAAACTACTCCTGGAGTGTAAGAGCCTTCTATAAAGGGCGTATCTTGGAGGGTATTTTCTTCATAAAAATCTTCTGAGAAAAGTAAAGTAATAAAATCTTTCTCACCTATATCAACTATTACCTTATTTCCTAATCTTTTTGATTCGAGTACTTCTCCGTTTATGTCTTCTGCTCTTGACTTACTTTCTTGAGGAATGTCTGAAATAGATATTGCTATTTGCTCATCTGCTAATTCGGTATTTATCTTAAAAGAGTATTGTTCAATATCAACGCTGGCGTTCCTCTTTAATTCTAGAAATACATAATCTATTGAGGTGTTTATCAATCGGTTAGTATCAGTTGGTCTGAAAAAGAATAGAATAAATAGCACAAAAGCTGTAAATATCAAGAAAGAAATTATAATTTCTATATGACCTACTCCTCTTTTTGACTTCTTTTGATAGTACATGATATAAAACCAATGTTTAAATTTATATAAATTCCTGTTTATTTAAGATTATGGGAAAGATAAATTTAATAAAGGAAATAAAGAAGAAAAGAGAGATATCAGAAATAGAAGACTCTTTTGTAGAAAGTTCATTGAATAAGACACTTAAGGAGATGAGAATAAAAGAAATTGATTCTTTATCTGATAAAGATGTTAAACAGATTGTTAAAAGCACTAGAGCAAAATTAAGAATTTATGTTGGAAGATTTAAGACAAGTAAAAAACATATTTCTGTTGAAGAAAGAAAAGAATTTTATGAAAAGCTTAAAGAAATAATTGACGAACTTGGTATAAAGTCAATATTAGATATCGGGTGTGGATTAAATCCTATTATGATTGCAACTAGAAATATTAAATATTACGCCATAGATGTTAATGAGGAATATATAAAAATCATTAATAAGAAATTCAAGGAAAGTGGAATTGATGGAATTGCCCTTTCTAAAGATGTGAGAAAAATAGATTATTCAGAACTTCCTTTTTATGACTTGGTACTTCTTATGAAAATACTTGACCTTTTGGAATCAAGAGGACATAAACTTGCTGAAAAAATAATAACTTCTTTAAAATGTAAATTTATTATTGTAAGTTTTTCTACAAAAACGCTTTCGGGAAAACCCATGAATCATCCACAGAGAGGATGGATTGAAAGAATGCTTAATAGAATTGGATATTCTTTTTCAATGTTTAAGTTTAGAAACGAGATATTTTATTTGATTAGGAAATAATTTCCTTAAATAGTAATTTACAAAAAAGTTAATAAAGAAAAGATTATCCTCAAACTTATGATACAGGGAAAGGATTATGTTGGAATCTCAGTAGTTTACTTTTGTCATGATGGTAAAGGAAATTTTTTGATGCAAAAAAGAGGGCAAAAATGTCGTGATGAAAAAGGAAAGTGGGACATTGGTGCAGTGGGATTAGATTTTGGAAAAGGAGTAGAATTTACTTTAATTAAAGAGATTCAAGAAGAATATTCTACCGAAATATTGAATTATGAATTTTTAGGATATAGGGATGTTCATAGAAAAGATAATGAAATTCCCACTCATTGGTTAGCTTTGGACTTTAAAGTTTTGGTAAATAGAGAAAAGGTAGCTAATGGAGAACCGCATAAATTTGATGAGATTGGATGGTTTACTTTGAATAATTTACCTTCACCCTTACATTCACAACTTGCAAATTTTATTGAAAAATATTCAAAATTAATAGAGGAGTAATCTAATAACTTCAAGAAATAATCACTCTAGAGCCTGTTGAGATGAGAAATGCTGCAGTCATCAAAATAAAAGAATGTTTAAGACCCGCCTTCACACTTCCTTCGGATAATTTACCTATTGAAAGACCTGCGAAAAAACCTTGTGCAATAAGTAATAAAAGAAAATGTTTTGTTACATCTTCGCTCTTTAAATCTGAACCTGATTCAACTCCTATTGAATCAACTCCTGAACCAAAATCAGATATTCCTGAAATTCCTGTCGTAAGAGGGATTATTTTAAATTCCATTACTAACATTATTCCGATGAATATGAAAAATATTATGTATCCTTGGACTATTAGATTGTATATTGCCGCCTTTCTCTCTTTTTTTAGTTTTTCAACCTCTGCTATTGATTTTGCAACGCTTTCTAAAATATAATCTATCTCTCCTCCCGACTTCTCGGCTTCTTTTATTAATTCTACTGCCCTTCTTATTACATTGCTATCAACATCATAAGAAAAGTTTTCAAGTGCTCTGCTTAAAGGTATACCTAACTCTATCTGATTAGCTAATTTTTCTATGTGAATAGAAAGAGGTCCATAATTCTTTCTTTTCATGTTTACTATGCTTTTACTTACTGGTGTTCCAGTATTGACGCTTTCAGCAAGATTCCTTGAAAATTCTAGAAACATGGAATTTATCTGAAGTTCCTTCTTATTCTCTAAGGATAATGATAAGATAAAAGGAGTTATTATTATTGCAAAACCTATGCCTAAAAGAAAGTAAAAGAGATTAAGGTCCTCACTAGATAAGAAAAAAATTAAATCTATAATTAAGATTATTGAAGCGAATATTATTCCAATCCAGTGCATTTTTTTTAATCTCATCTTAGTAGGCAGGTTGTTTTATCTTTAGGAATATAAGGAAAACCGTATTTATTAAGGCTATCACCATTATTATTAAAAGAGTTATCTGGAAGGGTGTGAATCCAATACTTATTTTTGATAAACTAATCATAATTAAAAGAAGCATAAGTATCATTGGAGCGGCAATTATGACGCTTATATAGATGTCCATAAAAGTTTCGGCTAATTTTGTATATTTTTCTCTTTCAAGCCTATACTCGTTAAGAAGAGTTTCAGACCTCTTTTCAAAAAATTCCTTGAGACTACCTCCCGAATTTATAGTTGTTGATAGTCCTAAAAAAAGCTCGGCTAATTTCTCACTTGGAGTATTTCTTGCTACATTGTTCAAAGCAGTTACTAAATCATATCCATAAATATTTATTTGATTCAGTACTTTTCTTATTTCTTTTCTTAGATATTTATATTCCCTACTTAATCCAATTATTTTAAATATTTCAACAGGAGATATCCCACTCCCTGATATTGCGCTCATATGAATTGTTGCAAATGGAAGCTCTTGTTCTATTCTCTTTGCTATTGAAATTCTTTCAGTAGAAGGATAAAAATATGTAAAAATGAAAACCGCCGGAGGTAAAACTAAAGGAATCCATATAGTAGTTAGTATTCTGCTACCTATTTCTCCTGTGTAAAGAGATAAAATTGGCCAACTTAAATTAAAATCTAAGACCATTAAAAAGATGAATATAAATAAACCTATAAAAAAAGAAAGAACCGAACTAAATATCATCATTGCTATGTATCCTTCAAATAAAATTTCCATATTTGCCTTCTTCAATTCTGTATAAAGATTTTTGAAATATCCTTTATTAACTAAGTCTATTGATTTGTTAAGGAAAAATTTATTTGATAATTTTAGATATCCTCTTGCTGCTTTGAATTCAGAGTAGTTTTCTTCTTTTTCCTTATTTCTTTCTATTTTCTTTATTAAATTCTCACTTATACTTAATTCTTTCAATAACTTTTCCCTGCTTTTTTTGTCTATAACAAATTTTAGGTCTCCGTTTTCTCTTTTGAAATTGATTTTCTCTAGAGATTCCTTTCTGTCTAATACTTTCTGAACAGGAAACTCTCTCCCAGTCTTAATTTCTTTAATTAACTCTGGAAGAGCTGAATTTATAAGAGAAAGACTTTTTTTCAGAGAAGTTATTGTTTCAGTTAGTAGCTTTCTTTCGTATCCTGAGGAAAAATCTGATCTTTTTTCATATAATGAAATCTCCCTTAAAATTTTTATTTCTGTATCTATATTACCTAAAATCTCATCTATCATCTTTTAATATTTTGGATACCTCTTTTTGAAAAATCAAAATCTCTCTTTTTATATTGATGACTTTCTCATAATCTCCCTTTTCTGTATATTCTTTTAGCTTTTGCAATGATTCTTTCATGCTATTTAAGAGCTGGGCTAGAACAATTATCTCCTCTTTTTCCATCTATGAATCATGTCTGTTGCATTTAAATAATTTTCATAAATTGGGAATATCAAATTTTGCTAGTACTTCTGCGGGATTTTTATAATAATCGTTAATTATTTTTCCAATTTCATCAAATCCAAATATCTTTCTTTTATATAATTCATAGAGAAGTTTTGACCTAACTAAGAATTCTTTTGCAAGTTTCTCCATAGGGATACCTCTTCTTAATGATATTTTCTCAAAAACCTTGCTTTGTCTTTTGAAATAAAATGAATCCTTTTCTGGATTCCAAACAAATGGCGTGTTTATTACTGCAACTCCGTCTTTGTTTACATTGACAATCTCTACTATTTCTCTTATTCTTCTTGTTTCATGCTGTTTTACCATTGCATGAGTGGCTATTGCAACGCAGTCTAGAGAATTCACTAAAGTAGGAGAGAGTTCTATTGGAGGGGTTTGAAGTCTTCTTATTAGAGTATCTACAGAGTCTGCGTGTATGGTACTTAATGAAGAGTGTCCAGAAGCCATACCTTGGAAAAGTACAAAGGCCTCTTTTCCTCTTACTTCTCCAACAATTAGATAGTCTGGGTTTTGTCTGAAAGAGCTTTTTAATATCGCAAATAAATCAACTTCTCCAACTTTCCCTATGCCTATTGATGTTCTAGCTACGGCAGGTAGCCAATTTTCTCTTGGGAGAGAAAGTTCTCTTGTATCTTCTATACTTACAACTCTCGCTTCTGGAGGAATGAAGAAAGCTAGAGCATTCAATAAGGTAGTTTTTCCTGAAGCCGTTCCTCCTGCTATTATTAAATTGGATTTATTTTCTATTAATATCCAAAAATATGCAAGCATTTCTGGACTAATTGTTCCTAAAGAAATTAATTGTATTGGGGTCCAAGGAGTTTTTGTAAACTTTCTTAAAGTAAATGTTGGTCCTCTTGAAGTTATATCTTTTGTATAAGTTGCGTTTACTCTTGTTCCGTCACTTAGAGTTCCATCCAATAATGGCTGTGCATAAGAAACATATCTTCCTGACCTTTGTGCCAATTTCTCAACAAAACTAGCTAATTTTTCTAAATCAGTATAAACTATATTTGTTTTGAGATTTCTATAAACTCTATGCACAAGGTAGACTGGCGTATTTACACCATTACATTCTATATCCTCTATAAAATAATCTCTTAAAAGAGGATCTATCTCATTAAAACCTATAAAATTTCTGAATAAATAATAAAATATTTTATCATAAGACTCTGAAGTTATTTTTATATTTAATTCGTCAATTAGTAATCTTGCAGTTTTATCTATATATTCAGTTGTTGCTTCAACGCTTTTTTCAACAGCTACATTTATATTTATTAACTCAAGCATTGCTTTTTCAACTTTGTCTAATATTGCCTTATCCGAGCTGTTTAATATGGGTTCTTCAACTTCATAGACGACTTCGTTTATATCTTCTTTCCAATATATATGAGCAGAAGCATAAGGTGGGAGAAGCATATACCTTACATCTATCAGCTTCTTCTCATTTATTTTAGGAATTGGAGGGATTGATGGATTCAGATTTAGCAGTACCATAATTATCTTAAACAAATATTTTATTTAAACCTATTTATGATTTTTTAATCTCAATAATAGGAGTTTTTGTAATTGGATTAAGACCTTTATTTTCTATGAATAAAATGTAAGGCGTGTTTGCTGGGAAAATCTCTAAGTTATCTTCAGAGTCTAATATATTCAAGTCAGCTATACCTCGATAATTTAAAATTATTCTTACATTGTTTGATTTTCCTTCCGATTCAGTTCTTATAATTAATCCCTTTCCTTCAGGAATATCTACTCCGAGTTCTGAGTAGGGTTCGGTCAAATCTTTTATTATAAAATATATCTCATCTGTTAAAGGATTTATGTTTAGAGTGCCTTTTTTTATTGTTAATTCTATTCGTCTTATGTTGCCCTCACCAGACTCTAAAACTGAAACAATTCTCTGGTCAATTGATTTTATAGTGTCTGCTGTTTGTTCTATTATTAGTTTTTCTTTTCCCTTTGTTATTTCAGGCAATATAAAGGCAAGAATTAATCCTATCAGAGATATTCCTATGAGTGTATAAAGAACACTTTCAATCCATATCTGGGCATTTTTGTTTTTTTTCATTAACATTTTACAAGATTTTTCTCTGCTGGAAAATTGCAATTTACATTATTTGATATTGTTGGATAGACTTTTATTGAATCATAATCCTCCGTTGAAGAATATTTGTAGGTTAATGTTTCTCCTTTTTTGGGAATTTCTATTGGGGTGTCATCAAGCATTGTTAATTCTGATAAATCTCCTGATTTTGCACTTATTGCTTTTGTTTCAGAGCCCTTTATGAAAACTATATTAAATCCCTCTAAATCTTCTGATGCACTTTCAATTGAAATCTTATAAACTCCTTCAGAGTCATCATAACAATTAAAGTCAAGTAAATCATTTATTTTTAGATATTCTTTGTTAAATTCACAAGTCTTTGCTTTTTCAAGATTATTTTTGACAAAAGAGAGTGTGAAACTTGCTATTATTGAAAAGGCGGTAATTGTTATTACTATAATTAGAACTACTGCAACTATCTGAGATATACCTCTTTTGTTCATTATCACACTACCTCAATTTCCTTTAATATTTCTGAACAGACATATTGTTTTTTATAAGTGGTCGACTCTCCTATTATAACTGGAGAGATTATGAGGGTGTCTCCTGCTGAAAATGAGATATCTACTGAAGATAAATCTATTTCCTTCGATTTGCCTGAGACTAATGTACCTCCCTCTAAAATTTTTATAGTTCCTTCGGTTACTATTTTTCCCTTTTCCTCGTCTTTTTCCCTAATTTCTATTCCAAAAAGAGGAACATTGCCTTTATTGACTACATAAGCATAATCTGCATTTGCTACTTCATCTGATACTACTTCGACATCAAATTCTATGTCCTCGCAGGAATTTTCTATTGGCGCCCCGAATTTGGTTGTTTTTTCAGATACAAAGCTTTTCGCCCAAACAAAGATTATTACGGCGAGAACTACTGAAAGAGAGATAAGTAAAAGCGTTGCGATTACAGGAGATATACCTCTTTTATTGAAATGAATCATTAATATAGATATTTTTATATTTTAAAAAACTATTGAATTGAAAAACCAAGATTTAAAAATAAATGAAATATGTATTTTGATGGAATTAATTAGAGCTTCTTTGATTATTGAGATATTGGGAAGGCCAAAAGAGCATTTGTTAAATTCACTTGTAAGTCTTATTGATAAACTTTCTAGTGAAACTGGTGTATTTCTTAAGGAGAAAGATATCAAGGAACCGGTTGAAGTCAAGGACTCAAAAGATTTGTTTACAACATTTGCTGAATTAACTATAGAATTTGCTACTTTAGAAGATTTTATAAAAATAATATTTGCTTATATGCCCTCCCATATTGAAGTTATTTATCCTGAGAAAATAACTATGAAGAATTTTGAACTAGGAGAAATTGCTGGAAAGATAATACAGCGAATGCATACTTATGACGCGATTGCAAAAAGGTTAATTGTAGATAGAGAATTGTTGCATAAAAATGCAAATAATAATACTCAACCAATTGTAAATGAAAAGAAAGAAAAAGGCAAGAAGAGTTCTAAGAAGAAAAATAAAAATTAGTGCGCTTTCTTGTATCTTGAGTATATTATTGCAATAATTAAGATTATTATTCCTGCAATTAGATAACCTATCCAAGAATAACTTGTTTCTTCAGGAAGCTTACATTCTCCTACGCAACAAGAACCCTCTCTTGTGTCTTTTATTTCCCCATCACAAATTTCTTCTGTTGAACATATCTTTCCTTCTAATTGGGAACAATATCTGAATATGCTATCATCTAAATTAAGAGGACTTCTTGAAACTGCGGATTCGTTGTTTGTAAACTTTATTTTTATTGGAAGAGTTGAGATAGAATTGTTATTTAAATTTACAGAAATTATTTCATTCAATTCTTCTTTTTCTTTAAGATAACTTTCTTTTAATGTTAAATTGAAGAATAAAGTATTATTGGGTTCAATTATGAAATATTGTTGAGGGTAAAGCTCAAAAGCATCTTGGTTGAAGTTTAAACTTAGATTTAGAGGTATTTCGCCTGAGTTTACTAATGCAAACGAAACTGGGCCTCTGTCTTCAATAAAGATTACATCTTCTATTATATAGGGGAAGAATCTTACATGATTTAAGGTATTTTTCTTTTCTATCTTTCCTATAATAGACACGGGAATTGTATATTCTCCTATCTTCAAATTATTTAATGAGCTATCTTCAAAATCATCTATGGAGAACTTCAATATATTTTCTCCGGGTTTTAGATTTATTTCTCTTTCAAATGGAAAGTCTATCAATATTTTTTGTTCTTCATCTTTATTTAAGAAAATAAATATTTCAAAATCTTCCTTTGATAAAACTGCTCCGGGTTTTAGATAATAATCTGAATATGAATTTAGATTCGTGAAATTTTTTGTTAAAGTTGTCTCTGTCTTTTTCCCATTAAGTGTTGTTGAAACATTTTTTATTATTAGAGAATAATTATTTTCTAAAGATGGTGTTATGAACCATAAAAAGTATTTTTCTCCTATTTTTTCTAAACCATAATCTATTGGAACAAGGACATTTCCTCTTCTAAGTTCTATACTCTCTTTAGTCAATCCTCCCAAAACGCTTCCTTTTACTTCAAGGATAATAGTCTGACTTTTTGGATAAGATTCTTTCAAATCAATGTCTAAAGCCGAGACGAATGAAATTGACATTAATAGCACCAACAAGATCAGATAATTTTTCATTTTATATGGAAGAGATTTTATTATATAAACCTAATCCTTAGTTTTTTTTAAGGGTTTACTTTTCCTTGAAGGAATAATTTTTGTTTTATTTTCTGATAGGTCTAATAAGGGTTTTAGAGAGTTTAATAATGACAGAGCTTCAGTTCTCTTTAAGTTTAATATTCCAGAGGAATCCTTGCCTTTGAAATATATGTAAAAAAGTTCCTGCTTTTCGTCCATAAAGTCTTCTTTAAGTTCAATAGAGTCAATTTCCGAATCAGAGTCTATCCTTTTTAGATAACCCGACTCTAGCTTTTTTACCCTTATTCTCATGTTAAAAGGAGGGGGCTTTTTTTATTTAAGGATTGTTATGCTGGAAAAGAGTTGTTGGAATTTTTTTTTATTCTCTTCTCTGTACTTGATAATGGTTTCCTGTGTTTGGTTGATGAAAACCATTTTCTAAGACCATCCTTAATGTAGCTCCGCCCTTTTCTAATTCTATTGGGACAAGCTCTGAAGATTCTGCTAACCTTCTTGTGACTAATAAAGGATCTTGTCCAGCTGGAACTAATTTTAGATGAAGAAGAGTTGAAGCTATATCAACTTCATAGTGGAATCTATTATTCCTCTGTCCAAACCACCCCAATAATTCTCTGCTCAAACCCCTTGCTCTCTTCCTGACTAATTCTTGAAGCTGGTTTAAACTCATATCTGTTCGGGAAGCATCTTCTCCCACTAAGATACTCCAAGTATATTCTTTTGCTAATCTTTCTTTTTGAGCCTTTTCTTCTATTTGCCCTTTTCTGAAGGTTTCTGAGTCTACATAGTCTCGAAAATAAACCCCCTCTACATTTTTATCTGAGAATAATAAGGGAGGTGTTTGTGAATTTCTTGAATAATCTCCACCTAAATTAACATTATTAACATTATTAAGATTATATCTAGGAGCATCTTTTCTGATGTCGTTTCTCCAATCATCTTGGTAAAAATGAGTCAATCCATGGTGCGGTGCAGATCTTAAATTCGGCTTAGTTTGTGTTCCTGTCATAATTATAACTAATTAAATTGGTTAATTAAATAAATCTGTTTTAAAGAATATAGAAGAAAAGGATACGAAATTCTCTTATTATTTACCGAGGTCTCGGAGTTTTCTTAATGTGTCTTCAATGTCTTTATCTCTGACTGGTTTTCTTGTATTTGGTGAACTGCCTAGGAATCCTTGACTGAAAGGTTTTCTAAATTGTTGAGGAATAGTTCTTGAAGGAGATGAACCTCCGCTTGGTCTTACTTCGCTTGATTTTATTCCTCCTCTGAATCTATACCACCAGACTCTTAACTTGTGGCGGAAAATTATTGCAAGTAATATTATCAAAATGAGTATTACTAATAATATAATTAATCCATATCCTCCCTTGTCTTCGGAAACCTTACAACATAAGTCGGAAGTTGCAGGACAGGAATCTGAACTTTCCTCCTCTCCATCTTCGCAAGATGTTCTACATGTTCCTCCAAACTGCTCGCATAGATTTACGACTTGTATTGTTTGACATGCTCCTTGAATACAACAACTACCATCTACACTTGATTCTAATCTTCCTGTACATTCTTGATTAGCTGAACAAACTATTCCTCCTTTTTGGTCGCAAGTTTGCTGTTGAATATTTACTGAACAGCAGAAAGTAAATCCTCCATTTGCAGAACAATCATAATTGTAAAGTATGTTTCCGCCTGATGAAGTACATTCTGAACCTATCTCACAGAAATATCCTGAAGATTCACATGAAGCTGTGGAACCTCCTGAAGAATCTGAAGATGAAGCTCCTTTTCTCCAACCAGAATAGAGTAAGAAAGCTGTGTCTTTAATATTGTTATTATTCCAACAACCCTTGTCAGTCTGAACACTTAACAAATAATTTTTTGCATTCTCAACTTCAACTGAATTTGTGCTTCCGATGCTTAGTAAAGCTAATGCAGTGTAATAGAATCTGTTGTATGGCGCTCCTACAAACTCCCAGTACTTGTTATTCTTTTGTGCTTGGACAACTTGCGAATAATAATCATCCCCTCCTGTTAAGATATATAGAAAAGTTGAAGGGAAGACATTAGTATTGTCTGATGAGTACGCAATTAAATAAGGAAGGAAGGAATTTGTTTCTTCTTCTAATTGGTTTAAGGCTAGTGAGGCCCATAGTGTGCCCTCATAGTCGCATCTTCCTCCAGATTTGAAACATTGCGAAGATATCTTTTCTTTTGTTGTTCCTAAAGATGGTGCAGAGTGAGTTTCTGGAAGAACATAAACAGTTCCTCCATTTGATTTTTGATAAACCAAAGCAGTTACAAAATCTTGATTACAGGATATTGAAAATTCTCTATTAAAACATTCTTCCTTGACTTTAAGCCAGTATCCAGATGAAGAAATAGATAAACAACTTCCTGCATTTCCTGATAAAGTCATGTCTTCATTTACACTTACTTTTCTATCTTCAGAGCCGTATTTTAAAGTACATTCTGCTTTCTGTCTATTTGTTACATCTATTTCTATAAACCAATTTAAGTCTGATGAGCTTGAATTTTGTCTTAACAACCAATCTTTTATATCATCTGTATCTTTACCTGACCTTTCATAAGCAATTGCTACTTGAGAAGTTTCTTTTACATTACAAGAAGATTTTGGCCAACAATCTTTTCCAGAGCTTTTTTCCAGATTTATTGCATCTGTTGCTTTAGATTCGGAACCGAGAGCCATCATTACAAATATGGCTTCTTGAAAGGATAATTTGTCTTTATCTTCTATCTCATCTCTTAGACATGAATAAGCCTTATCAACTCCTTCTAAATTCTCTGAGGATGAGGTTATTATATTGTCTAAATTTGAATCTGAAGTTTCATTTAAAGCAAAGACAAAGTTTGATATTAATATTAATAAAACAAATACTAACAAATAATCCCTCTTTTTCATTTAAACTAAATGTTATCAATATTTAAAAATGTTCTTACTTTTTCTCGCATTTTTTATTGCTTCTACAAGAGGGTTTTTATCAAGAGGTTTTTTATCCAAAACACCTAAATCTTTGTAGAAAGAATCGTTTTCGTAGTTTGGAGGTAAAATTTTTCTTTTTTGTTTTACATGCCAATCAATCTGTCCTTTTAGATAGGCATCTCTTAAGGGAGGTTTATTCTTTTTATTCCAATCAATTAATTTATTTCTTATATAATCCTCTGGAAAGTTTAGACATCTTAGGAAAGTAATCAAAACGAATAATGCTCTCTTCTTTCCGTCTTCCATTCCTAATAGTATTTTCTTTATTGGTTCTGGAAAATCTCTTTCTTCTATTCCTATTAATTTAAAATCAAAATCTTTTCTTTCTACATCTGACGTTTTTCTTTCTGTGAATTTTTCTTCGTTTCTTTTCCATGTTAAAGCGGAAGCTAGCAGATATTTTGCCTCTTCCAACTCTCCATCTTTTAGATAATCTCTTATTTTTACTTTAAGAGGTTGTGCATCTAAAGGAGAAAATGAATCTAAATCACTTTTGGATATTACTACGCTTGATAGGGAGGTCTTTTCGTGTAAAGAATAGGGCATTCTGAATAAATGTCTTGATGCAACAAGAACAAGGTCTAAAGAGGCTATTTTTTCTGCACTTACTCCTGTTACTTTTTCAAAGCTTTCTGGATTTTTGTCTGATGAAAGAGGAAGATTTTTGTTTTCGGGGTTTTTACATTCGTCACAAAAATAATATTCTTGAGTTTTTTCTGATTCCATTAAACCAGAGCAGTTGTTGTTTAAACACCTTAATTTTTTGTTGTAAGATTTAGTCGCTCTTCTTTCTGCAGTAAGAGAACAAACTGAACATTTTAATTTTAATAAACTCCCGATTAATGCTTTTTTGTTACAATTAAGACATACTACTCCAGATAATTCTTCTTTGTTTAACTTTGTTCTTTTCTCTATGCTCTCAAGAGTTGAAATCTCTCCGGCTATTTTATTGTAATCTTTTTTTATCCAATTCATTAAAAATTCACTTATTGCCCTCGGCCATTCTGGGAACATGTTTTTTGTTTCATATCCATCAAAAAATTCGGGAAAACTTTTTGAAGAAACTATTATATGAAAACCTTTTGAACCTGAAAACTTTAAGCCGTAGTTTTTAACTCCGTGTTGTTCAAGAGCAGAAATAATTAATTTTGCTGCTATTTTTGAATAATCTAAAAATTGAGAGTCTACATCTATAAGTAAGTCCCATCCTTTTCTTAAGTTATCAAATTCTTCTTTCTTTAAATCTAAACTTAACTCCATTACATTTTTCCATAACTCTTGTGAGCTGTGAAAAGAAGTAGCTCCTTTTTTTACAAGTTCGATTATATCTGAGGGATAGTTTAGTGTGTCTGGTCTTTTTCCAAAACCTTCAAAATATCTAGGAACTATTTCTCTATCTTTTGAAAATTTTATTATTGCTTCTTGTACTTTGGGATTTGAATAATATAGTGAAGTAAGTGCCCTTATTCTTTCCTCTTTTTTTTCCATATAAATTTTTGATTTCTGTATTTTATATTATTTGTTGTTGTGTTCTTTTACCCATTTAATTTGCCCCACATCACAATAAAGCTTATAAGCAGGTTTTAGTAATAATGAGAATGTACTTGAAACTTGAGAATCCAAGATTGTTTTCGGATATTGTCTCTATAATATCTGAAGTTGTTGCTGAAGTTAGACTCAAAATTGATAAGGATAATGTTTCTCTTACTGCGGTTGACCCTGCAAATATAGCAATGGTTCATTTTAAGATGCCTGGAGATTTGTTTTCAGAGTATAAAGTTGAGAGTGAACAAGTTTTGGGAGTCAATCTTGAAAATTTGAAGGCAGTTTTAAGAAGATGCAAGCCAGGTTCTTCATTGATTATTGAAAGAGCAGATAATTTTCTTAAATTAGGTATTCAAGATAGAATAAAAAGAGACTTTTCTCTTGCTCTTATAGAAATAGATAGTGAAGAAAGAAAATTGCCTGAGTGGGAATTTAATTCAGTTATTAAAATTAATTCAGAGTCTTTGGTTGAAGTTGTTGAAGATTGTGGGATTGTTTCTGATGCTTGCACATTGATGGCTGAACCTTCTAAATTTATTGTTGAAGCACACGGACTTAATTCTGCAAGAGCTGAATTTTCTTCTGATGAAGTTGAGATACATTCAGGAAATTCAATAGCAAGATATTCTTTAGAGTATTTGAGTAAATTCGTAAAGGGGTCAAAAATATCTGCAAGGGCTGTTTTGAGTTTTTCCGATAATCATCCTATGAAAATTGATTTCCCAACAGGAAATGTAGTTCTTTCTTTTGTCTTGGCTCCGAGAGTTGAGCAGGATTGAGTTGGGGCTGTTTTTAATGATTTATGTGGTTCCTCTAAATTTTTTAATTGGTTCTATATTGCCTAATTTGGTTATTTATAATATGAAGGAAGAATATAGCAAGAGTGGTTGTAGAACAGACTATATTTATGGCTATTCTGGAATAGGGAGCCCACATGCACATTTAGCATTATTTAATCAAGTTGTTGTTTATGATAGAAAACTCTTTGGATTGGAACCAAGTTTTTTGAAAAATTAGTTTTTTGACAGAAATAGATTTATAAACTAGAAATATAATCAAATATCGTTAGATAATAAGTTTTTATAAAATATAAAAATGGAAATACATACCGCTCCTAAAATATTATTAAAATTGCATAGAAGGAGAGCTGAAATAGATTTGAATCCAGAATACCAAAGAGGTAAAGTTTGGTCTAAAGATAAGCAACAGCTTCTTATGGATACAATATTAAAGAAAATGCACATTCCCCCAATTTATTTTCGTGTTTTAGAAAATGGTTATTATGAATGTGTAGATGGATAACAGAGGTTAAATGCTATATTCGGCTTTTTTGATGGTAAGTTTGTTTTATCAAAAAAATACTCCGGACAATTAGGAGGATTATATTATAATGATTTACCAAATAAAACTAAAGATAATTTTGACGATTTTGAGATTGTAGTATTTGAAATGAGCAATGCGTCAGATGAAGAGATAAGAGTGATGTTTGATAGATTACAGAGAGGTATGCCTTTAACAGCAGGAGAAAAACTTAACGCAAGATCTGGTAAAATACATTCATTTATTTCCAACTTAACTCAATCTAAATTCTTTTCAGAAATTGTGAATGTAAGAAATTATAGGGGTGCTTATTATCAAATCTGTTCACAAATATTGGCTTTAGAGATGTTTGGTATAAAAGAAGTTAAATTTAAAGTTCTTGAAGAGTTGCATAATGATTATAAAGACTTTGATGAGAATTCTAAAGAAGCTGTGTATGTTAAAAAAGTAATCAGTTTTTTAACTCGTTCTTTTGAAACAAAAACACCAGAATTGCATACAAGAGCAGGTATAGTTTCTCTTTATCTATTGGTTTCTCAATTAATTAAAGAATATTCTTTTAAAGATAAGGAAAATGTAATAAAGGATTTTGTAATAGACTTCCAGAAAAAATTAAGGCAGGCAGAGGAAAAAGAGAATAATTTAGAATTAATAAAATATCTAAATGCTATAAGTCATTCATCTGATGGAGCATCTTCAATAAAAACAAGACATGAAACATTAATGAATTATTTTTTGCTTTTTGTAAAAAATTTAGAACCTTTAGACCAAAATAGAGGATTTACAGAAATAGAAAGAATCGCTATTTATAGAAAAAATAATGGTATTTGTCAATATTGTAAAAAGAAAATTGAATATAAGGAATTTCATGCAGACCATATAATTTCTTATACTCGCGGTGGAAAAACTATGATTGAGAATGGACAAGTTTTATGTGATAAATGTAATTTATCAAAGGGGGCTAAATAAATGACACTTATAGTCTCTCCAGGGAGAGTAAGGAATACTGAAGATACTGAAGTAAGAATGGGGAAATCTAAAGTTAAAATTGGTGGAAACCTTGAGAATGAGGGAAAGATGGAACTGAATGAGACTGATTTAGAAATAGGTAAAGATTTGATTAATAGGGGAGATTTTAGAGTAGATGACCCTCATTATTTTGCACAAGCTGTTTTAGAGTTGGTTAGGACAACAAAAGATATTTCTAGAATAGGATTTGGAGTTCTAAAAATTTTATCAAAGTCTTAAATCTTTTTTTATAATCTCAAATCAACTTCATCACTCTATCTCTAATTCTTGACGAATATCTTTTTAGATAATCCTGCAATTTTTTCTTGTTGATTTTACTTTTTATTATTTTCAATGTTTCTTCATTGATTTTTTGGTTAAACACAACCAAATCTATGAAAGTTTTTTCTAGGTCAGAATAGGGTAAATAAAAATCTCCTTCTTTGATGTATTCTATTCCAAAAAAATGCTCTTTGTCGATATTTCTTAAGAGTACATTTCCTCCCATTAAATTTCTTATTCCTCTTCTAATTTTTTTTGTTGTAATAATAACTGGGATAGTCTCTTGTTCCCAAAGACCATAATGACTCAATGCTGTTTGTAGACCAAGATACGATGGACTAAAAACAAAAACTGCTAAAGATAATTCATCATTTATTGTGTAAAATCCTTTACCTATTTTTTTGATTTTATCCTTTTTTAAAAGATTAAATATTATTAATTTTGCATAGTTACTTTTTTTTGATTTTCCAACTATCCTTTCAATTGATTTAAAATTTACAACTGGGCTTTTTTTGAATAAAGCCATTATCTTCTCTAAGTGTATTTGTTTTCCCATTTTTTCTTTATATAGTCTATCATTTCATCTGATGAAGGGACTATGCCTTCAAGTAGAATTACCTTTAAATCTTCTTCATCAAATGGCTTTTTATAATTTTTAATCAAATTTCCTATCTCTTTTATTTTTTTAGCATCTTTAATATTCTTTATTAAGAAGAAAACATCCCATAAATCTCTAACTTTAAATCTTTTCAAATAAGTATTTGACTTTTCTATTAAAAATAATTCGGGAGTTAAACTATAGATTGAAATAATGTTCCCATCAGACATTTCGTAATCGTAAATAATATTTGAAACTTTCTGAAAGGTTGCTTCTAATCTAACCGATATTCTGTCCAATTCTAGTTCTGAATAAATACTATTCTCTGAAACTTTTTTTTTCTTAATAGTAAATCCGATTTTTTTTAAATTTTCAAATAAAACCTCAATTTTCTTACTTTCATTTGGGAGATAGAAGTCTAAGTCTTCCGAAAATCTTCTTCCGTTGTAGCATCTCCAAATAGCAGTTCCGCCGTGCAATATAGCTTTGTCAAAGACTGAATAAACTTCCTTCACTATTAAATCTTGAACATAAGCTATCTTTCTATGGACTTCTCTTCTCAATCTTACTTGTAGAGGTATTTTCATACTATCTACAAAGGTTATACATATATATATCTTTCGTTCATAGTATAATTAATCAATAATTAGGCAATTGGGCTGTTCTTTGTGGGGCTCACAAATTAATTAAAATGACTCCGATTAGAGCAAAGATAATTCCTATTCCTTGTATTAGGCTGAGAGTTTCACCAAAGATGAATATACCCATTAAGACAACGCTTATTGAATAGAAGACCATTTGTAAATTTCCTACAATTCCTAAATTCCAATCATTCATAAAAACGTATACAAAGAAAACAACTTGGGCTACATATAATAGTAATACCAAAATCATTAAAGGATTCTTGAAAGCGCTCCAGAAATTTCCATATATTGCTGTTTTCTTGATAAGTCCGTCTGCAATTGCTACTGCTATTCCTGCGAGAATAATTGCTCCTATTTGGATGTAGCTTACC